>Ga0256404_1001750_pt1 | contig 50772 bp, 39 predicted proteins | sample RumenRJG_01DNA_FD_185990 | JGI IMG/M metagenome (GOLD analysis project Ga0256404, IMG submission 185990) | Bovine rumen microbial communities from Lethbridge, Alberta, Canada - RJG_01 | ecosystem: Host-associated > Mammals > Digestive system > Stomach > Rumen | place: Canada: Alberta | collected...
TGGAGGATGGTGTTGGTACGGTTGCCCAGACCGATCTCCTGTGCGATCTTCGTAGCGTTGATGTAATAAACTTTAATCTTATGGTCAGCGAAGTATTTCTTCACTTTGTTCGGCAGGTTCTTAACCAACTCGTCACCCTCCCAGATGGTGTTCAGCAAGAACGTACCGCCGTCCTGCAGACCGCGGGTCACGTCGTACATGTGGAGGTAAGCCTGTACGTGGCAAGCCACGAAGTTAGGCGTGGTAACGAGGTAAGTCGAGTGGATAGGCTCGTCGCCGAAACGGAGGTGCGAGCAGGTGAATCCACCGGATTTCTTACTATCGTAAGAGAAGTAAGCCTGGCAGTACTTGTCGGTGGTGTCACCGATGATCTTAACCGAGTTCTTGTTAGCACCTACGGTACCATCGGCACCCAGACCGTAGAACTTAGCCTGGAAGAGCGAAGCGTCACCCATCGCGATCTCCTCGCCAACAGGCAGAGAAGTGAAGGTGATATCATCGTTGATACCCACGGTGAAGTGGTTCTTCGGTTGCGGCAGCGCGAGGTTCTCGAATACTGCGAGCATCTGTGCCGGCGTGGTATCGTTGGAACCCAGACCGTAACGACCGCCAACAACGAGCAGATCCTTCAGACCGAGTTCGTCGAGTGCATCTTTTACATCGAGGTAGAGCGGTTCGCCGTTAGCGCCCGGCTCTTTGGTACGGTCGAGCACGCAGATACGTTTCACGCTCTTCGGCAGCGCCTCCTGCAAGTACTTGAGGCTGAACGGACGATAGAGGTGTACGTTGATGAGACCGAGTTTCTTATTACCCTTAGCAGCCTCATAATCAATCACTTCGCGGATAGCCTCGCAAGCAGAACCCATACAAATGATGATATTCTCTGCGTCGGGAGCACCGTAGTAGTTGAACGGACGGTACTCGCGGCCGGTAATCTTGCTGATCTCCTTCATGTAGTCGGAAACGATATCCGGCACTGCGTCGTAGAAACGGTTGCAGCTCTCGCGGTGAGTGAAGAACACATCAGGGTTCTCCGCCATACCTTTCATCTCCGGACGCATCGGGCTGAGGGCACGCTCACGGAACTCCTGAAGTGCCTTGTAGTCTACTAATGGACGGAGGTCCTCCATATCGATTGCTTCCACCTTCTGGTACTCGTGGGACGTGCGGAAGCCGTCGAAGAAGTTCAAAAATGGCACGCGGCTCTTGATAGTAGCGAGGTGTGCTACTCCGGCGAGGTCCATTACCTCTTGTACGGAAGCCTCAGCGAGCATAGCGAAACCGGTCTGGCGGCACGCCATGACATCCTGGTGGTCACCGAAGATACAGAGCACGTGGCTTGCCAGCGTACGAGCCGATACATGGAAGACGGACGGGATGAGCTCACCGGCAATCTTGTACATGTTCGGGATCATCAGCAGCAGACCCTGCGAAGCCGTGAAAGTGGTGGTCAGCGCACCTGCGTTCAGCGAACCGTGAACAGCACCTGCGGCACCTGCCTCAGACTGCATCTCCTGCACGAGAACGGTCTCACCGAAGAGGTTCTTGCGACCTGCGGCAGCCCACTCGTCCACGTTCTCCGCCATAGGCGACGACGGCGTGATAGGATAGATGGCTGCTACCTCGGTGAACATGTAAGCTACATGCGCCGCAGCGGCGTTACCATCCATGGTCATAAATTTCTTTTCTTTTGCCATAAAAAACAGTTGTTAAAATATTGTTGATTTAGTATAAAAAGCCTAATAACCACAGCGGCATCTGATTGCCGCGGCCGAAGTCGAGCTCGGCAACCGCTGTCGGACGAATCGCATCGCGGGAAGAGGGCTTCTCCTTGACATCGAAGAAGTACTTGCCATCGACGATGAACATGGCGGTGCGTTCGGTTGCATTCACTTTGTGCGCGCCATGGATGGTATTATAGAAGAAAGTCTCGTACTGATCCATCGGCGTGAGTTCACGCGTGAAATCCATCTTGGCTACGTTGGTATTATGCATATAGACCTTGGTCGGCTTCATGGGGAAGGTCTTACCTTCCGGATAGAGCAAGTTCACCAGCCGCGAGTCCTTGAGATACTTGACATAGTTCATGGTCGTGGCACGACTGAGCCCGATCTCCTCGGCAATATTGGAGATATTGAGCGCACAGGGCGCGTCATGCATCAGGATATAGAGCAGTTTGCGCAACTTATGCAGACAAGCCACGTCGATCTGCTTGATCATGAGCACATCCACCTCGAGCTGCGAGTTCATCACCTTGAGCAACTCCGCCTCGAAGGACTTGGACTCGAGGTAAGAAGGATAATAACCGTGAGCGAGGTATGCCTTGAAATAATTGAGCGGCTGCACACGGTCGCATATCTCGCGCGAGATGGAGGCATGACGCTGCATGATCTCCTCCAGCGAATAGGAGCGCAGACGCAGACCGGTCTGGAGATTGAGGTACTCCCGGAAGGAGAACCCGCGCAAGTTATAGGTCTTGACGATATCCTTGAGGTCATTATTATCCTCATCGATCGGCATGACGGGGGTCGCACAAAAGACGATGTGCAAGTCCGGATATTTGCGATAGCAGCGCTTGAGCTCGCGCGACCAGTTGGGGTACTTGAACACCTGATCGAGGAAGAGGTATTTACCGCCCTGCTTAACGAAGATACCCACTATCTCCAGCAAGGTATGGTCCGTGAAATAGAAATCATTAAAACTGATATACAGACAGGGCCGAATATCTCTGGGCGACTTGACAGCCCTTCTGCCTCTGTATTCGGGCTCCGGCATATTCTTCCACTCCGTCTCGATCTCTTTGATACGGGTAAGCAGAAAATCGGTCTTACCGACCCCACGACCACCCTTGATGGCGATCAGGCGATCCTCCCAATTGATCTCGTCCATCAGCAGACGGCGAATGGGCATAAAGGAATGGGCTACCAAAAAATCGTGGATCCGGAAGAATGCGTTTAACATGGCTTCTTGTTGCGCGCGAAGGAGCTCCTCTTGCTCACGGAGTAACTCTTTCTCGGTCTTTTCAGTTTCCATTTGAGGTTCTTTTGTCTCCATATTTTACCAAACTAATGAAAATACGCCGCAAAATTACAAAAAATAATTGATATTTGCAAGGTTTAGATTACATTTTTTATAAAAAAATGGGGGCTACATACCGTAGTCCCTCATTTTTCTACATTTTTCGTTAAAAAATGCACCTTTTTTGCATCGATTAGAGCGAAATAGCACCACTCGGGCAAACATCTGCACAGGTTCCACACTCGGTGCAAACGTCCGGATCAATCGAATAGTGTTCGCCTTCCGAAATAGCACCCATCGGGCACTCATCGATACAAGTACCGCAAGCGATACAATCGGTAGAAATTTTGTAAGCCATAACTATATTGTTTTAATGTTTTAATGATTCAATGATGAATTGCGGTGCAAAGGTACAACAAAAAATTGAGACTACCAAATTTTAGGGAGAGAAAAATTTATTTTTTTGTTTTTTTGACGGAAGCGAGGGCGGCGAGGAGTTGGGCATTGGGACCGGTGAGACCTTTGTCGGTCAGGCCTTTACGACGTGCGTACGTGGTCCAATCTTTGGCACCTCCTTCAGAAACCGGCATCCCTAATTGTAGGTAATGGCAATAGGCGATACCGAGGGCGTCGGTAGCATCAAGTTTTTGGGGCATGTCCTCTTCCGGGATATGCAAGAAGCGCTGCAGCATACCGGCCACCTGCTGTTTGGTGGAATGTCCGTTGCCGGTGATGGCCATCTTGATCTTCATGGGCGAATACTCATAGATCGGTACATCTTTGGACAAAGCGGCCGCAATCGCGACCCCTTGTGCATGGACGATCTTGATCATGGTCTGCGGGTTCTTATCCACAAACTGTGTCTCGATAGCCAGGCAAGAAGGATGATACTTATCAATGATAGATTGCAAAAAGAAAAATTCTTTTTGAAGACGCGGGTACTGGCCCTCGAGCTTATGCACATCGTACGCGCCGAACTCCAGGATCTCGACCTGTTGTCCGACGGTATGCAGCACGGCGTAGCCCATAAAGAGCGTACCCGGATCGACGCCTAAGATGATATGTTCGGATCGATTTCGATCGATCATTGGTCATTGGTAATTTGTAATTGGTGATTTAATCTTTCTCATGATTGCGGACAAAGCCGCGAATGATGACTACGATCGCACCGGCGATCAGCACATAGTCCCCGTAGGGCTCTATTTTGGCCAAGCTCAGACTCACGCCTACGGCGATGATCAGCAGGCCGATGATTAATAATATCGATGATAACCGCATTTTAGATTTTTGATTTACTCCTCAACGAGATAAATGTCCTCGTCGCTCATGTGCATATAATAATGTTCGCGCGCGTATTGCTCGAGGCTGTCGGGCTGCTGCAATAAGAGGATCTCCTGCTGGGCCTTGTCGGTTGCCTTGCGATAGCGGTCCCGCTGCTGCTCCAGACGCCGGATCTCGCGGCGCCGATGGATAAAATGCAGCACGCTCTGCTCGCCCACAAAGAGATAGATGATCGCGAAGACCAGCAAGGTGATCACGTATTTACCCCATTTGCGAATTTTAATATAACTCCAAAAATCCGAAAAAGACATAATTTTTTAAATTTTCGCTGCAAAGATACACTTTTTTTTGCACATATCAAAATTTTTTTGTACTTTTGTAGCCAAATTAATACTATCGACACATGAAAACTCGATTTTGCCTGATTTTGGCGGTTCTGACCGTTTGTATAACAGCCTTTGCCGATGTGCATATCTCCGTGAGTCATCCCGAGACCTGGTCCGCGGAAGAGTTACGTCCGTATATCGGAAAGACGGTGGTTTTTGATGTGCCGATCGTGGTATGCTCGAACTACCGGGGATATACGGTTTCAACGCGGCGTCTATTCACAGGCACCAACCAGGCCCGGCCGCGCAGTTCTGCCTACACGAACATCCTGCGATTGAACCAATCGGGTGCGATGAACCTGAACGGCGTGAGCGGGTATCACCGTTGCGGCGAGAAGATCTACAACCTGCGGGCGAAAGTGAACAGCACGAATGACCTGACGATGTTAGACGGCGAATGGCGCGGCAACACCCGTGCGGAGCTGGAAGCCGGCATCCCGGACTTAGGGGATTACCGATTGCTGATCTGTACCTTCAACTTGGAGTATTACCTGGCGACCGACTATGACCCGAACAGTACGATGGGTCCGGATAACCAGGCGCAACACGACAAACAGCGCACGAAGATCAACAAGGCCCTGACGCGCATCAACGCCGATGCATACGGATTCGTGGAGATCCAGCAAGGATCGGTGGCCAGCAAAGAGATCGCGGATGATCTGAATAACAGCATCCCGGGCCGTAACTACACCTTCATCCAGGACAATACGGCTGTCAACGGCACCTATACCAAGTCGGCTTTCGTCTATGACCGCAATAAACTGCGGCCGATCGGCAAAGTGCAACAGATCGACGACGGCGTGCAAAACCGCAAGATGATGATCTGTATGGAGGAGATTGAGACGCACGAGAAATTCATCTTCTCCGTCAATCACTTCAAAGCCAAATCGGGTTCGGGTCAAGGCGGCGATGCCAACCAGAACGACGGACAAGGCAGCTTCAACGCTACCCGATGCAAGGAAGCGGCGGCCGTGCTGGACAAATACAAAGGCTATAGAAACGATATCATCGACGGCACGCGGCATTTGACGGAGAAAGATATCCTGATCATGGGCGACCTCAATGCGTACGGCAAAGAGGACCCGATCATGAAATTCCTGGATGCCGGCATGATCGACCTGCACCGCGCTTTCCATGCGGACAGCAGCTACAGTTACCAATATTCGGGATTGGCGGGCTATCTGGACCACGCGATCTGCAACGCTACGCTGTATGCGCAAGTGACGGGTGTAGCAGGTTTTCATATCAACTCCGACGAGCTGGATGACTACACCTACGACAAATCGAATGACCTGAGTATGTTCCGCTGTTCGGACCATGACCCGGTGCTGGTAGGTTTGAAATTAGACAGCACCCTGACCTACGACCCGACCGTATCGTTGAACCAGCTGGAAGTGCTGAACGGCATGGCGGACGAACTCACGATTCAGAATGCCTATAAGGAAGGACAACACAGCTACTATGCCGTGTATGATATCTACGGCCGATTGATCAGCAAGGCGGCCAAACACCCGATTGAATCGAACCTGCAAGTGGTAGAGAAACCGCTCGCGCCGGGCGTATATATCCTCTATATCTATTATGACCGCGATGTATATCGCAAAACATTCATTGTGCGATAATGGATCTTTTTTCGGAAATAGAAGCACCCGAACGCGAGGAGTTACGGCGCCTGCGTAAGGAATTGGAAGAGGCGAACTACAAGTACTATGTACTGAATATGCCTACGCTCTCCGACCGCGAGTTCGATGAGAAAATGCATCGGCTGCAGGCACTGGAGGCGCAATTCCCGGATATGTATGACGCGAAGAGTCCGACGCAACATGTGGGTTCGGACCTCGGCAAGAAGGGCTTTGAGCAGGTGAAGCACAAGTACCCGATGTTGTCGCTGGCGAACAGCTATTCGCGCGAAGAGATTGAGGATTGGGTGAGGAAGTTGCCTTCGGGCGTGGAGATCGTGTGCGAACTCAAATACGATGGACTGAGTATCTCGCTATGGTACGAACACGGGGTGCTCGTCAAAGCGTTAACGCGCGGCGACGGACAGCAGGGGGATAACGTGATCGATAACATCAAGACGATCCCGTCTATTCCTTGGAAGATCGAGCGAAACGACGTACCGGAATGGTTCGAACTGCGTGGCGAGGTGCTGCTGCCGTGGGAGCGGTTTGAGGCGCTGAACAAAGAACGCGAAGAACAGGAAGAACCGCTGTTTGCCAATCCGAGAAATGCGGCATCGGGTACGCTCAAACTGCAAGACCCGCGGGAAGTAGCCCGTCGCGGACTGGATGCGTATCTCTATTATATGCTGGGCGAAAATCTGCCGGGCAAGACGCATTTCGAACGCCTCGACACCGCCCGTCAATGGGGATTCCACATCTCGGATGCCATCAAGGTTTGCCATTCGGTAGATGAGGTGATGAATTATATCGCGTACTGGGACACGGAGCGCAAGAACCTGCCGGTTGCCACCGACGGTATTGTGCTCAAAGTCAATAACCTCGCACAACAGGAGGAACTCGGCTATACCGCCAAGACACCCCGTTGGGCGATTGCCTATAAGTTCCCCGCCGAGAAGCAGATGACGCTGCTCAAAGAGATCACCTATCAAGTAGGCCGTACGGGTGTCGTGACACCGGTTGCGAACCTCGAACCGGTACAGTTGAGCGGTACGATGGTACAACGTGCCACCCTGCATAATGAAGATTTCATCAAATCGCTCGATATCCGACCGGGAGACCGGGTATGGGTTGAGAAAGGCGGAGAGATTATACCGAAGATCGTCGGTCGTGCCGACCGAAATGAAGAAATGAGCGCGACTGCGTCGCTCAATGATGGAATGATGTATTCTTTCCCGGAGGTTTGTCCGGAGTGCGGAGCGAAGTTGGTAAGAGTGGAAGGAGAAGCGGCATGGCGATGCCCGAATGAGACGGGTTGTCCGCCGCAGATAAAAGGCAAGATCGAGCATTTCGTGAGTCGGAAGGCGATGAATATTGACGGACTGGGTGAAGAGACGATTGACCTCTTTTACCAAAAAGGCTTATTGCACAATATCGCCGATATCTACGATCTGAAATTGGAGGATATCGCCGCTCAGGAACGGCTGGGTGAGAAGAGTGCACAGAACATTCTGGACGGCATCGAGGCCTCGAAAAGCGTACCATGGTCACGCGTGCTCTTTGCATTGGGCATCCGCATGGTAGGCGAGACGACGGCTAAGAAGATCGCGCGCAAATACAACTCGATTGACACCCTTCAATGGGCGACCACCGAGCAACTTTGCGCCATCGAAGATGTGGGTCCGCAGATCGCCGAAAACATCGTGAAGTACTTCGAAGATATCCGGAATCTGGAGATCTTGGATCGGTTGCGCAAAGCGGGTTTGCAGCTGGAGGGCGAAGCGGAAGCCGAACCGACAAGCGATAAGTTAGCGGGCTTAAGTATTGTGATCTCCGGAACATTTGCGCATCATAGCCGCGATGAGTACAAAGCGATCATCGAGGCGAACGGAGGAAAGAACGTAGGGTCAGTAAGCAAAAAGACCTCGTTCATCTTAGCCGGTGAAAACATGGGACCGGAAAAACGGAAGAAAGCGGAGGATCTCGGAATCAAGATGCTATCGGAAGACGAATTTTTAGAGATGCTATGAACAAGATCAAACAGTTTATATTTGAATACCTGCGCAAACGAATGCCTGAAAGGGAAACCCGTTTTCCGCATTTGGACCAGCCGCTGAAGATCATGCTGATCTACGAAAGCGACGTGCTGGAACGCAACGATGCCATCAAGTCGATTCGGCAGGAACTGCTGCGCAAGCAGATGGACGTGACCATGTGGGGATATGTGGAAAAGAAAGAGATCTCGACCCTGATTCTGCCGCAAAGTCGTATCTTGGGCCTAGATGATTATAACCTGCTTGGCAAACCGCGCGAGCATGTGTTGACCGACCTGCAGACGGAGCAGTACGACCTGCTTATTGACCTGACTACCAGGCCCTTATTGCCGCTGCGCTATATTGCGCTCTACACCCGCGCGGATTTCAAAGTAGGACTGAACTTAGGCGAAGGCATACACGACATGCTCCTCTCCCTACCCGACCTGGATACGGAGAACGCCAAACCCGAGGCTTCGTGGTTATTCCAACAGATTATGGGCTATTTAACAACCATCAAAAGCAATGATTAAGGGATTAGGTACGGCGCTTGTTACGCCGTTTAAGGCAGATAAAAGCGTGGATTATGACGCACTGGCACGGCTTTTAGACACCCAACTGACGGGGTATGTCGATTATCTCGTGGTACTCGGTACCACCGGCGAAGCCGTGACCATGACGGAGAACGAACGGGCGGAAGTAAGGACGTTTATCCGGAAGTACGTGGATGGTCGTCTGCCTTTGGTCCTCGGCGTCGGCGGCAATTGCACCGCCGTGGTTTGCGAGAGCTTAAAGACACTCGACCTGAGGGGTTTTGAAGCGATCTTAAGTGTTTGCCCGTACTACAACAAACCGAATCAGGAAGGACTCTACCAACATTTCTGCGCCATTGCGGAAGCATCGCCTATACCGGTTATTCTATACAATGTTCCCGGGCGTACAGGCGTGAACCTCCTGCCTGAAACGGTCATGCGGATCTACAACGCCCACCCCGACAAGATCGTCGGCGTCAAAGAAGCGAGCGGAAACGTAGAACAGATCAAGCATCTGATCGATCTTGCCAAAGACAAACTGCTGGTTATCAGCGGAGACGATGGGATTGCTTGCGAGATTATGGAATCAGGAGGGGCAGGATTGATATCGGTTGCAAGTAACGCATTCCCGGAAGACTTCCACGCTATTGTACATAAAAAGGACCAAGCTAAACAAGCACAGTACGAGAATATGGTGCGGTTGCTATTCAAAGAAGGCAATCCGGTAGGCATCAAAGCCGTGCTGGCACAGAAGGGAATTATTCAGAATTATTTGCGATTACCGTTAGTTCCGGCAAGCGAAGAACTCAACAAAGAGATACAAAAAGAGCTCGCGTGATTGCGAGCTCAAATTTTGTAAGAACATCTATCTAGATGATCCGTCTTACTTGGCTTTCTCTGCTTTCTTCTTAGCCTGATCAACAACTGCCTTGAAAGCAGCGGGTTGATTCATAGCGAGGTCAGCAAGTGCCTTGCGGTTGATAACGATACCGGCTTTTTTGAGGCAACCCATCAACTGGCTGTAGCTCAGACCTTCGAGGCGAGCAGCAGCGTTGATACGCTGGATCCAGAGTGCACGGAATGTACGTTTTTTGTTCTTACGATCGCGGTAAGCATACTGCAAACCTTTTTCCCATGTGTTCTTTGCAACAGTCCATACATTAGCACGGCCACCAAAGTTACCACGGGTGAGAGACATGATCTTCTTACGACGGTTGCGCGAAGCAACGTGATTTACTGATCTTGGCATGTTTTCTGTCCTTTCACTTTAATGGTTCATACTTAACGAAGCAACAACAGCTCACGGATGGAGCGGAGGTTCGTCTGATCAACTAATGCAACATGAGTCAAGTTGCGTTTTTGCTTTTTAGTCTTCTTTGTCAGAATGTGACTCTTGAAAGCGTGCTTACGCTTGATTTTACCTGTTCCGGTAAGCGAAAAACGCTTTTTGGCACCGGAATTAGTCTTTACCTTTGGCATTTTTAATAAAATTTAAATTGTTAATAATTCGTCCGACAGGCAGCCCGGCGCACTCGGCGCCGAAGTAAAGGTAGGCCTTCGAACGTTGTTTATATCGTATCGCCTCCGACTTAATACCGAGATACCACCGATCCGATTCTCTCTCGATAGTGTCTCGCCAGTCTGATTTGGCGATTATCCCTTCTGGCTCTTCGGGCTAATGTTCATGATCATTCGTTTGCCCTCGAGGTTCGGTACATTGTCTGGTTTGCCATATTCTGCCAGGTCGGCAGCAAAGCGTGCCAGCAGCAATTCTCCCTGCTCTTTGAAGACGATGGAGCGTCCGCGGAAGAAGACATAAGATTTGACCTTGTTGCCGTCCTTGAGGAACTCGATGGCATGTTTGAGCTTGAAGTTGTAATCATGATCGTCGGTTTGCGGACCGAAACGAATCTCCTTGATCTCCTGCTTCTTCTGGTTAGCCTTCGCCTCTTTCTGCTTCTTTTTCTGCGCGTAGAGGAACTTCTGATAATCTACCACGCGGCACACAGGCGGGTTGGCGGTAGCAGCGATCTCGACCAAATCAAGATTCTGCTCATCGGCAATATGCATTGCCTGCTGATAGGAGTAGATACCCGGTTCTACGTTGTCGCCAATAAGGCGAACTTGCTGGACACCGCGGATCTTATCGTTGATACGATGCGGGTCCTCTTTGATAACACGACCGCCACGCGGTCTGGGAGTAATAGTTGCTATATTCCTAACTATTTATGGTTAATACTACGCCTTCTCGCGCAGGCACACGATGCCCCACATTCGAAAAAGCGTGCAAAATTACTAAAAAAATTTTATATACGCAAGAAAGATGCATTTTTTTTCACTTTTTTCTTCAGATACTTGCATATATGCAAAATATTTAGTACCTTTGCACGCTAATTTGAGTAAAAACGTGAAAACCGTAAATACTACATATATGAAAAAATGCTTATTTATGCTCACCGCGTTGGTGACAATTGGTATGTTCAGTTGCAAGGAGAACCCGTATATCGGCGAGCCCGGTGACAGCAGTAAGATTGATTCTGTGATTCCACAGATAGTCCGCGACACGATATTTGCCACTTGCGCAGAAGCAAAAGAAGCGGCCATGAAATTGCCTAACAATGAAGCCAGCGCTGAACTTTATTCGATTGATGGATATGTACAGTCGGCTGGTTATAATTCAACCATCAGTAAAGGTCAGCAAATTTTCTGGGTTGATGATGTTAAAGATGGAACTAAAGTATTTGAAGCATACTATTGTAATGTGCCAGAAGGTAAAGCTGTGCCTATAGGTGCTAAAGTCCGCTTGGTGGGTTCAATTATGCGTTACAACGATATCGCAGAGATGAAAAATGGTAATGTCGAAATTCTCGAAGAACCTTAATAAGATTATGCAAAAAAATCTAAAAGTTTAATATACAAAAATGGCAAGTTTACAAAGAATTAGAAATCATGGCGCCCTGTTGATTGCAATTGTGGGTTTGGCCATGTTGGCATTTATCCTCGGAGACTTTTTGAACTCCGGTAGCAGTTTCTTCAATCGTAGCCGCGAGAACATCGGCGTGATCGAGGGTGAGAAAATCCACTACACGGAGTATGAGGCAGCTAAAGACCAATTAACGGAAGTGTACAAGATTGAGAGCGGTCGTTCGGATTTTGACGAAGACACCCACACGCAGATCCGCAATCAGGTATGGAACATGCTGATGATGGACCACACCTTGCGTGCACAGGCAAAGAAGATCGGTATGGACATCACCGCAGACGAGTTGAGCGAACTCTGCATCGGCGAGAACGTACACCAGATCATCCGCGCACGTCGTGCTTTTGCAGACGAAAACGGTCAATTCAACCGCCAGGCAGTGATCAACCTGCTTCAGGCAATCAACCAAGACGGTGAGGACGCAGAGCAGAACGCGAACCTCCAGCAGGCCAAGACCTATTGGATGTACTGGGAGAAAGCAGTTCGTATCAGCTATCTGCAAGAGAAATACACCACCTTATTCCAACACCTGCTTAAAGCTAACTCGCTGGATGCGGAGTTTGCATTCAATAACCGCGAGAAAGGTATCAGCGCAGAATATGTGATGCAGCCGTATTTCACAGTAGCGGACAGCCTCGTGAAAGTAAGCGAGAGCGACATCAAAGCGCTCTACAAGCAGCATAAGGCGCAGTACAAGCAGACCCCGAACCGCGCAATCAAGTATATCGCATTCGATATCGTACCGAGCGAAGCGGATTTCAAGGCTGCACAGGACCTGATGAACAACCTGCAAGAGGAGTTCAAGACCACCGAGGACGTAAGCCTCGTGGTAAACACGAACTCGGATATCATGTACGACGGTCGTGACTACTCGATCGAGACCGTACCGGCACAATTCAAGGACTTTGCATTCGCAAAGGGCGCGAAAGCCGGTCAATGCACGGAGATCCTATTTGAGAACAACACCTACGCAATGGCTCGTATCATGCAGGCCGGCTATTCGATGCCGGACAGCGTAGAACTGAAGGTTATCGTAGAGGGCGGCGAAGATCAGGAGCTGGGTTGGTTCAAAGCAGCTGACCTGCCGAAGAACATCGCAGAGAAAGCACTTGCCGGCAAGCGCGGCGAGAAATTCACCGTAGCGCAAGGTATGGGCGAGCAGACCTACGAGATCCTGGATATCGCGAAACCGACTCCGAAAGTGAAATTGGCTATCCTCGCACGTGAGGTGACTCCGTCGAGCAAGACCTACGCTTCGATCTACAACGAGGCAAAGCAATTCATCGTAGCCAACAAGGACGCAGAGGCTTTGGAAGCAGCTGCACAGGAGAAAGGTATGGCCGTTATTCCGCAATACAACCTGACTGCAACCACCGACAAGGTAGGCCAACTCAAGGCCAGCCGTCCGATCGTTCGCTGGGCATTTGAGGCCAAAGAGGGTCAGGTATCTGACGTATTCGAGTGCGGTCAGCAGTTCATCGTAGCTGCTCTTGCTGAGGTGAACGACGGCGAATACCGTTCGCTGGAGGCAGTACGTGCCGAGCTGAACTACGAGGCAATGAACAACGCAAAGGCTGCTTATATCATCAAGTCGCTCAAGGGTGTTGAAAACCTGGAAGCTGCTGCTCAGATCATGGGCCAGAAGATCCAGAGCGTAGAGCGCGTCAGCCTGGCTGACAGCCGTTTCGGCAATGCCGGCATGGAGCCTGCTGTGATCGGTAAGACTCTGGCTATGGGCGAGAACGCATTGAGCGAACCGATTCAAGGCAAGACCGGCGTCTTCATGGTGAAGACCGGTGTGGCTAACAATGCAGCTGACGAACTGAACGTAGAGGCTGAGAAAGCACAACTGGCTGCTCGCTTCAATTATCTGCCTTATCAGGCACTCCAACTGATTGAGGACAAAGCAGAAGTAACGGACAACCGCGCTAACTTCCAATAATGCGTGCGCGCGTGCGTAAATATAATAAGGAGAGTTCCCCGCAAGGGCGACTCTCCTTTGTGTCTCCTTGGGCGTGGGTGCCGACCCTATATCTGGCGGAAGGTATCCCGTATTTCCTGGTGACAAGCATCAGTGTGACGCTATTTGCGCAATTGGGCGTTCCCAATAGCGAGATGGCGCTCTTCACTTCGCTGATTGCTTTTCCGTGGGTAGTCAAGCCGCTCTGGAGTCCATTCGTAGATGTATTGCGCACCAAACGATGGTGGGTACTGACGATGCAAATCCTGATGGCCGTCACGGCCGCTCTATTAGCCTGGTTAGCACCGCAAGGGCATTTCACGATCGCCCTTATCCTATTCACAATCACCGCTTTCTGCTCCGCGACACATGACATTGCCGCCGACGGATACTATATGTTGGCACTGGATGAACACGACCAATCTGCATATGTGGGTTTGCGCTCCACCTTCTACCGAATCGCCAATATCTTCTGCCAATCGATCCTGCTGATGATCGTCGGTTGGTTGCAAAAACGCACCGATATCTCTACCTCTTGGACCTACGCCCTACTCCTCTGTAGCGGTTTGCTGGCCCTGATGGCTGTATGGCATGTATGGGCGATGCCGCAAGTAGAGGTGAGAGGTGATAGGTTAGAGGTGAAAGGGATCTGGCACGAAGTGGGGCAGGTGTTTGCGGAGTTTTTCAAGAAACCGGGTATCCTGCTGGCGCTCTGCTTTATGCTGATCTACCGCTTACCGGAAGCGCTACTGCTGAAGTTATGCAATCCCTTCTTCCTGGCCGCACAAGAAGAAGGCGGACTCGGTATCACGGTAGACACCATCGGTGAAATCACGGGTATCGGCGTCATCCTGATGCTCATAGGCGGTATCGGAGGCGGTATCTGGGCCAGTCGCACGGGACTGAAGAAAGCCATCATCCCGATGGCGTTGTGCCTGACGTTACCATGTATTGTCTATGTCTATTTCGCACAGTTTCAGCCGACTGAGATGTGGCTCTTGAGTCTGTGTGTAGGACTGGAACAACTGGGCTACGGACTGGGCTACACCGCTTGTATGCTATACATGATCCATGTGGCAGACGGAGCGTTCAAAACCGCTCATTTCTCGATCTGCACGGCATTCATGTTCCTCGGCTTGATGTTACCGGGTATGCTGGCCGGCTATATCCAGGAAGCGGTCGGATATCTGGGATTTTTCTGGATAGTGATGGCTTGCTGCATCCCATCGATAGTAATTACTTATTTGGTTTATAGAAAATTATGAACAAACGAATTATTCCGAACTCGATCACCGCGTGCAATCTGTTGTGTGGTTGTATCTCGGTTTTTATGGCCACACAGGGTGCCTTTATCTGGGCGTTTGTGTTTATCCTGGCCGGTGCTTTCTTTGATTTCTTCGACGGTCTGAGTGCCCGACTGTTGAAAGCCCCCAGCCCGATAGGCGTCGAGCTGGATTCCCTGGCAGACGATATCACCTTCGGTCTGGCACCGGCGATGATCCTTTTTTGCTACCTCAAACCGATCCTCGGTTGGTGGGCAGGTATAGCTCTGCTGATGGCCGCTTTCTCGGCGCTGCGTCTGGCAAAATTCAATATCGACGAACGTCAGCACGAGTCGTTTATCGGTCTGGCCACCCCGGCGAATGCCATCTTCTGGGGCGCGCTGTGCTGCTTGCCATACGGCGTGATTGCCTATGACTGGATCGCGTGGGTGCTGATTGGATTATCCCTGTTCAGCTGCTATCTGCTAAATGCGGAGATTCCGTTCTTCAGCCTCAAGAGCATCCAAAAAGAGAAGACGGTGATCATCCTCTTCTTTATCGGATGCCTGATCCTAATCGGATTCTGCGTAGCTAAGGCGGTGAGCACGAAGCATATCGAGTTCGCGCTCTTCAGCGGCACGGCATGTATCCTATGGTACGTGATCCTTAATCTGCTTTTGGCGTGCGTTAAGAAGCAATAAAAAATAACCGAAAATCAAGAATGACCATGAAATCCCGACTTATCCTATTGGCAGCCCTCTTCTGCTCTGCCTCGATGATGGCGGAAGATATCCCTGCCGGTTACTATGATGCCATCAACGGCACACAAGACTCCGTGCTCAAATCGACGCTCAGTCTCATCGTCCGAAGCGGTATACGCTATGAATATGGCATCAACCAATATCATAGTACCAACAACCCGCCCGAGTGGATGGCAGGAGACCTGAAGGCTTATGGCACTTGGCAAGCACTTCCATTCACGGACTACCTGCCCGGTAACGCAGTATGGGACATGTATTCGAACTGCGTGCGCTACTATCCGAATAAGTTAGGCGATTCGGGTTGTTCGCTCAATATCGAGCACTGCCTGCCTAAGAGTTGGTGGGGGTGGAACAAAGACTTAGTAGCAGATAATCCTGCTTGGATTGCATATAAAGATCTATACAATCTAAACCCTTCCGATCAGCGGGCTAATAGTCAGAAAAGCAATTATGCACCGGGGCACGTCAAGAAAGGGGATAAGTTCGACAACGGTTCGTTTAAGATGGATTACGCCAAGAGTTCACGGTACGGCTATATATGCTGGGAACCGGCTGAGGAATACCGCGGAGACTTCGCGCGCGCCTATTTCTACATGGCCACCGCCTATGAATACCTTACATGGACCGCTTATCCGCAATATATTAACGACTCGTCTTACCTCATGTTCTCCGACACCATCCAGCAAGTACTACTGGATTGGCATCGGGCTGATCCGGTAAGCGACAAAGAGCGCTGCCGCATGGATAATATCTCGGATATACAAGGTAACCGCAATCCGTTTATCGACTACCCGGAACTGGTGGAATATATCTGGGGAAATAAGAAAGGTCAAGCGGTTGATTTAGAGGCACTCACCTTGGAGTTCCTACAAGGAACCTGCATTGCCGAAGAACCCCAACCTGACCCAGAACAGCTCTACGATTTCATCATTAACTTACCGGCTATCACCGCAGCTTATGTCAACGCCGTTCCGGGAGGAAGTGCTAACAGCGGTATTCAATCCAACGGAAACGCGTCCATTACCATGGGCAAAAGCAGCACAGATGGCGAGATCTCCTTCACAGGTCTAAACCTGACCGACTCCGCCATATTAGCCTTTAGGGCTTCGCCCTATAATAGCGCCACTAGCATGCAACTGGATGTTTACGCAGATGACAGTTTACTGCAATCTATCCAAGTAAGCGTCGTCCAAGAGACACGCCATGAGATACGCTACCGGATTACGATTCCTGCAGGAACCAATACGATTCGTCTCAAATCAGTAGGAGGTAGTACATCCAAGCGGGCCTGCATGCAAGAATTGTACTTGCTATCCCCGAAGAATAGTGCCACAGGGATAGTACGCCCTTTTGAGAACGGAACTACCCGTAAGCAAATTCGCAACGGGCAGATCGTGATCGTCCGTAATACGTCAATTTATACCACCTTAGGACAGCAAATACGATAGGTGTGTCAATTTTTACACATTTATCGCGAGAATATGCACGCGCGCGTGGAGAAAAAGTTGTAACTTTGCATCCGATTTTAAAAGCGTATATTTAACTGATCAAATCATATGAAAAAACAACTCTTACAAATGCTCTTCTGCGGTTTATTCCTGCTGACGACAGTAGGTATCAACGCCCAGAGCAAATCGGGACAGTCCACAGAAGGAGATGATTTCTGGGTAACATTCCTTCAAGCCGATCAAAAAACCAGCAAAAGCGGAGAGATTGGCAATTACAACAAACTTTACCTGCAATTATCCATTTCTGCTCGCGAGGATTGTGAAGTAACGATTGAGAACCCGTTTACCGATTACACAGAGACCGTACAAGTGTCTGCCGGTGTTGTCAAACTGGTGCCTTTATACGAAGGTCATCCCGTGACCACTAATGCTCGGTCGGAAATGGCAACAAGCGGAAAAGTCTGCTATGCGGTAAATAATGAGACGGTAGATACCTGTGCATTGCACGTGAAGGTAAAAGACGGCAAGAAGATATCGCTCTTTGCAGCCAACTACAAAAAAGCCACTTTCGATGCTACGAACGTACTGCCGACGAACTCCCTGCTTAAGGAATATATGATTCAATCCTATACTCCTTCGGACCATGACGGAAACGGTCAAGGTACCCATTTTGCGGTGATAGCAACAGAGAACAACACGCAGGTTGTATATCGCCCGACCGTACTGACACCGAAAAATTCCGGATACCGCACCTATTTGAATAACAAGGACAACCCTTGGTCAGATCCCGACCAGCTGGCACTGGATTCCATCAAATGGGCCGGTTTCGTGATTGGTGAACATACCGATACCGTTGTACTCCAGAAAGGACAGGTATATTATGTATGGACCGGTGATGGCGAGGGAGAAGATTATGATCTGAGCGGCACGTACGTGAAGGCAGACAAACCGATTGCAGTATTCCAAGGCAGTCCTCACACCAATATCCCTTATGAGGTAGAGCAACGCGATCATATCGTCTCGCAAGCAATGCCTATCCAATATTGGGGCAACACGTTTGCTTTGACGGCATCTAAATCACGTCCGTCGGATATTATCCGTATCATGGCGCTCAATGACGAGACCGTCGTTCGCATCAACGGCGATTCTGTTTATACCTTTGATTTCAACACCAATCCCAAGCACTATTGGGAAGTAGAGATCGGTGCACAAGGCAGATACGCGAAAGACGGCAGTTGCATGTTAACTACCTCTTGTCCCTGCGCAGTACACCTATTCATTGTATCTCAGAAATACCACGGCGACAACAAGGGAGACCCTGCTATGCTTTGGATCAACCCGATTGAGCAACAGATTGATCAGGTGACTTTCAATACTTATGCCAGCCGAAACGGTACGACCAGTCACTATGTAAATATCGTAACGGATCAGCCTGAGTTGATCACATTAGGCGACACTGCCATCACCGCGGACTTTCAACCGGTAAGCGGATCCGGCACCTATTACTATGCGCAGAAATCATTAGGTAGTGCAACCGCATCCCATACCTTAAAGAGCAACGGATCCGGCTTCATCGCACACGTATACGGTTTTACGAACAATGAGTCGTACGGATACTCGGCAGGTGGTGCAACCAAACCGCTGACGCAGCAGATCACGATCACAGACGGCGATACGACTTATGTCTTCACGCCGGATTCGGAGAACAAGCTCTGCGGTATGGACACGATCAAGTTTGCCTGCCATCCCGACTATGACTACGAGAAGATTGAGTGGTATTTCGGTGACGGGCAAAGCGATCTGACCAATACGGACTCCGTGCCGCATTTCTACCCTATCTCCGGTAATTATGAAGCACAAGTGCTTATCTATCGCTATAGCACCAACTTATGCGCCGGTCAAAGTGCGGTAGATACCATACCTATCACGGTGACCATCGGTCGCCAGACCTTCTCCATTGACACGATGGAGGTGCCGTGCCCGAAGCCCGGAGAGACGATGACCGAACGGATCGGATACATCTACTACTCTAACCCGGGTCATGTAGATCTGACCGGAGACAACGTCACCATCGAGTTTGATGATGCTGCAAAAGCGGCAGGCTTTGATGACGATAAACTGCTGATTGAAGAGGGTTACTTCCAGATAACGATTCCGAAAGACGCTTCGCAAGAAGGCAATTACGGTATTCATATCAAGATTGACTCCAAGTGCGGTGCAGCCGATACAATCCTGCATTTCCCGCTGCCCTTCAGCAATGATGTGATCGTGCAGCGTTATAACAGCGTACTGGGTCTGGATACCACCGTAGCGAAATACAACCTGAGCGATTTCCAATGGTTCCGCACCTCGGATAGTACGGCGATTGCAGGACAGGTATCCTCGAACCTCAATTTCTATGACTTGCCTGCATCTGAATTTGGCGACGATTCGTATTATGTATGCTTCACGATGAATAAAGGCAAAGACGGGGAAGTAACCAACTGCGCATGCGCCAAGACATTCGGACAAGGAGACAAACCTGATTTTGGAAATGACTCCACGAACTTAACTATCACTGCCACCTATACGCTGAAAGGCAATGTGGTATTCGTCAATGCAGATTGGAAAGGGAAAACGGATGTCACGTGTTACGCACAATGGATTACGACGAGCGGTAAGGTATACAATGACCTTAAGTTTGATCTTCCGGACGGAGGTTGCACCATTCCTGTGCCGGCAGATAACGGTCTATACCTGCTGCGTGTTCGCACGGATGGCAAGAGCCGTAGTTTCAAATTCATCATTAACCATTAATAGAAGGAGAACACGGATATGAAGAATTATATTTATACCATACTGATTGCCAGTGTTATTCTTAGTTTGAACTGCGCACCGGTAATGGCAGCCGCCATGCCGGAACCCGTTCCTGCAACGCAAACCGACAAGCAGAAAGCAGCTGCAGCCAAGAAGAAAGCGGCCGAGAAAGCAAAAGCGCAGAAGGAGAAAGAGCGCGCTAAAGCTGCTAAGGCCAAAGAGAAAGAAAAAGCGGCAAAAGCCAAAGAAAATGAAAAAGCCAGAGTAGCCGCAGCGAAGGCTAACGAGAAGAAGAAAGCCGAGGCGGACAAGCAACGTGAGCAGCAGGCAAAGGCGAATGCTAAAGCTCAAGCGCAGCGTGATAAAGAAGCCGCAGAGCGCGCAAAGATAGCTCAGCAACGCGAAGCAGATAAAGCCAAGAAAGAAGCTGCAGAACGCGCCAAAGAGGAGAAGCAACTGCGCGAATATGAGAAATACCAGGAGAGTCTGGAGAACCCGAAGACCGAAGTGATCTCGTATTTCAATCTCGGCTTCCGTGCCGGATATGCAGCGATGATGGACAAGTTGTCCAAGACGCCGGAAGGCAACCTCTGGGGCGCCGGAACGCTCAATAGAAGCAATGCACTCCAGCAACTCAAAGGCGGTGCGGGTGCAGGTCTGGATCTGACCTACAACCTCGAATACGGTCATTTCCTATTCGAGACCGGTTTGGACTTCCGCTTCCTCAACTCCACCTCCTGCTATGGTTTTTCGGCAACACGCAGTGACCTGAATCCGGCATACCAAGGTGTGCAATATCACTATCTCTTTGACAGGCTCACAGAGACGCGGAATATGTTCCAAGCAGGTGTGCCGGTGATGTTCGGTGCGCAGTTCGGTCAATTCTACTTCCTAATGGGTGCGAAAGTGCACTACTCTATTATGGGTCTTTACAGTCATAACGGCAAATACGATATCGTAGTAGATGATCCAGCTATGTTGGAGCCCTATGGTCGTGGTATCCACAGCCTGAACGGTAAGACCGGCAGAGCCATCAAGTTCGTGCAACCGGATGTCAATTTGGCCGTTGAAATCGGTATGGATCTGGATAAGTGGATGCAGGCTCAACCGCGCGAAGACAAAGACGCCAAGAAACGTCAGCAGGCTGTCAAAGCCGGTCAACGTCTGCCTTTCGGTCGCGAGCATGTGCACTATCGCGTAGGTCTCTTTGCCGAATACGGCGTGCTGAACACGAATGCCACAAAGGCAGCACAACCGGTGGTATTTGACGGTCAAGAAACGGTTCATAAATCGAACACCATGCTGGCTATGAACGGCAACACCAAACTCAATAACCTCTTTGTGGGTGCGAAATTCGTCATCCAGTTCGAGGTACCGGGTAAGAAAGCCCGTCCTGTGCCGGCTCCTGCTTCCTATGCGATCTATAGCGTCGTAGATGCCGAGACCAGACAGCCGCTTAACGTAGCTACCATCGAGACCGTATCTGAGTCGGGTAAAGTGGCTATGCGTGAGAAACAGATCAGCCAGAAAGGTCTGCGCCAGAAACATGCACTTGGTGCCTTTACCGTCAACGTCAAAGCGGATAACTACTACCCTGCTTCACAAACGTTCCATATAGAGAATGTAGGAAGCACGGAATATGTGACGATTGCATTGCAACCCCGTCCTGTCCTTCGCGTACGCGTGTATAATAAGGAAACCAGTATGGCCATTCCTGCAACGGTACTACTCATCCCGAGTGGTGCAACCACCCCGGCATACAGTTTGGCTACCGACTCTGCGTCAGGTACGGCTCACAAGATGCTTGAGGAGGGTCAGTATAATCTGCATATCGCACAGATGGGTTATGACACGCTGGATATGGTGCTGCCATCTATCGGCGATTCGCTCAATATTGCTTTGGTACCTATCAAGAAAGGTGAGGTCTTCATCGTTAAGAACCTTCATTTTGCAACCAACAAGACCCGTATCTTAGCGCGTTCGGAAGAAGCATTGCAGGCATTGTATATGTACCTTGCACGCAACCCGCAAGTACGTATAAAGATCATCGGTCATACCGATAATGTGGGTAAAGATGCCGCAAACCAGAAACTCTCTGACGGTCGTGCTCATGAGGTGATGAAAGACCTTATCGAACGCGGTATTGCACCCGAACGCCTCCAGGCGGAAGGTCGCGGCGAGAGTCAACCGATCGACACCAATGACACGGAAGAAGGTCGTCAGAACAACCGTCGTGTAGAAATCGAGATTTTGTAAAATATAGATCTATTAGCATATGAAAAAACAAAGCAAAATCCTATTGCTTGCAGCATTGTTATTCACTATGACTTTACCGATGTGGGGACAAAATTCCACGCAAGGTAAAGAGTTTTGGGTTGCACTGACTCCGGGCCAAGCTCCGGAACCGGGCAAAGACGATCCTTCCAAGGCAGCGGATGAGTTTGGACCGTACCTTGCCATTTCAACCAATCAAGCCACACGAGTACGCATATCCAATCCGAATACAGGATGGTCCATACAAGCATCATTGGCTGCTCAGACATGGGAAGAAGTGCGTAACATTCCTAATGATCAATGGTACACCACAACAAGCGCTCCGAATACCGAAACACCTTATCAACATGGTCTTAAGGTGGAAGCCTTGGATGCCGATGTTTCTGTATTCTGCGCATGGCGATGGAGAGAGAGTTTTGATGCGAGCAACATTTTACCTATTACCGCATTGCAAAGCGAGTATATTATTCAGACATACCCGGCAGATTCCACCGCTAACAGCTTTAACGGTGTGGCCAGAACTGTCTTCTCTATCTTGGCTGCCGAGGACTGTACAGTAGAGATCATACCTTCGGTGGCTACAAAAAAAGGCAAAGCAGCAAAGACTTCATTCTCTGTTTCTCTCACAGCAGGAGAAGTATATCACGTATATAGTGCAGCGAACCAAGATCTTAGCGGTTCTCGCGTAAAAGCCCAAAACGGCAAACGTATAGCCGTGTTTGCCGGAGCACAATCCAATCGGATACCGAATGTTTCATCCGATCGAGACCTGCTATATGAACAATTATTCCCGATTGACTATTGGGGACGCGAATTTATTGTAGCCCGCTCTGCACAACGAGATGCTAACCGTATCAAGATCACAGCACAAGAGCCAAATACGACCGTCACTATTTACGGCAATTATCAACCAACGGCTCAGGATAACACCACACTCCCGGGACCTTATACGTATACCTTGGTCAATTCCGGAGACTCCTATGAATTTGAGATGTCAGCCGGATATGACGCAAACTTAAACAACAGTAATCGTAAAAACGAATTGAAAGGTATTACTATACTGGACTCCACCGTATATATTACCACTTCATGCCCGTGTGCAGTGCTTTCCTATGAGACAGGTAATAGTTACGATCGTGGAGATGGACAGACGGAACATTATTACAATGGTAAAAACTATGGTGCTCCCGCTATGACTTGGGTTAGTCCGCTTGAGCAAATGTTGAATAGTGTTGTTTTCGGTGTCATGGGCACGAAAATGACCACACGGCATTTTGTCAATATTATCACAAGGAAAGAAAACAAGAATCTAATCACATTGAATTCGAGAAGCCTGGCAGCTTATTTTAAACCGGTAGATGCGAATAGTAACTATGTATATGCACGTATCAAACTGGCAGAAACACAGCCTACAGGAGGACAAAATCCATTTTACCAACTCAAAGGTGCCGATTTCATAGCAACGGTATATGGTAATGGAAAAAACGAGAGTTATGCTTATTCCGTAGGTTCCAGTGCCATCAAACGGGCTATTGCCGTAGATGGATATAAGTTCACCAAGGATATGACTGTAGATGACGTGAAGCAGATCTTCTGTGTAGATAAACCGCTTCTCTTCAATCCGCAGATAGGTACAGATGTGATTGATATCGTAGAGTGGGATTTCGGTGATGGTACCACTGCTACGACCACTATTGACCAAGGCATCGAGATCGAGCATACCTATTATGCACCGGGATGGTATGACGTGACCGCGAATGTACAAGCTCACAAGGAGTGCCCCGAAACCACCTATCCGGCAGAAGAAGTAGCTTTCTCCTTCTATGTTAATCGTCCGGATACGCTCTTTAGACTGGATACGGTTTGTTTGGCACCTGATGATCATAGTGGAGAATCCACTTTCGACACCATCGCTTATGACTGTGACTCGATCGTCATCACTAAGAATCTTGTCCTCCACAAAGCAGATACGACCTTCGACGTAGAGGCCAATGACCAGTATGTATACAACGGCACCACCTACACCGAATCGCAGGTCATCGTTGATACTCGCAAGCGCAAGGATCCGGAGAATAGAGGATGTGACTCCACCATCACGATTAATCTGACCGTGCATAAGTGTCTCAACCTGCAAGTGCCCAATGACTCCGCGAATCAGCATACCTGTTTCGGATCCTCTATTGATATCCCCTACTCGTACGCTACAGGCGGTAACGCTGGTAACGTGCGTATGGTTCGACTGGATGATATGCGCGAGTTCGAGGCAAGGATGTACGATGATCCGTCGCAAGGCTTACAACCCCGCACGACCGGAACCTTCGCCCTCAGCACAAATGAGTGGGAGCCCGGTCTATATCACGCTAAAGTATATGTAGAGGATCTGTATTGCGGAGGCGAAGCGGAATCGGATGTACTCAATATCGCCATCTATTACCCGAGCGATATCTTTGAGTACCGTTTCAACAACGTGCTGGCCGTCTTCAAGAAAGGCTTCGGCGGTAATGGCGGAACGGGTGTATATCAAGGTGCGGACTTCGACATGTATGAATGGCACCTCGTACGCAATGAGATCGATGCTATTGTAGGTACCAACAACGGTATTTACTACAACGGCGATCCCTTCCTCTTGGATGATGAGGTCTATGTACGTCTCAAAGAAACGACCAAGCCCTACATGCTGCCTTCCTGCTCGCAGATCATAAAGGATGTGCCGGACTTCACGCCCGAACCGCAACAAGCACCTGCGGCGCAGAAAAAGTTGATCAATCATCGAATGGTCATCATCAAAGATGATCGTACCTACGATATGTATGGGCAACGTGTTCAGTAAAAACAGTATCTTTCTAGCGCTAAGCCTGATGCTCGCTGTAGCATTGGGCTTAGCCCTTTTATATATCCCCACGGGCGAACTGCACTTGCTGCTCTGCGATCATCACACGCCCGCGCGCGATATATTCTATAGGTATTATACCACCATTGCGGAGTGGTTCCCGTATGTGGTGTGCGTGGCTATCTTGCTTTTGGGCCGTATCGGAGACGGTGCGTTTGCTTCTTCGGCGATGATTCTCTCTGCTTTGATGACACAACTCGTCAAGCATATCGTCCATGCTCCGAGACCTCTCACGTGGTTTGCTACCCACATGCCCGATATCCAACTGCCGTTAGCAGAAGGGGTTAAAATGAATTATTGGTATTCTTTCCCCAGCGGGCATACCACGAGTTTCTTTGCCTTAGCATTCGTGGCCTCTATTTTATTAACCAGACATCCCGGGAATCCTAGGTTTTCTAGTATCCTAGTCCAAATTCTGCTATTTGTGCTGGCCGCATTGGGAGGATATAGCCGGATTTATTTGAGTCAGCATTTCGCGATGGATGTGTTTGCGGGCATCCTGATCGGTATTCTCATCACTATCATCTGCTATGCCGTTTTTTGCCGTTTTGAAGGTCAAAAATGGTACAATTACCGCCTTTTTTCAAAAAAATGAGGGGTAAAATGCATTTTTTTGCAAAAAAATTTGGTCATATCAAAAAAAAGCAGTACCTTTGCACCCGCTTTTGAAAAAGAGCAACATTGGGGGCGTTTAGCTCAGCTGGTTTAGAGCATCTGCCTTACAAGCAGAGGGTCTGCGGTTCGAATCCGTAAACGCCCACGAAGGAGACTTGAAAAAGTCTCCTTTTTTTGTAATAAATTACAAAATCCTTGCATATGTCATTTTTTTTTTGTAATTTTGCGCGGAATTTTGATGTATAGAAAATAAAAGAGATATGATTACTTTTATTATCGCATTGATCGTATTGGTCGTGGGTTTTATGACCTACGGTGTGTTGGTCGAGAAGATCTTCGGGATTGAGCCCGAACGGAAGACGCCGGCCTTGACAAAGACCGATGGCGTGGACTATGTGCCGATGGCTCCATGGCGTATCTTTCTGGTGCAATTCCTGAACATTGCGGGTCTGGGTCCGATCTTCGGTGCAATCATGGGAATTTTCTATGGTCCGGCGGCTTTCCTATGGATTGTATTCGGTACGATCTTTGCCGGCGGTGTACATGACTATTTGTCGGGCATGCTTTCTATTCGCAAAGGCGGTGTGTCGTTGCCGGATATTGTGGGCGATGAATTAGGCAAAGGCACAAAAGTATTTATCCGCATATTGAGTCTGGTGCTGCTTATTCTGCTGACCACCACTTTCTTGAGCGGTCCGGCGACGTTGCTGCAGGGCTTGGCAGGCCTAAAGACGATGCAGTTCAGCGGACATATGATTCCCATCGTGTGGGTGGTGATTATCTTCGGATACTATGCGCTGGCGACGGTACTGCCGGTGGATAAGTTGATCGGTCGGTTCTACCCTATCTTCGGCGGTATACTGCTGTTTATGGGTCTCGGTATTATGGTGGTGATGTTAGGTTGGCACAGCGCGGAGATGCCGGAAGTGTTCGACGGTTTGCACAACAGGCAGACGAATGGTTTACCGCTCTTCCCGATGATGTTCGTGAGCATCGCGTGCGGTGCTATCTCGGGTTTTCACGGCACGCAGAGTCCGATCATGGCGCGGTGCGTGACGAATGAACGGCAAGGACGTTGGATTTTCTACGGAGCCATGGTAGCCGAAGGTATCTTAGCCTTGATCTGGGCTGCCGCAGCGGGTACGTTCTTCGCGGATCCGGAGACGGGTCTATACGGTATTGACGGTTTGCAAGCCTATGCCGCGGAACACCCGGGTGAGAATATTGCAGCTCTGGTGATTGATAAGGTAAGTCGCTCATGGCTCGGTACGGTAGGCGGTATCTTGGCGATTATCGGCGTCATCGCAGCACCTATCACAAGCGGAGACACAGCCTTACGCAGCGCTCGTCTGATCGTAGCGGACTACCTGAAATTAGACCAGCGTCCTATTCCGAAGCGACTTATGATTGCGTTGCCGCTTTTCCTTTGCGTATTCGGTATGGTTTTCGTGGACTTCAATATCGTGTGGCGTTATTTCGCCTGGACCAACCAGACTTTGGCAACGTTTACCCTTTGGGCCGGTACGATTTGGCTCTACAAATACAGACGCGACAAATACCCGTACGGCTGGTTGATTGCAGCTATACCCGCTATTTTCATGACAGTCGTTTGTATCAGCTATATTTTGATTGCGCCGGAAGGCTTCCATTTGCACTTGTGGTAATATGATTAAGAACGCACAATATATCATATCGAATCCCGACGTGGCGAGTTGTCCGCAGAGTACCCTACCCGAATACGCGTTTATCGGGCGGAGTAATGTGGGTAAATCGAGTCTGATCAATATGCTTTGCCATAATCCGAAATTGGCGAAGACGAGTCAGAAACCGGGAAAGACCTTGTTGATCAACCATTTCCTGGTGGATAACGCTTGGCATCTGGTAGACTTGCCGGGATACGGATACGCGCAGGCAGGACAGAAACAACGCGAAGCGCTGAAGAAGATGATCGAGCGGTATTGCCTATTGCGCGAGCAGTTGGTATGCCTCTTTGTGCTCATCGACTGCCGCCATGAGCCACAGAAGATTGATTTGGAGTTCATTAATTGGTTAGGCGAGAACGGTGTCCCGTTTGCAATCGTATTCACGAAAGGGGATAAGTTAGGCAGAATGCGGCTGAAAGAAAATGTGGAGGCGTATAAGAACCGCCTGCTGGAGGAATGGGAAGAACTGCCGCCGGTTTTTGTCACTTCATCGGAAACAGGACTTGGCGGAGAAGAACTTACGGCATATATCGAATCCTTAAATGCAGAGATGGCATAAACATATAGCCTTGTGTTTCTTGATCCTGTGCAGCGTATTTTCATACGCGCGCAGTGCGCGTGTGTACGGATACGTGACGGATCAGGACAATGTGGGTATTGAACTGGCGAACGTAGTCGTGCTCAATGCCGACCGCCCGATCGGTACGTCGACCAACAAGAACGGTTTTTACGAGTTGATGTTAGAGCAGACGGACACGGTGGTGTTGTCATTCTCGATGATCGGCTATACGACTGTGCAACAACGGGTGATAGATCTAAAGGAAGTGCTCAATATCAACGTACAGTTGCTCACCGACGAGCAGGTATTGACGGAGATCGAGGTGCGCGGCATCAAGCATACGCAAGGCACGATGGATCAGATTGATGCGGCGACCACGCGTGTGATGCCGGATGCGACAGGCGGTAGTATAGAGAGTCTGCTGATCACCTTTGCGGGTGTGAGTCAGACCAATGAGTTGAGTAGCCAGTACAACGTGCGCGGCGGTTCATTTGACGAGAACTCGGTGTATGTAAACGGCATTGAAGTGCATCGTCCGCTCTTGATTCGTAGCGGTCAACAGGAGGGTTTGAGTTTTGTGAACCCGGAGATGGTGGAGAACGTAGCGTTCTCAGCAGGCGGTTACGGGGCACAGTACGGTGATAAGATGTCGTCGGTATTGGATATCACATACAAGCGTCCGCAGGCCTTCGAAGGTATGCTGAGCGCGAGTCTGCTGGGCGGACAAATCTATTTCGGACATGGCGACAGCACCTACAGCCAGATGCACGGTCTGCGTTATAAGACGAGCAAGTACATGTTGGGCGGTTTATCCACGACGGGCAACTACCAACCGACCTATCTGGACTATCAGACATACCTTACATGGAAAGTCGGACGCTCCTGGGAGATGGCTTTCCTGGGCAATGCGAGTCTGAACGACTATCTGTTTAGACCCGATTCGCTGAGCGAGTCATTCGGCGGTCTGGATGCACGGCATACGAGTATCTATTATGACGGACAAGAGAAAGACCGTTTCCTGACGGCCTTTGCGGCATTGAGTGCGAAAGGGAAAATAAACCAAGAGACCGAGATCGGTTTTGATCTGAGCGGTTTCTATACGAATGAACGGGAGAACTTCGACATCACAGGCGAATATGTACTTTCTTCTGGAGATAATAAGAGTTCGGCCGGTAACACGCATTCAGAACAGGTTAATCCATCTGAAAACCAGTCGAATGTATTGGGTACAGGTATCTTCCATCAGCATGCCCGCAACAGTCTGCAGACGGGTGTGATTACACTCGCGCACCATGGGGCATGGAAACGCGGACAGAACACCCTCAGTTGGGGTGTGAGCGGTCAGGCGGAACTGATCACCGATCATATCGGCGAGTGGGAATGGCGGGACAGTGCGGGGTATTCATTGCCCAATGACGGGAAGTCGATGGAGCTGTATTACGCTTTGCGCGGAAGCAGTGCGATGAATACAGCCCGCGTGCAGGCATATATTCAGAACAGCCATAAATGGAACACCCGATCGGGGCAATGGATACTGACAGTAGGCGGACGTGTGCAGTGGTGGAGCTGGAATAACGAAGTGTTGCCTTCGCCTCGTGCAAGCGTGGAATGGATCCCGACTTGGAAACGCGATTTCTGTTTTCGAGTGGCCACAGGTTTGTATTATCAGGCGCCCTTCTACAAGGAACTGCGCGACACAATCACGGATAATTTGGGCGTGACGCGTATTGACCTCAACGAGCACCTAAAGGCGCAACGATCGATCCATGTGGTACTGGGCGGAGACTATTACTTCCGCGCGTGGGGACGGCCGTTTAAGTTCACCGTCGAAGGCTACTACAAGCATATCGATCGGATGGAGAGTTATACGGTGGATAATGTGCGGGTACGATACTCGGGTCGCAACGATGCCCACGGGTACGCAGGCGGATTGGATCTGAAGTTATACGGCGAGTTGGTACCCGGCGCGGACAGTTGGATCTCATTCAGCACGATGGTAGCGAAGCAAAAAATGGACGGGGTAAACAAATGGATTCCGAGTCCGCAGGAACAGCGGTTTAATTTCTCGATGCTTTTCCAGGACTATATCCCGCAGTTACCGCAACTCAAGTTCCATTTGAAGATGCAGTTCTCGGACGGACAGCCGTTCTATTTACCGCGCAACACCCTCAAATGGGGTCGCATGCCGGTTTACAAACGTATCGACATCGGTGCGACGTACGTATTCAATGCCCAGACGGCGAAGTTCATGCGCAGCAAGCAGGCACAGCATCTCAAACAATGGGCGATCCAGTTTGAGGTTTTCAACCTCGTGGGATGGCGTAACGTGAACTCCTATTTCTTCCTGGAAGATGCATACGGGCAGACTTTTGTAAGCCCGAATTACCTGACGGGCAGGAGATATAATTTGAAACTAACATTTGATATACGATAAGATGGCAGAGGAGTTAACACCGATGATGAAGCAGTTCCGCGACATCAAGACGCAGTATCCGGACGCGATGCTGCTGTTCCGTTGCGGCGATTTCTACGAGACGTACGCGGAAGATGCCGTGCGGGCGGCCAAGATACTCAATATCACGCTCACCCACCGCTCCAACGGCGGCAGTTCGGCTGCGCAGCCTCTTGAAATGGCAGGTTTTCCCTTCCATGCCTTGGACACCTATCTGCCCAAACTCGTACGCGCAGGGCTACGTGTAGCGATCTGCGACCAATTGGAAGATCCGAAATTGGCAAAGAAACTGGTCAAGCGCGGCGTAACGGAGTTGGTGACACCGGGTGTGAGTTATTCCGATACGACCCTGACGCAGAAAGAGAATAACTGGGTAGCTTGTCTGCATTTTGACAAGCACCAGATTGGTGTGGCTTTTCTCGACATCTCTACCGGCGAGTTCCTTGCCGGACAAGGAGACAGCGACTATATCGATAAACTGCTGACGAATTTTGCCCCCAAAGAAGTACTCTATGTACGCGGACGCAAGGCGGAACTGGAGAACCTGTTCGGCTCGAAGTTCTTTACCTTTGAACTCGAGGACTGGATGCTCGTTGAATCGACCGCACGCGAACGCTTGCAGAAACTCTGGGGCGTTGCTTCGCTCAAGGGTTTTGGACTGGAGAAGATGCCGGCAGGCGTGACGGCAGCAGGGGGTATTTTGATGTACCTCGACATGACGCAACACCTGCAAACGGGGCATATCCAGCATCTTAGCCGTATCGAAGAAGATAAATATGTGTGGCTGGACCGCTTCACGATCCGTAACCTCGAACTCATGGGCGGGCAGACGGAAGAGAGCCGTACGCTCTACGATATCATCGACCGCACGATCACCCCTATGGGCGGACGTCTGCTGCATCGCTGGATGGCTTTTCCGCTCAAGGAAGTACGCCAGATCCGTAACCGTCAGACGGTAGTGGAGCACCTCTTCAAGAACCCCGAAGCACGGGAGGCTATCAGCGAGGCCTTGCAACAAGTGGGCGACCTCGAGCGTATCGTGAGCAAGGTGTCCACGGGTCGTATCGGTCCGCGCGAGATGGTGCAGTTAGGTCGCGCCTTACGGGCCGTCAAGCCAATTAAGGAGGTTTGCGAAACCGCGCATGACAATGACTATCTGTCCTTGCTGGGCCAGGAACTCGATCCGTGTTCCGAGATGCGCAGCCGTATCGAACGCGAGATAGTACCCGATCCGCCTTTGGCGCAAGGACGCCCGAACATCATTGCCCGCGGTGTGGACACGGAACTGGATGAGTTACGCGCTATCCAACAGAACGGAAAGGACTATCTGCTGCAGATCCAGCAACGCGAAGTGGAAAGAACCGGTATATCAAGTCTCAAGATCGGTTATAACAACGTCTTTGGCTATTATCTGGAGGTGCGGAATACGTATAAGGACCAAGTGCCGCCTGATTGGATCCGCAAGCAAACGCTGGTTAGTGCAGAGCGCTATATCACGGATGAACTCAAGGCCTATGAAGAGAAGATCGTCACGGCCGAAGAGAAGATCCAGATCATCGAGAACCGGCTATATCAGGAATTGATGTTGGCCTTGAGCGAATGGGTACCGCAGATTCAGCTCAATGCGAACGTGCTGGCACAATTGGACTGCTTGCTGTCTTTTGCTACCGTCGCAGCCGAGTATCGCTATGTATGTCCGGATGTGAACGACAGTCTCGTGATTGATATCCGGCAAGGACGTCACCCTGTGATCGAACAGCAACTCCCGCCGGGAGAGCAGTATATCGCTAACGACGTGCTACTCGATAACAACGGGCAGCAGATCATCATCATCACCGGTCCGAACATGGCCGGTAAGTCTGCCCTGCTCCGCCAAACTGCCCTGATCGTATTGCTGGCCCAGATGGGTTCATTCGTGCCGGCAGAGAGTGCCTCCATCGGCGTAGTGGATAAGATCTTCACGCGTGTGGGGGCCAGTGATAATATATCGCTTGGCGAGTCCACTTTCATGGTAGAGATGAACGAGGCGGCATCGATATTGAATAATTTGAGCGAACGCAGTCTGGTGCTCTTCGACGAGTTAGGACGCGGCACGAGCACCTACGACGGCATCTCTATCGCGTGGGCGATCGTGGAGTATATCCATGAACATAAGGGGCATGCCAAGACACTCTTTGCCACCCATTATCATGAGCTGAACGAGATGGAGCAGAGTTTTGACCGGATCCGCAACTACAACGTGTCGGTAAGGGAAGTGAACGGCAAGATCATCTTCCTGCGTAAGTTGGTTAGAGGCGGTAGTGAACACAGCTTCGGTATTCATGTAGCCAAACTGGCGGGTCTTCCCACATCGGTAGTAGAACGGGCAAATCATATTCTGGCAGATCTGGAGCGGGCAGCCAAGAACGGAGATATCGCCAAACCGACCCAGCAGATCGGACAGAGCCGGGAAGGGATGCAGCTGAGTTTCTTCCAACTCGATGATCCCGTGCTGGAACAGATACGCGATGAGGTGAAGAACCTCGATATCAATAATCTCACCCCCCTTGAGGCACTCAATAAACTATCGGATATCAAAAAACTCGTCGGAGGCAAATGCTAAAGAAACGCTATATTATACGCACTATCCTGATCACCGTAGGTGTGATCCTGTTCTTGGGTATCGCTTTTACCTTGGAGCAGTACTACCGCCTGCATATCAGCAACTTCCGCTCGAGGGACGGAGAAGCGCACAGTTATAACATTTATCCGGGTACCAGTATCGACTCAGTGATGCATCTGCTGGAAAACGACTATGAGATCGGCAGTCCGACGGATTTCATGCTGCATGCGCGGGTGATGCATTTCAATTATCCCGAACCGGGTCATTACACGTTTCCGGAGCAGTTAGGCAATCACGAGTTGATCGACCGGCTCAAATACGGCAAACAAACCCCAATCTCGTTGACGTGGAATAATTTTGTGCGTACCCGGGAGGATCTTGCCGGCAGAGTGACGCGAAACCTGATGATGGACAGTCTGACCCTGCTGCAACACCTGGAGGACGAAGCATTCTTAGCTCCCTACGGATTTAACAAAGAGACCAGCCGTTGCCTTTTTATTCCGAATACGTACCAGGTATATTGGAATATCACGATTGAACAACTCTTCCAGCGGATGTACAAAGAGTATAACGCGTTCTGGAACAGCGAACGGCGGGCTAAAGCGGACTCTATCGGCTTGACACCTATTGAGGTAGCTATCGTAGCATCGATCGTAGAAGGCGAGAGTCATAACAAGCGCGAGATGCCGCTGATCGCCAGTCTGTACTTGAACCGCGTCAAGAAAGGCATGCTCCTGCAAGCTTGTCCTACCGTCAAATATGCCGTGGGGGATTTCAAACTCAAGCGTATCCTCTATCGCCATCTGGCGATCGATTCGCCGTATAACACGTATAAGTACCCGGGCCTTCCTCCCGGACCGATCCGCTGTCCGAATCCCGCTACGCTCGATATGGTGCTCAATGCGCCGAAAACGAATTACCTATTCATGTGCGCGAGTCCGGAACTGAATAACACGCATATTTTCTCTTCCTCCTATGGGAACCACTCTGCGGCTGCACGGCAGTACCGCCACACGATGGATACGATACACTGGTGATGATCTGGGATAATAATGACGATATCAGAGTAGTGGAGTGCGAGAACAAAGGTCGCATCATCCGTAAGCACCTTCAGGACTGTCGCGAAGAACGGCGGCCGTATGTGTTTATCACCAATACAATGACCATCAAACCCCTTCGGCGCCTGTTAGTGCCTGTCTCCATGCTGGAAGAAGAGACCTACAAAGCGGAGATATGTACGTATCTGGCCCGCAAGACCGGCGCACATATCATCCTGCTGCAAGCCAATGACTACGGATCCCACGCACGGCAGAACGTGAACCGCATTGTGACGCATATCAAAGGTGTCATGGAACGCACAGCAGAGACGATCTCTTATGAAGTATGCATGGCCCGAAAGGACAGTTTCGGTCTTGTACGCGAAGCGGCAGAACGGCAAAGGGACTTTCGGCATGACCTGCTTATTCTGACTGCCAGCCGCGAATATGGGTTAGATGACATCCTTTTCGGCCCGCCCGAACAGAAAGCGATTCAACGGGCTTTGGTACCTGTAATGCTGGTTAATCCCCGAGCCGATCTCTTTTCATTATGCGACTAAAAGTACGCAAAAACATATCATTTTGCAAACTATAATTGACATTTTTGAGAAAAATAACACTTTTTTACCAAAATATTTGGTCATATGGTCTAAAAGCAGTACCTTTGCACCGTGTTTTTCATGGTATTAGATTTAAGGTTAAATGAAAAGATTGGGATGTCGTGAGACATCCTGCTTTTTTTATAGTAGTGTTTAGGACCCTTTTTGAACTTTTTTTGCATTTTTTTGCAGAAAAATTTGCGTATGTCAGAAAAAAGCAGTACCTTTGCACCCGCTTTTGAAAAAATGTATATTTCAGTCAAGCTTCCGGAAGGGTGGGTGAGTGGCTGAAACCAACAGTTTGCTAAACTGTCGTACGGGTAACTGTACCGGGGGTTCGAATCCCCCCTCTTCCGCGAAAAAATGGCATACAAATTTGCGTATGTCATTTTTTTTTTGTAATTTTGCAGCGTTTTTAGATAAAATGATGAAATAATCGTGCCATATGGCTAAGAAAGTATACAAATTATTGATCATGGCAGCATTGGCTTTAGTTGGCGTTAGTTGCCAGAAAGCAGAAGAAGGTAAGGCTCCTATCACGAAGCCGCAGATCACGATTGAAGGCGGTCGTCTGACGCCGGAAGGACTGTGGGCAATGGGACGTATCGGTAGTGTGAAGAGCGATATCGAGACGGGCTGGATCGCCTATACGGTGAGTTACTACAGTGTAGAAGAGAACCGCTCCACGTCATGGATACGTATCTGCAATCCGTTCGGAGAGCTTACGGGTGACGGGTTACAGGTTACGGACGAGTTTGTGGGATATGAACCGGCCTGGTTCGGATGCAGCGGATGGCTCGCTTATCTGAAAGGCGGTAAGCTCTACCTGCGTCGCGATAAAGAGGAAGTAGCCGTAGAAGGAGCAGAAGATATCGAGGGATTCCTGTTGTCGCCTATGCGCGATAAGATCATCCTTATTAAGCAAGTGAAGACCGTTCCCATGACCGCAGATAAATATCCCGATCTGCCTTTGGCGACCGGTCATATGCACGAGGACCTGCTATACAAGCATTGGGACGAATGGACGGAGACCGCTCCGCAGCCTTTTGTATGTCCGCTGGAGATCACCTATTACGGAGAAGGCGAACGGATCAAGACGGCTAAGATCGGAGAGGGTGTGAATATCCTCGAAGGCACGGCATTCGAATGTCCGATGAAACCGTTTGGCGGCATTGAGCAGTTGGCATGGAATCCGAATAACGAGGAGATCGCGTATACCTGCCGCAAGAAGACGGGGTTGGACTATGCAATAAGCACCAATAGCGATATATACCTTTATAATACGCGTACACGAGAGGAGCGCAATATCACGGAGGGTAACGGCGGATATGACACCAACCCCTCTTATTCGCGAGACGGCCAATGGATCGCTTGGCAGTCCATGGAGCGGGAAGGGTATGAGAGCGATGAGAACCGCTTGATGGTGATGAACTTAAAGACCGGCGAGAAGCGCTTCCTGAGTCGTTTGCTGGACAGCAATGTAGACGAGTACGCATGGCAGGATGACACTACCCTACTCTTCACCGCTTGTTGGCATGCGACCGTACAGCTATACTCGGTGAATCTGAATGGTGCTATCGAGCGCCTCACGGACGGCCAATTCGACTATGTCTTAGGCGATGTATGCGACAAGGACATCTTTATGCTCCGTCATTCGATGCGGGAAGCGAACGAGATATATCGGTTACGGGAGACGGGTGACGGGTTACTGGAATTGAAGCAGTTAACCCACGAGAACGATAATATATACGAGCAGATTGAGCGCTCGACGGTGGTGCCGCGCTGGCAGAAGACGACCGACGGTAAGGATATGCTGACCTGGATCATCTATCCGCCGCATTTTGATCCGAATAAGAAATATCCGACCATCCTCTATTGCGAAGGTGGTCCGCAAAGTCCGGTAAGCCAGTTCTGGTCTTTCCGTTGGAACTTCATGATGATGAGTGCGGGTGACTATATCATTGTAGCCCCGAACCGTCGCGGTTTGCCCGGTTTCGGCAAGGCATGGAATGAGGAGATATCCGGTGACTACGGCGGACAATGTATGCGCGACTATTTCACGGCGATCGACGAGTTCTGCAAAGAACCGTACGTGGATAAGGAGCATTTAGGCTGCGTGGGTGCCTCGTTTGGCGGATTCAGCGTATATTGGATCGCCGGACATCATGACAAGCGCTTCAAAGCCTTCATTGCCCATGACGGTATTTTCAATCTCGAGATGCAGTATCTGGAGACGGAGGAGAAATGGTTCGCCAACTGGGACATGGGAGGTGCGTATTGGGAGAAAGACAACAAGATCGCCCAGCGTACCTTTGCCAACAGTCCGCATAAGTTCGTGGATAAGTGGGATACGCCGATCCTTTGTATTCACGGCGAGAAAGACTACCGGATCCTGGCGAACCAGGCAATGGCGGCTTTTGACGCAGCGAAGATGCGCGGCGTGCCGGCAGAGCTGTTGATCTTCCCGGATGAGAACCACTGGGTGCTCAAGCCGCAGAACGGTATTTTATGGCAAAGAGAGTTTAGAGGATTCCTTGATAAATATCTCAAATGAAATACGATTACGAATACGAGATCAAGTACCAGGAGGTGGACGGGCAACGAAGACTGCGCCTGTTCAATCTGGAGAACTACCTGCTGGAAGTAGCCGGTCGCGTGGCGGATGAACTGGGTTTCGGAATCGCTAACCTGCATCCGATGGGACTTACTTGGATCCTGACGAGGCTGTCGATCGAGATGAATGAACTGCCGACGCATTGCGAGAAAGTGCGGTTCGAGACCTGGATTGAGAGTAACGCGCATATGCTCAGTACCCGTAATTTTCGCATCTATGCGGGGGATCGTCTTATCGGTCAGTGCAAGAGTGTGTGGGCGGTGCTGGACTTAGAGAAACGGGAGATCGTCAATGTGTTTGATCATCCGATGTTTGCCGATGCCGTGGACGGCGAAGTGATCGATATGCCGCGCGTACGCATGACGACCATTCCCGAACCGACGGGTTGCGTGCCGCATAAGGTGGTTTACTCCGATATCGACTATAACGGGCACTGCAACAGTTGTCGGTATCTGCAGGCGATGACGGATGCTTACCTACCCGACTACTACGGCAAGCAAGTGCGCCTGGATATCAACTATAGCAAGGAAGCGATGTTGGGTGAGACCTTGCAGACGTATTATTTAGTCACTGATGACGGAGTACAGTACCAGATGAAGAACGAAGCGGGAGAGACTTCATGTTCCGCGAAAATAACAATACAATAATGGAGATACAAGAGAACACGACGCTCTTGAAGCGTCCGGTAGAATTGGAAGCGGATGTGGTTCGTTTTCAAAATCAGAAAGATAAATGGATTGCGTTTGTAGGCCTGAAGGACGGTCGTCCGTATGAGATCTTCACAGGCTTGGCGGACGATGAGATGGGTATCGCTTTGCCCAAGAGTGTGGTCAAAGGCAAGATCATCAAGGTGATCAAAGAAGACGGAAGTAAACGGTATGACTTCCAGTTCGTCAACACACGCGGGTTTAAGACGACGGTAGAGGGACTGAGTTATAAGTTCGACCGCGAGTTCTGGAACTATGCCCGTCTGATCTCGGGTGTGCTCCGTTACGGTATGCCGATCGATCAGGTGGTGCATATGATCAGCGGTTTGCAGATGGACAGCGACTCTATCAATTCCTGGACTACCGGCGTGGCGCGAGTGCTTAAGCGGTATATCCCGGGCGCGGAAGTGGAAGAGATGGAAGAATAACAAAAATAGAGACTCTTACGGGTCTCTATTTTTTGTTTACTTTTCTGCAATAAACCGGGTCTCCAACATTCCGAGGGACTGGTTCTCAATCACCTGCACGCCGTACTTGCGCTTCCATTGATTTCTGAGGCTGTTCCACCATCCTTTGCACACATAGGCGTAGATGAAAGGATGGAGATGCAGCTGCAATCCTCGGCCGTGTTGCTCATACTCATGGGCTATCTGCTCCTCGATTTGCTCGGTGAAGAGGATAGAAGGTTGGATCTTTCCCTTGCCGCCACAGGTCGGACAAGTCTCTTCCACCTGAACCTCGACTGCCGGTCTCACGCGCTGGCGTGTGATCTGCATCAGGCCGAACTTACTGAGCGGTAGCACATTATGTTTGGCTCTGTCGCGCTCCATGAGTTGCCGTACATAGTCGTACAACTGCTGCTGATGCTGCTTGTCATCCATGTCGATGAAATCGACGATGATGATACCTCCAATATCGCGCAGACGGAGCTGGTGCACCAACTCATCCGCGGCCAGCATATTAAACTGGAACGCATTCTCTTCCTGGTCCTCATAGATCTTCTTACTGCCCGAGTTGACATCAATGGAGAACAGTGCTTCGGTCTTATCGATGATGAGGTATCCCCCATGCTTGAAACCGACCGTTCTGCCGAGTCCCGTCTTCATCTGACGGGTGATGTCGAAATGATCGAAGATAGGTTGCTTGTCCGTGTAGTGTTTGACGATCTTCGCGCTCTCCGGGGCGATGAGTTGCAGATAATGACGGACCTCCTCGAAGATCTCTTTGTCATTGATCTGAATGGAAGTGAAATCAGGACTGAGTACATCGCGAATGATGCCGATGGTACGTCCCAACTCTTCGCTCACCAGACTGACGGGCTCTTTCGTCTGCAAGGATTTGACCGTTTGCTCCCAACGCTCTACGAGCAGGCGCAATTCGTTATCCAACTCAGCTACACGTTTATCTTCCGCTACAGTTCGAACAATGATGCCGAAGCCCGCAGGCTTGATAGAGAGCATCAGTTGCTTGAGACGCTGGCGTTCTGCCTCGCGTTTAATCTTCTGGCTGACCATGACGCCGTCGGCAAAGGGCATGAGGACGATGTTACGTCCCGCGATAGAGATCTCGGCGGTCAGGCGCGGTCCCTTCGTGTTGATGGGCTCTTTCGAAACCTGCACCAGAATGGGGTCGCCGACCTTGAGTACATCCGCTATTTGTCCTTCTTTGCCCACTTCGGGCTGACGCTGTGTCTTGGTGATGACAGGAATGCGTCGTTTGTCCGATACGGCTTTGGTCACATACGTATTGAGCGTACGAAACTGAGAACCTAAATCCAGATAATGCAGAAAAGCTTCTTTCTCATGACCTACATCCACAAAGACGGCATTGAGCGCCGGCATGACTTTCTTGACCCGCCCGTAGTAGATATTTCCTACGGAGAAGTTATCCACATTGCGTTTCTCGCGCGCTACTTCCTGCAAGCGGTCATCCTCTGTCAGCGCTATGGCGATCTCTTGCGGCTGCACGTCCACAATCAATTCGCTTTTCATACTTGAAAGGATTAAAAAATAAATACAAAAAAGGCTTGTGGCAACTTGCCCACACTTGAGCAAGTCTCGCGCCACAAAGCCAAGGTCACCGTCAATTACTTATGCTTATGACGATTCTTACGCAGGCGTTTTTTACGCTTGTGCGTTGACATCTTGTGTCTCTTATGCTTCTTTCCGTTTGGCATAATGATGAATTATTAAAAATTGTTATACGTTTATTTGTTCTTTATACTGCTAATTTACGAACCTCATCAGCAAGCTCTGCGCCGGCTTTGAAAGCCACGATCTTGTGTGCCGGAACAGGCACCGAAGTCTCTTTGGAAATATTACGCGCAATTTTCGCCTTACGAGTCTTGGTGATGAAACTACCGAAGCCGCGGAGATATACATTCTCTCCCTTGTTGAGCGACTTCTTCACGTTCTCCATGAACGACTCAACTACTACGCTTACCGTCATCTTGTCATAACCGGTAGTGAGAGCGATCTCATTAATTAAATCTGCTTTTATCATATTACAAACTATTTATATTTTTTACTTCAAATCGAAAAAACTTTGCAAAGTTACTATAAATTATTGAAATACAAAAGTTTTTTGGCAAAAAAATTGCAAAATTGTGTTTTTTTTTGTAATTTTGTGCCCGATTTGGTACTTTTGAGTCCAAAAAACCGCAAAATTATGCTCAATTCATTATTTTATAGCCGTTTATATGAATGGTATGAGATCTATCACCGAATCCTTCCGTGGAGGGAGACGGAAGACGGGTATTGTATCTGGCTAAGTGAGGTGATTTTGCAGCAAACACGCGTCGCGCAAGGAATGGAATACTACCTGCGGTTCATCAACCGCTGGCCGACGGTAGAAGACCTGGCGAAAGCCGATGAGGCGGATGTACTGCGCGAATGGCAGGGACTCGGGTATTATTCGCGCGCACGGAATCTGCATAAGGCGGCAAAGCAGATCGTGGAAAGTGAAAAGTGGAAAGTGGAAAGACGTTTTCCGGACACTTTCGAGCAGATCCGTGCCTTGCCCGGTGTAGGCGACTATACGGCCGGGGCGATCGCATCGTTTGCATACAATGCCCCCTACCCGGCTATGGACGGCAATGTGTATCGGGTGCTGGCACGACTGATGGATATCGATGAGGCTTTTGATACGACGACCGGCAAGAAACTCTTTCGCGCGCGCATGGACGCGTTATTAGATAGGGAACATGCGCGTTTGTTCAACTCGGCCATTATGGAGTTCGGAGCGCTGCAATGTACGCCGGTGTTAGGCGATAACTGTGCCCAATGTCCGCTGCAAGCGTTCTGCTTGGGGTACGCGCACGGCACGGCAGCATTGTTGCCCGTTCGCAAGCCCAGACCGAAAGTGCGGGACAGATGGTTTACCTACCACATATACACGGATGGGGAGCATACCTTAATTCAACGTAGAGAAAACAAAGATATCTGGTATCATCTGTATGAGTTTCCCTGCGTGGAGCAGCAGACAGAAGACACCTATCCGTTCACACATATTCTCTCGCATCAAAAGATTCATGCGCGGTTCATCGTGCATAAGGAACAAAAAATGCCGGATATACCCGGCACTCTTCTCATTCATTGGGACGATCTCAATGACTATGCGCTTTCTCGATTAACGCTGAGAGCACTTGATACACTTCGCGGTAAGAAGGCGTAGTGTTTAAGAGCTCCTCATGGTGCTTCATTACGGCATGGTCTCCCCGTTGTGCCGGTCCTGTCTGCGCATCATAGGGTTCGATGGTGTGTATTTTTTCGGCCGTGCGGTCGATAAGGGGCAGCAGGGCTTCGAACGGGATCTGCGTATCGGCGAGGATATCCTTGGCGATGCAGTAAAGGAGGTTGGTGAAGTTATTGGCAAAAACACCCGCCACGTGGAGCCGTTCCCGGTCATGCTGGTTGGTTTCGTAGATCCGGCTTGTCAGGCATTGTGCCAGCGTATAGATGGCTGCTATGTCGTCGATATTCTTTCCGTCAATGAAACAGGGGATACCGCTCCAGTCCTCGATGAGGGAGGTGCGGTTGAAAGACTGCAGGAAATACAGCACGCCGGCATGGGGCTTGTCTTCACCAAAAACCGTCAACGGCATCGTGCCCGAGGTATGCAGATGCAGCGCTTTGGGCGCATCGATCTTCGCGATCACCTCGCGCAGGGCATTATCGGCTATCGCGTAGATATAGCAGTCGGCCTGCGGCAGCGCGGCGAGTGCAGAAGGGTCCGAGGTAAGCGGGCGGGCATGGACTAATTCCGCCCGGATCCCTTTGCTTTGCAAACCATGGTGCAGGTTGGTGCCTACACTCCCGGCACCGAGGATAACGATTCTCATGCGTTCGCTTTTGTGTCGTTATACATCTCCAGGGCTTTGCGCAGCACAATCATGGCCTTGCCCAGATCTTCCTTATTGAGCACGTATGCCATGCGCACTTGATGACGACCGTCTTCGGGGTTGGTATAGAAACCCGTACCGGGGGCCATCATGACCGTCGCGCCCTCATAAACGAAGTCGGTCAGGCACCACTTGCAGAATTTCTCCACATCATCGACCGGCAGTTCGACCATGACGTAGAATGCGCCTGTCGGAGCCGGAGCAAAGACACCGGGGATCTGATTGAGCTGGTCGATGAGGAAATTACGTCTGCCAAGATACTCGTCATACACCTCCTGCATGTACTCTTCGGGAGTGGAAAGGGAGGCTTCGGCAACGATCTGGCCGAACAGAGGGGGCGAGAGACGGGCCTGGCAGAACTTCATCACCGCTTCGCGCACGGCTTTATTCTTGGTGATCAGCGCACCGATACGGATACCGCACTCGGAGTACCGCTTGGACACGCTGTCCACGAGCACCACGTTCTCCTCGATACCCTCGAGGTGACAGGCGGATATATAGGGCGACTTGGTGTAGATGAACTCGCGGTAGACCTCATCGGAAATGAGGTAGAGGTTATATTTCTTAACCAGATCGCGAATCTGCCGCATCTCCTGCTTGGTGTATAGATAGCCGGTCGGGTTATTGGGGTTGCAGATGAGGATCGCCCGTGTCTTGGGCGTGATCTGCTTCTCGAACTCCTCTACCGGCGGCAGTTTGAACCCATTCTTGATGTCGGTCTTGACGGACTTGACTACCGCCCCCGCGGAGATGGCGAACGCCATATAGTTGGCATACGAGGGGTCGGTGACGATGATCTCGTCGCCGGGGTTGAGGCAACTCATGTACGCAAACATGATCGCTTCCGAACCGCCTGCGGTGATGATGATCTCGTCCGGAGAAAGGTCGATGCCGTAGTCGGCGTAGTAGCTGACCATCTTCGTGCGAAGGGACTTGAGGCCCTGCGAAGGGGAGTACTCCAGGATGTCGGGACCGAAATCCTTGACCGCCTCTAATGCTTGGGGCGGGGTCTTGATATCCGGCTGGCCGATGTTGAGGTGATAGACATGCACACCGGCAAGCTTGGCTTCGTCGGCATATTTGGCTAATTTGCGGATAGGCGATTCCGGCATGGATTGCGCCCGTAAACTAATCTCCATAATGGGTTATAGGTTATAGTCGAGACAAGTACGTACTTCGGTATGCGGACGAACGACGCCGTTGGCTACTGCCAGGTGGGCAGGGTGTACGGCGTAGCCTTTGAGGGCGGCTTCCGACTCGAGGGTCGAATCGAGCATAATGTCCGCATTGCTGCTCTCCAGACGACCGTCGATCTGCACATGGATATCGATAAGCCCCGGCACTTGACCTTTGAGTCCTTCGAGTCCTTTCTTGATCGCCTCAGCGGCTTGTTGTTTTTCGGCTGCGCTCAGGTCCGAACGCAATTTCCATAAGATGATGTGTTTAACCATAATTCTCTATGTATTCTCTTAGTTGCTGTATATTGTCAAAGGCATCGGTCAGTTCGCGAAGGTTCGCCACGCGTTGCCGAACGGATGCCACGCCGTGCTTGGACAGTTTTTCCTTGGTCGGTGTGATGGCTTGTTGGAGCGCCTCAAAATTAACGTCGTAGAGCATTGTGCCGTGTACGATCGTGCCCGTGGGGGTCGTGTAGCAGGCCCAGCCGGATACCTTGCGTTCGCCTACGAGGATGTCATTATGCGCCGTCGTGACGGCGGGCAGTTCTTTGGCCTGCAGCGCCTGCGCTATATGCGCGATGAACTGCTTGAAGACCGCTTCGCTATGCGTATCGGGCGTGATGAACGAGATCATCAGGTTCCCCTCATCCGCATAAACGCATCCGCCTCCGCTCTTGCGCTGCACGACCGAGATGCCGTGCGCCGCACAATAGGCTTCATTCACCTCCACTTCGGCGGATTGGTGCCTGCCGTAGATGACGGTCGGCTTGACGATCCAGGTGAAGAGGGTCGGAGTCTGAATATCCTTGACCAGATCCTGCTCGATGGCTAAATATTCCGCCAACGCAAGCCCTTCCGGATAATGGACTACAAGCATGGTTCGTTGATCTCGACGCCGCGACAGAAACGGCGTTTGATATCGCGGTCATCGCCGAGGTATATATAGCGCTCGAGCCGTTGCTCGAGGGTATAGTTATCAAAATTGAGGTACCGGTCATCGATCAGCAGGGCGTCGAACTCATAGCCGGGCTCGAACGAACCCACTTTGCCGAAGAACGATCCGCCGCCTTTGGTGGCCAGGTAGAAGACCTCGCTCAAGCTCAGGAACGGCATCTCGCCGCGTGTCTGAGCGTAGTTGAGCTTGGATACCTGGATGGCATATTGCATGACGCGGAGCATGGACATATGGTGTCCGGCCGATACGTCGGTACCGAGCGCGACGTGGATACCTTCGTTAAGGAATTTCCGAATCGGCGCCATGCCAGAAGAGAGGTTACTGTTCGACATCGGGCAGTGTACGACATAGACTCCGTTGCGCTTCATCAGCTCGAGCTCTTCGCCGTCGGTATAGCAGCAATGCGCCATGAGGGTCGGGGTTTGGCCGAAGAGGCCGTACTTGTTGTAGGCATCGCCGTAACAGGTCGTGTCGGGCTCGAGCTCCTTGACCCAACTGATCTCCGAGCGGTTCTCCGAGAGGTGGGACTGCACAGGCAGACCGGTCTGAGCCGCATACTCGCCAAGGGCCCTGAGCATCTTATCCGAGCAGGAAGGTACAAAGCGCGGGGTGATGATGGGCTGTACGAGTCCGTCCCCGTGCTCATCGAGATGCGCCTTGAGCATGCGCATGCCGTCGAGCAGTTCGGCCGTCGTATTCTGCAGCGTTTCCGGACTGTTGCGGTTCATACCCACGATACCGACCATAGCTCCCATGCCGGCCTGGATGAAGAGGTCCGCCAGGATACGCGTGGACTCGGGATGGATGGTGCCAAAGACGGCGCTGCGCATCGTGCCCTGCATCCAGAGTTCGTGCACAAAGCGGCGGTATAAGCGCCGTGCGTACTCGGGATCGGCGTACTTGGTTTCTTCCGGGAAGGTATAGGTATTGAGCCATGGCAGCAACTCGAGGTCGAGCGCCAAGCCCATGTTCCGGTACTGCGGGGCATGGACGTGGAGATCGTTGAAGGCCGGAATAAGGATCCGGTCGCCAAAATCCATGACCTGTCTCCGCCAGTCCATGTTTTCCGGCAGCTCCTCGTAGATTCCCTCGATCAGACCGTTGGATTTGACTACGATATAGCCGTGCGGAATGATCTTGAGTTCACCCGGCGTAGGGGTGAAGATGATATTCGCTCTGTAGATTTTCATACTTTCTTATATAAGAACTTCAGCACGAAATAATTGACCACACCCGCTACGGCGATGGCCACGATACCGGCCCAGCGTTCGTCCATACCGATCCAGGGCAGGATGAGGAGGTTGAGCAAGCCGATCTGTACGGCGAAGTTACTCAAACGCCCAGCCGCAAAACCGCCGGCGTTCTTCCAACTCGGTTTGCGTTCAAAGGTATAATAACAGGTAGCGAAGTAGTTTCCGATCAGTTCGATCCCGAAACCCAATACAAAAGCTACATTCGCCCAGAAAGCACTGTCCTCCTCTCCGTAGAGATGCTGGAAAAGCATCAGGAAGGCGTAATAAAGTGCGTACTGCACGCCGGTACCGATACCACCTACGATGGTAAAGCGGACGGCCGAACGGGCATGTTCGTTCAAGCGGCTGGTTAATAGTTTCATAGCATGTTCATTATTTCGTTCATAGCGGCATCGAGACCGTTGACGTCACGGCCTCCGGCGGTAGCAAACCATGCTTGTCCGCCTCCTCCGCCTTGGATATGTTTGGCAGATGCCTTGATCATGGCGCCGGCGTTCTTGCCTTCGTCCACGAGGGCTTGGGAGAGGAAGACCGCGATGGTGGGTTTGCTCTCGAACTGCGTGGCAGCGACTACGGCAAACTTGAGGTCGGTGAACTTACCGCGGAGCAGCGGCATCACGCCACGAATCATCTCGGGGTTGTGTTCGCCGGTCAGGCGCACGAGTTTGATATCGTTATAGTCTTCCGCGCGGGCAATGATGTCATCGCGGAAATGCTCGATCTTCTCTGCCATGAACTGCTCGATCTGCTTCTTCAGACCGGCGTTCTCTTCGAGGAACTTATGGATGGTACCGGCGAGATCCGGGGCGTTGTTGAAGAGCGCCTTGAGCCCGTTGAGGGTATCTTGCGCCATGTAATAGAGTTCATCCGCTTTGGCGGCCGTGACGGCTTCGATACGGCGTACACCTGCAGCGACAGAGGTCTCCATGATGATACGTACCGAACCGATACGACCGGTGGACGCTACGTGGCATCCGCCGCAGAGTTCAACCGACGGACCGTACTTGATCACACGCACGTCGTCGCCGTATTTCTCGCCGAAGAGGGCCATGGCGCCCATCGCTTTGGCTTCGGCGATCGGGGTATGACGACTCTCCTCAAGGTGCATATCCTGGCGGATGAGGGCGTTGGCGACGCGCTCCACTTCGCGGATCTCTTCCGGCGTCACTTTCTGGAAATGGGAGAAGTCAAAACGCAGACTCTCGGGGGTGACTAATGAACCCTTCTGCTCCACATGCTTGCCTAATACCTCACGCAGCGCGTAATGGATGATGTGGGTCGCGGAGTGGTTGCAAGCGATCGCTTGACGACGAGTTGCGTCAACGGACGCAACAATTGGTAATTGGTCATTGGTAATTGGTAATTGGGACATAATGTGTACCGGTAAACCGTTTTCGCGTTTTGTATCCAAAATGTCAAATGACAAATCACCAATGCGAAGTTTTCCGGTGTCTCCGACCTCACCGCCCATCTCGGCATAGAACGGGGTCTTGCTCAGTACTACCTGATAGAAGGACTTGCCCTTCTGGCTTACCTGGCGGTAACGCAGGATGGAAGTCTCGCAACTCAGCTCGTCGTATCCCACGAACTCGGTCTCACCTTCGCGCAGCACGGTCCAGTCGCCGAGGTCCTGCTTGTTGGCCTCGCGACCCATCGATTTCTGGTGCTCCAAAGCCTTGTTGTACTCGTCCTCATTGGTGGTAAAGCCGTTCTCACGCAGGATGAGCTCGGTCAGGTCGAGCGGGAAGCCGTAGGTATCTTTGAGGGTAAAGACATCGACACCGCTGATCTCGGTCTTGCCGGCTTTGCGGGCCTCGTCCATGAGCTTGTCGAGCAAACCGATACCCTTGTCGAGGGTACGGAGGAAAGCCTCTTCCTCGGACTTGATGACCGGGGTGATCTGTGCCTCTTGTGCTTTGAGTTCCGGATAAGCTTCACCGAGGTCCTCAATGAGTTGCGGCACCAATTGATACAAGAACGCAGTACGCATGCCTAAGAAGGTATAGCCGTAACGCACGGCACGGCGCAGGATACGACGGATGACGTAACCCGCTTTCTCGTTGCTCGGCAACTGGCCGTCCGTGATAGCAAAGGCGATGGTACGGATATGATCGGCGATGACGCGCATGGCGATGTCGATCTTCTCGTCACGTCCGTATTCGCATCCGCAGATCGCACCGATCTTCTTGAGCATCGGCTGGAAGACATCCGTATCGTAGTTCGAGGTCTTGCCCTGGAGGGTACGCACGAGGCGCTCAAAGCCCATACCGGTATCGATCACTTTCTTGGCGAGCGGTTCGAGCGATCCGTCCGCCTTGCGGTTGTACTGCATGAAGACGATGTTCCAGATCTCGATCACTTGCGGGTGATCTTTGTTGACCAGCTCACGACCGGGCACCTTGGCGCGCTCCTCAGCCGAACGGCTGTCGACGTGGATCTCGCTACACGGACCGCAGGGACCCGTATCGCCCATCTCCCAGAAGTTATCGTGCTTGTTGCCGTTCAGGATATGATCGGCTGGCAGGTGCTTTGCCCAGATAGAAGCGGCTTCATCGTCACGACTCAGACCCTCCTCGGGCGAACCCTCAAAGACGGTCGCGTACAAGTTGGACGGATCGATCTTGAGCACATCCACGATATACTCCCAGGCGAAGTCGATCGCCTCTTTCTTGAAATAGTCGCCGAACGACCAGTTACCCAGCATCTCGAACATGGTGTGGTGGTAGGTGTCATGGCCTACTTCCTCCAGGTCGTTATGCTTACCCGATACACGCAGACATTTCTGGCTGTCTGCCACACGGGGGTACTTGATCGGATCATTGCCTAAGATGATACCCTTCCACGGGTTCATACCCGCATTGGTGAACATCAAGGTCGGGTCATCCTTGATCACCATCGGCGCACTCGGCACCACTTGGTGACCCTTACTCGCCATAAAGTCCAAAAAGGACTGTCTAATCTCTTTGCTTGTCATCTATATATTCTTATTTTCTATTAAATTCTCACTATATTTGGTCGTCTTAAAATCAATAAACTCGCGGCGGGGTTTGCCTTCGCCTTCGTTGCGCTCGATGAAAGGCAGCGGATTGGCGGTCAGCTCATCGTATTCCGCGCGCTGGCGCAGCACGTCGATGGCCATGAAGAGTGCATGGCGCATGCTGGTCTCGTCGGCCTGGTTCTTGCCGGCGATGTCGTATCCCGTGCCGTGATCGGGCGAGGTGCGCACAATAGTGAGGCCCGCGGTGAAGTTGACGCCGCTCATGTCGAGGGTCTTGAAGGGGATGAGCCCCTGGTCGTGGTACATAGCCAGCACCGCATCGAAATGGGTGAAATGGCCCGAACCGAAGAAGCCGTCTGCGGCATAGGGACCGAAGGCCCATATACCCTGCTCTTTCGCTTTCTCGATGGTGGGCACGATGATCTGCTGCTCTTCCTGCCCGAGCAAACCGTTATCGCCGGCATGGGGGTTGAGCGCCAAAACGGCGATGCGGGGTTTTTCCAGACCGAAGTCGCGCTTGAGGCTGTTGTTAAGCAGGGTCAGCTTATGCAGGATGCGCTCCTGCGTGATCTGCGAGGGGATGTCCGCCAGCGCCACATGGTTGCACACCAAGGCCACGCGCAGCGTCTCGGTACAGAGCATCATCAGGCTTCCACCATTTGCATCATTTGCATCATTTGCACCATTAAAACATTTCTCAAGATACTCTGTATGCCCGCCCTTGAGCGCCTCCTTATTGATAGGCGCGGTCACGATAGCCTGCACCTTGCCCGCCTGCAGATCCGCGCAGGCACGATCCAAAGAAGCTTTGGCAGCTTTGTTGGAGGCCTCGGTGTTCTTGCCGAACTCAACCGGCGTATTGTCGGGATAGCAGGAAATGAGGTTCAGACGCCCGTCCTTGGCCTGCTCCGGCGAATCGATGATATTCCAGGTGATATTGCGGAACTCCTCGTCCAGGGTCTGGATATGCTGCTTGGCTACTGCGGCATTGCCGTAGATGACCGGCCGCATGACCTCGAACACATACCCGTTGAGCAGGCTTTTGATGATCACTTCATACCCCACTCCGTTCGTATCTCCGCTTGTAATTGCTATGATTGGTTTCATAAAAATCCGTATTATCCAAAATCGGCCGCAAAATTACAAAAAAAAAATGACATATGCAAGCATATGCCATTCTTTTGTGCGATTTTTCGCACTTTTTGCCGATTAGCCGTTGGCGAGGGCTTGGTCGTAGGCTTGGCCTTCGACGTACCAGTACCATGCATTCATGGTCTTCTTGCCGCCCGGCAGATCGCGCTGCGCGAGGAAGGTCTCCTGGTCCTGCACGACCTTCATCATGTCCGCCTTGCGGGTCTTGATGTTGGCTGCTACGGTTGCGAAGCGCAACTTCGCTGCGGTCAGCTTCGCCGAATCGGGTACCGTACGTTTGTACGCATCCGAATCCTTTACCCAGAAGCGCTGGCAGGCCTCGTTTTCCGACGGCGCGGTACGGTGCGTTACGATGACGTAGTTACCGTGATTGTGGCCAAGCTGCTTTTTCGGCTTTTTGATAGCACCGGAGATGGTTTCAATACCACCGGCACCTACTTTCACTTTTGCCATTCGCGTTCGGCAATCGGATCGCAAAGGTCCATACCGCTCCGCTTAATGGAGGGGGCGACCGATGCCTCCGCTCTCCCCACAAATTAAAATTTGCGGGGACCCTCTATGCCGAGTGAGAGGGGATAAGGTTAGGTTGTATATTTAAAATATTTTTTGTATCTTTGCACCCGATTTAACATCTAAGTATGGATTAAGGCCGAGTTTAGGATGGTGATAAAGACCGTATTAAACGTTTAGTCCCCATACTTATACATC
>Ga0256404_1001751_pt1 | contig 50757 bp, 48 predicted proteins | sample RumenRJG_01DNA_FD_185990 | JGI IMG/M metagenome (GOLD analysis project Ga0256404, IMG submission 185990) | Bovine rumen microbial communities from Lethbridge, Alberta, Canada - RJG_01 | ecosystem: Host-associated > Mammals > Digestive system > Stomach > Rumen | place: Canada: Alberta | collected...
CAGGATGTGGAGTGAAGGCTGCCGGGCTTGACTTAAGAAATACAGCTGTGCTATTGTATTTTCAAAGCAAAGGCGCAGTTCCCGCGGGGGACTGCGCTTTTTCCGTTGTGAGGAGCACTAGGCGAGGTATGCAGAACCGTAGGTTCTGCCGAGCCGTACGTGCGTTCCATACCAGTGTTCTTAGCGAACGCGAGCGTGAGCGAAGCGAGAGCTTAGAACAACTGGTTTGTGAGGGGAGGGCAGAGTTATGGCAGTCAGCGTAAACAGGCATTTCGGGGAACTGGGCGGATCCTATCTGTTTTCGGAGGTAGGAAGGAGAGTCGCGGAATTTCAGAAAGAAAACCCGGACAGGAGCATCATCCGCATGGGGATCGGGGACGTGACGAGACCCATTCCGCCGGTCATCGTGGAGGCGATGAAAAAGGCAGCGGGGGAGATGGGGACGCAGGAAGGCTTTCACGGCTACGGTCCGGAGCAGGGCTATGGGTTCCTGAGGGAAGCCGTGGCGGGTTATTACAGCAGAAGAGGTGTAGAGCTCTCCCCGGAGGAGATCTTTATTTCCGACGGCGCGAAGAGCGACCTGGGAAACCTGGGGGATATTTTCGACGCCGAGTGCTCTGTCCTGGTGACGGATCCGGTCTATCCGGCCTATGTGGACAGCGCGGTGATGTCCGGAAGAAAGGTCTTTTACGCAGCGGCATCCGCGGACCAGGGCTTTATTCCGCTTCCGGCGCAGAAGGGATATCTGCAGGAGGGCGACATCATTTTCCTCTGTTCCCCGAACAACCCGACGGGTGCCGTGATGACGCGGGAGATGCTGGAGCAGTGGGTGGAGTTCGCGCGGCGTCACGGGAGGCTGATCGTCTTTGACGCTGCCTACGAATGCTTCATTCAGGACGATGAGATCCCTCACAGCATTTTCGAGATCGAGGGCGCGAAGGAGTGCGCCCTGGAGATCTGTTCCTTCTCAAAGAAAGCGGGCTTCACGGGGCTCCGCTGCGGCTATACAGTCATCCCGAAGGAGCTTGTTGTCGATGGGGTCTCCGTCCGGGATCTCTGGTTCCGGCGGCAGAGCACCCGATTCAACGGCGCGTCCTATATCACCCAGAGAGCGGCGGAGGCGGTGTTCACTCCGGAGGGCGAAGCCGCGCTGGAAGAGAATCTCGCCTATTACAGGGCGAATGCCGCGATCCTCTCGGAAATGCTGACGGAGTGCGGGGTGCGGCACACCGGCGGGAAGAACGCGCCCTACATCTGGATGGAGTGCGGTGTCCGGAACGCTTTTTATACCGGGAAGCCCGGGACCGGCGGGATCCTGGACTCCTGGACTTTCTTCGACCGGCTTCTTAAGGAAGAAGGCGTAGTGGGGACGCCCGGCGCCGGCTTTGGAAAAGCAGGGGAAGGCTTTCTCCGCCTGACCGCCTTCTCCACCCGGGAGAATACCCTGGAGGCAGCGGAACGCATGAAGAAATTCTTCAGGAGTCTTTGATCGATTTCGCCGGCTTTTCCTGTGTGCCGCGGCTGCGGCTCTGTTGGCTTCCTGGTACAGCCTTCCGGTCGCAGCGGACAAGCTTTGAGAATGTAGCAGGGCGTTTTCCGGCATATTTTGGAAATTTGTACCCCTTGAAGAGCGGTTTTCAAAGAATTCCGGGGGCTTGAACAGGTCAAATGGGCGTTTCAGAGGTGTTTTCAAAGTTTTGTACCCCTGTTTTTTCTGAAACAGGGGTACAAAACTCAAAAAATGCTTCTGAAACGCCCAATGTGTTCTTTGGGAGGCCAGAGATTAGGTCCGCAGAGGCTCCAAAAGGGTACAGATTTTCTAAAACTTGCGAAAAACGCCCAGTTACGAGTTCCCGCCTGATAAGTTACGAGTTCCCGCCCCTATATTCCAGCGCGGCCTTCACCAGTCCGGCGAACAGCGGATGCGGCCTGTTGGGCCTGGACTTGAATTCCGGGTGGGCCTGGGTGCCGATAAAGAAGGGATGGTCCGGCAGTTCCATCATCTCGACGATCCTGCCGTCGGGGGAGATGCCGGACAGCATCATCCCGCGGCTGGTGAGGGCTTCGCGGTACTCGTTGTTCACTTCGTAGCGGTGGCGGTGACGCTCGTGGATCAGGGGAGCGCCGTAAAGCGTGGAGGCAAGGCTTCCGGGGGTCAGCACGCAGGGCCAGGAGCCGAGGCGAAGAGTGCCGCCGATGTCAGTGACGCCTTCCTGGTCCGGCATCAGGTGGATCACCGGGTGGGGCGTTTCCGGAGCAAATTCCGCGGAATCCGCGTCCGGAAGGCCCAGGACATGGCGGGCAAATTCAATGACCGCGATCTGCATGCCGAGGCAGATCCCGAGGTAGGGGATCCTCTGTTCCCGGGCGTACTTCGCGGCTTCGATCATGCCCGGAATACCGCGGTCCCCGAAGCCGCCGGGCACCAGGATGCCGTCCGCATCCCGGAAGATCTCCGGCGCGGTCTGTTCTGTCACATCCTCCGCTTCCACCCACTGGATCTGCACTTTTGCCCTGCTGGCGATGCCGCCGTGCTTCAGCGCCTCCACAACACTTAAATAGGAGTCGTGCAGCTGGGTGTATTTACCCACCAGCGCGATCCGCACCGTCTTGTCGGAAGACTTCATCGCATCGACCATTTCCCGCCAGTCGGAGAGGTCCGGCTCCGGGCAGGGCAGTTTCAGGATACTGCAGGCCGCCTGTGCCAGGTGCTCCTCCTCCAGGATCAGCGGGATCTCATACAGGGAGGGGACGTCCATGTTGGTGAAGACATGCTCCTTCGGCACGTTGCAGAAGAGGGCGATCTTGTCCTTCACTTCCCCGGGCAGCTCCGTTTCCGTGCGGCACACGATCACGTCCGGCTGCAGGCCCATTCCCTGCATGGACCGGACAGCCTGCTGTGTCGGCTTGGTCTTCAGCTCCTGCGAACATTTTAAGAACGGGACCAGAGAGACAAGGATCAGCATGACATTGCCTTCGCCGGCGATGTGGCGGAACTGGCGGATGGCCTCGAGGAACGGCTGGGATTCGATGTCGCCAATGGTGCCGCCCACTTCGATGATCGCCACATGGGTCTCCCCGTCCTCCTTCTCCGGACGGTAGAAGCGGCTCATGATCTCGTTCGTGATGTGGGGGATCACCTGGACGGTGCCGCCGCCGTAGACGCCCTTCCGCTCCTTCTGGAGCACGGACCAGTAGATCTTGCCCGTGGTCACATTGGACCCCCGGTTCAGGTTTTCGTCGATAAAACGCTCGTAGTGACCCAGATCCAGGTCCGTCTCCGTGCCGTCGTCCGTCACGTATACCTCTCCGTGCTGCACCGGGTTCATCGTCCCCGGATCAATATTGATGTAAGGATCAAACTTCTGCATGGTGATCCGGTATCCCCTGGCCTTCAGGAGCCGTCCGAGGGAAGCTGCCGTGATGCCCTTCCCAAGGCCCGAAACAACGCCGCCGGTCACAAAAATATACTTTACTGCCATAGCCGCACCCTCCTGCAAACAGAAACAAGAAAACAGAAAGGCGTCTGACGGGTACTTTAATACACCGTCAGACGCCTTTGTCCTATGCAAGTATTATACCTTTGTTCCGTGAAAAAACAAGAGTGCTGTTAAAACCTATTGACAAAGTAGGTAAATAGGTAGTAAGATTGGCGTCAATTACAGAACAGAAGCTGCCAATCAAAAGAAGCTGCGGATCACAGGAAAGAGGGAAGCTGACTTGAACTGGGAATTTATTATGAAATATCTGCCGCTGTATCAGAAAGCAGCGGTACTGACAGTAAGGATCGGAACCGCCGGCATCATCTGTGCCGTCCTGATCGGTCTTCTATGTACGGCTGTACAGGATTTCAGAGTTCCGGTCCTCCGGCAGGCAGCAAAGGTCTATATCGAGATCAGCCGGAACACGCCGCTCCTGATCCAGCTGTTCTTCATCTACTACGGCCTTCCGAAGATCGGGATCCGCACCAACGCGGAAGTATGCGGAATTGCCGGCCTCGCCTTCCTGGGAGGCAGCTACATGGCGGAAGCTTTCCGCAGCGGAGTGGAGGCAGTCGAGGCGATCCAGTTTGAGAGTGCCTACAGCCTGGGACTCACCAGATGGCAGACGCTGCGTTACGTGGTCTTTCCGCAGGCGATCTCCATCAGTATGCCGGCCTTTATGGCGAACGTCATCTTCCTGCTGAAAGAGACCAGTGTTTTTTCCGCGATCAGCCTGATGGATCTGATGTTTACGGCAAAGGATCTGATCGGTCTTTACTACCAGACGGCGGAGAGTCTGTTCCTGCTGGTGGTGTTCTATCTTATGATCCTGCTTCCGGTATCGCTGGCCGGGAGCCTGCTGGAAAGGAGGCTCCGCCATGCCGGATTTGGGTCTTGAGGTCCTTCTGAAGGGAAAGAATCTTGCGAGGATCCTCGGAGGACTGGGGGTCGCGCTGAAGATCAGTCTGGTATCGGTGGTGATCAGTATTTTCGCCGGCGTGTTTGTCGGCATGCTGATGACCTGGAAAAACCCGATCAGCCGGGCGGTCACACGATGTTATCTGGAGATCGTGAGGATCATGCCCCAGATGGTGCTGCTGTTCCTCGTGTACTTCGGCACCACAAGGATCTTCGGATGGAACCTGTCCGGAGAGCTGTCGGCAGTGATCGTATTCTCCTTCTGGGGAACGGCGGAGATGGGCGACCTGGTCCGGGGAGCGGTGATCAGTATTCCGCAGCACCAGTATGAAAGCGCGGCTGCCCTCGGGCTGACTGGCATGCAGACGTACCGGTACATCGTTCTGCCGCAGACAGTCAGGCGGCTGATCCCGCTGTCGATCAACCTGATCACCAGAATGATCAAGACGACCAGTCTGGTGCTGATGATAGGCGTCGTGGAAGTCCTGAAGGTCGCGCAGCAGATCATCGAGGCAAACCGGATGAGCAGTCCGAACGCCGCGTTCGGCGTTTATCTGACAGTATTCCTGCTTTATTTTATCGCCTGCTGGCCTGTCAGTATGCTGGCCGGATATCTTGAAAAGCGATGGAGGTGAGTACTTGGCGGAGGAAATTTTAAGCATCAGTCATCTGATGAAGCGGTTCGGTGACCAGACCGTGCTGAAGGATATCAGCCTTGGCGTGCGGGAAGGCGAAGTGATCGTCGTCATCGGCCCCAGCGGATGCGGAAAGAGTACGTTTCTCCGATGTATCAACGCCCTGGAGGAGATCCAGGGCGGGGAGATCCGGCTGAAGGACGATGTGATTTCACGGAATAACAAAAACCTGGCGGAGATCCGCCAGAAGATCGGGATGGTCTTCCAGAACTATGAGCTGTTCCCGCACCTGAACGTCCTGGACAACATCATCCTGGCGCCGACAAAGGTGCAGGGAAGGACCAGAGAGGACGCAAAGGAAGAGGCGCTCGCGCTGCTTTCCCGCGTGGGGCTTTCCGACAAGGCGGAGAGTTTCCCGCGGCAGCTGTCCGGCGGGCAGAAGCAGCGGGTCGCCATAGTAAGAGCGCTCTGCATGCATCCTGAGATCCTGCTTTTTGACGAGGTGACGGCAGCGCTGGATCCGGAAATGGTCCGTGAGGTACTGGACGTGATCCTGGGACTGGCCGAGCAGGGCAGGACCATGATCATCGTCACCCATGAGATGCAGTTCGCGAGAGCAGTCGCGGACAGAGTCCTCTTTCTGGACGAAGGCGTGATCAAGGAGGAGGGAACGCCCGATCAGTTCTTTGATCATCCGGAGACGGAGAGAGCGAAAGCATTCCTGAAAACATTTACTTTTGAACGGAAACGTTCACATTCATAAAGATGGGGCCATGGGCCCGGGAGGGTAATATGAGAAAAATTCGTGATCTTTTGAGTTTTGGCGCGGCATCCATACTGGCAGTTTCACTCGCAGCATGCGGATCGTCCACGCCGGCGCAGACCACCGCAGCCGCGGCGCAGACCACCGCAGCAGCGCAGAGTGCCGCGGCAGCGCAGAGCGCCGCTCCGGCCGCTTCGGAAGCAGCTTCCGAAAGCACCAAGGATCAGAATGCTGTCTACAGAACACTCGATGAGATCAAGGAAAGCGGAACCATCAATATCGGCGTATTCTCGGACAAGAATCCCTTCGGATATGTGGATGAAAACGGTGAGTACCAGGGCTATGACGTTTACTTCGGAAACAGGATCGGAGAGGATCTCGGCCTGAAGATCAATTATGTATCCACAGAGGCGGCGAACCGGGTGGAATATCTTGAGACAGGCAAGGTCGATATCATCCTTGCAAACTTCACGGTCACACCGGAACGCGCGGAAAAGGTCGATTTTGCCCTGCCGTATATGAACGTCGCCCTGGGCGTCGTTTCTCCCGACAGCAGAGTGATCACTGACCTGTCGGAGCTCGGCGCGGATGATCAGGTGATCGTCATTTCCGGCACTACTGCCGAGGACTACCTGATCAAGAACAATCCGGAGATCAGACTCCAGAAGTATGACACCTACGCGAACGCGAAGAACGCGCTGGAAAACGGGAACGCCGCTGCCTGGGCCAATGACAACACGGAAGTCATTGCCTACGCGCTGCAGAATCCGGGATATACGGTAGGTATCCCGTCCCTCGGCAGCCAGGATACCATCGCCCCGGCAGTCTCCAAGGGGAACGAGAGCCTGCTGAACTGGATCAATGACGAGATCAAGTCCCTCGCGGACGAGCAGTTCTTCCACAAGGACTACGAAGCGACCCTTGTGGACACTTACGGACTGGATTATGAGGACAGCCTGGTGGTGGAAGGCGGCGTCACCGCAGCGCAGACCGCGGACACCGGCGCCGGACAGCAGGGATCCGCAACATTGAAAGTCGGAGCCAGCTCCACTCCCCACGCGGAGCTTCTGGAGCTTGTAAAACCGGCCCTTGCGGAGCAGGGGATCGATCTTGAAATCGTGATCTATGATGACTATGTGCTTCCCAACACAGCGCTGCAGGACGGAACGCTGGACGCCAACTATTTCCAGCACAGACCTTATCTGAACAGCTTCAACGACGCGAACGGCACGGATCTTGTGTCCGCCGGACTGATCCACTATGAGCCCTTCGGCATTTACAGCTACAGCGTGACAGATCTGAAGGATCTGGCAGCGGGCGCGACGATCATCGTTCCGGATGATGACTCCAACCAGACCAGAGCACTGCTGCTCCTTAAGCAGGAAGGGATCATCGACCTTCCGGAAGGCGCATCTGTCGAAAACGGCGTGACGATCCTCGATATTACGGATGACCACGGATATCAGATCCAGGCTGTACAGGCGGACGCAGTCCCTGCCCTGCTGAAAAACAGCGATGCGGGAACCGTCGCGGTCATCAATTACAACTACGCTTTAGGCGCAGGCTTTAAGACAACAGACGCGCTGGCCATTGAAGACGCCTCCGGAGACGCGGCGCAGACCTACGCCAACATCATTGCGGTGCGAAAGGGCGACGAGGAAAATGCCGCCGTCAAGGCGCTGGTGGCAGCACTGCAGGACGGTGCGGTGGACCAGTACAACGAAAAGACGGGAGCCGGCATCGTACCGATCAGGTGATCCGCATACGCAGATCTGTTTTCTCCGGGGAGATCTCTCTCCCCGGGGAGACCTTTCTCCCCGGAGATGGAGGTGAATAACTTCATGATAGAGCTGAGATCCCTCGGAAAAAAATATAACACTTCGGACAAGGAGATCGTCGCGCTGGAAGACATCAGCCTGACGATCCGCGACGGTGAGATCTACGGCATCATCGGACTTTCCGGGGCAGGGAAAAGCACACTGGTCCGATGTATCAATCTGCTGGAGCGGCCGACTTCCGGTCAGGTGCTGATCGACGGAAAAGATATCCTGTCCCTCGGCAGAAAAGATCTGTTAAAGCTCAGGCAGTCTGTCGGAATGATCTTTCAGGGGTTCAATCTTCTTGAACAGAGGTCGGTGCTTCAGAATGTGACGTTTCCGCTGGAAGTCGCCGGTGTGGACCGTACAGAAGCGCGGAAAAGGGCAGTGGAACTCCTGGAGCTTGTCGGTCTCTCAGACCGTACAGGCTCTTATCCGTCCCAGCTGTCCGGCGGGCAGAAGCAGCGGGTAGCGATCGCCAGGGCCCTCGCCACAAAACCCAGATATCTGCTTTGCGATGAAGCGACTTCCGCACTGGATCCCAACACGACCCGCTCTATCCTGGAGCTGCTGGAACAGATCAACCGGACCATGGGCGTCACGATCGTGATCATCACCCACGAGATGAAGGTGATCGACCAGATCTGTGACCGGGTCGCCGTGCTGGATCACAGCAGGATCGCGGAGGAGGGAAAGGTCAGCGATGTATTTACGAATCCCCGGTCCCCGATCGCCAGGGAACTGATCCTGCCCGGAAACCGTTCCAGTTTGATGGAGCACGGAGGACGGCGCGTCAGACTGACGTTCCGGGCGGAAACTTCTCAGCAGCCTGTGATCTCACAGATGGTACTGGACTGCGGATGTCCTGTGAATATCCTGTACGCCGACATGAAAAAACTGGATTCCGAAATGTACGGGCAGATGCTGCTGGAACTGCCTCCTTCAGAAAGGGATGCGGAGAAGGTCATTTCCTGGCTGAAAAACAGTCCGGTCGAATGGCAGGAGGAGGTGTAGGCCATGTTTTCCGAAATGTTCCTGAAATTATGGGATAACGGACTGATACAGAAAGGGATATGGGAGACTATATATATGACAGTCCTGGCCTCGGCGCTCTCTTACTGCATCGGGCTGCCTCTGGGCGTCATATTGAATATAACGGACAAGGAAGGGATCAATCCGGTATACTGGCTGAACCGGGTGCTGGGCCTGGTCGTAAATTTCTTCCGCAGCATTCCTTTTATCATCCTTATGGTGGCGATGCTTCCTGTGGCAAAGCTGATCGTCGGCGTCAGCCTCGGGAATAAGGCGATGATCGTCATGCTGGTCATTGCGGCTTCGCCCTATGTAGCCCGGATGGTGGAAAGCTCTCTGAAAGAAGTGGATGCCGGGGTGATCGAGGCAGCCCAGTCCATGGGGGCAGATAATTTTCAGATCATCTGGAAGGTCCTTCTGCCGGAAGCAAAGCCCTCCCTGATCACAGGCGCTGTCATTTCCATGGTGACGATCCTGAGTTATTCCGCAATGTCTGCGACCATCGGCGGGACCGGACTCGGACAGATCGCCATAAGCTACGGACACCAGCGGTTCAATCCGGACGTGACATGGTGCTGTGTGTTTCTGACAGTCATCATTGTCCAGGTGATCCAGGAAGCAGGAAACCGGATCGTAAGAAAAACGGATAAGAGGTACAGGGCATGAAAGCTGTGCTTGCATTTGGAGATTCCAATACCTGGGGGCTGGTTCCCGGTTCTGTTTTGAAGGAACGCTACCCCTGGGGGACCCGCTGGACCAGTATCCTGCAGGATCGATGTCCGGATCTCCGGGTGATCGAAGAAGGCCTTTGCGGAAGGACGACGGTATTCGAAGATGATCTGAGACCGGGAAGAAGGGGGATCGAGGCGCTCCCGATGATCCTGGAGACACATCATCCGCTGGACGCGGCAGTCGTCATGCTTGGGACCAACGACTGCAAGCCGGTCTACGGAGCTTCCGCCCATACCATCGGAAAGGGACTGGAACTCTGCCTGGAGGAGATGGAACGCTGCATTTCTCCTGACAGGATCCTGGTCGTTTCCCCGCTCCTGTTCGGGGAGGATGTATGGAGACCGGAGAAAGATCCGGAGTTCTCACAGCAGTCTGTGATCTTATGCCGGGAGCTGAAGGAAGTATACCGCGGCATCGCCGGGAAAAGGGGGAACGCGTTTCTGGCAGCATCGGACTATGTCCGGCCAAATGCTGCAGATGATGAACATATGGATGAAGAAGGGCACCGCGTATTCGCGTCGGTGGTGTATGAGAGGCTTAAGACTGTTCTCTGATGAGGCAGTCTTTTTTTTTCGGCTTTGTGCTATTTCTGTGATGATGCGCTGAATATAATCGGGGCATAACAAAAAAACAAACGAACTGCCGGAGGGCAGCGACAAAATTCGAGTAAAAAAAATCAAACAGAAAAGAGAGGACAAAAACAATGATGAAGAAGATCGCAGGAACCGTTTTAGCAGGAATCGCAGCAATGATGCTTACCACCACCGCCTTCGCGGGACAGTTTGTGGGAGGATACCACCTTGCACTGACAGATGACGCCGCAGGAAGAGTGAGTGCATGGGGCGCCAACGACTGGCCGGTGGAAGTGGACCTTGGTTCGAACTACGCAACCGTGAAGATCTATACCGGCAGCGGCCCGATGTACTATAACTTCAACCGGAAGAGCGGCCCGAACCAGTACATGTCCGATGAAGGCTGGACGCTGGATGTCAACGACTGCAACACCTTTACCATGGTCACCTACGACGGCGTTGACTACATCTGCCGCTGATCCGTTCTGACAGGATCATGCAGACATAATATACAGACATAATTTACGGACAGAATATACGGACAGAATTTCACAGACATAATCTTAAAGACACGGACTCAAAGACAGAAGCGGCTTCGGGAAATTTCCCGGAGCCGCTTTTCTTCACCTGAGCTGCAGCAGGAACTTAAAACAGCGGTTGATGAGGCCGCACAGGGAGTATTCGATCATCAGGACCAGAGCCAGGGCGGCCAGATGCCGCGCGAGGTATCCCGGGCCGAAGGTCGCTGCCGCTCCGACGACGGAGATCACGCCGCCCCAGACAATATGCACGATATACCACTCCAGATGGGTCGCCATCAGGATGAGGGAATTCTTCCCGAAGTACGTGAGAACGGAGATCCGGCCCAGTTTTTCCGCACACCAGCGGAGGAAGATGTAGGCTGCCGCGGCGGAGACAAGGAGAAAAACGGGGAACCTTCCGAACCGCGCGGTGCGGAAATCCATGCGGTAGAACAACGGGATCACCAGGCTCACCGCAAAGGAGAGAAGCGCTGCCGGGGCACCGTATTTTGATACGGCGAGCCGGTCCAGCCGGGGACCAAGCCACACGCCCTCCAGAATGACCGCCGCTGCGGCAAGGCTCCGGACTGCCACCAGGTACATATCGCTTCCGATCCCGTCCCCGCCGCCGGTCAGGACTGCGACCGTGACGCCGAAGATCTCATTCATGAAAGCCATGACCCCGAGACCCGCGAGGAAAAGGATGAGAGAAGGGATCCGCCGGTTCCGCACGGTCCAGACAAGGACGCAGGCGAAATAAAACACAGGCAGGAACCAGAGCGTTCCTCTGCCCACCAGAGTGAAGACACAGCGGAGCCAGAGGAAGACCAGTTCGCGGGTGATGCTTCCGCCCTGCAGCTTCAGGACTGCGATGTCAAAGAGGACCGCGCAGGCGGAAAAGGTGAGATAGGGCCAGAGGATCGATGCGGCCTTTCTGCGGGCATATTCTGCGGCGGAGCAGTCCCGGCTGTTCCGCATCAGGTCTCCGGAGACAAAGAAGAAGACCGCCATGACAAAGGAATTCAGCCACAGAAGCAGAGGATTGTCCGGGAAGCCGGACACGCCGGAGATGTGGACTGAGATCACCCCGGTCATTGCCGCGCCCCGGATCCAGTCCGGCCAGGAAAGGCGTTTTTGTGCCGCAGATCCCGCCTGTGTCTCTGATGAGGGCACCGCACTTTCCGGCGTTCCGCTGTGTATTCTGTTTTCGGTCGGATCCATGACCATATGGCTTCCCCTGTTTTCTGCAGATGCTGACGTCTGTTCCCTGTCTATTATAACTGATAGACGCAGGGAAACAACTGCCGGCGCAAAGGCTTCCGAGTGTATCCGGGGCGAAGGCTTCCGTATATGATATAATCAAACGTAAGGCAATGAAATAACTGACTCCGGGAGGATGTTATGGTCATTAATGTATACGAACGGTATTACAAAGCGGAAGCCGTATTCTCCGGCGTGCAGCGGAAGGGCGCCCTTGTGGCCCTGATCAGCGATTCTGAGGCAGGAGCTATCACTTACAAAGCCGCGGTCACTTTCTTCCCGCACCGGGACGAAGAGGACTTCGCGGTGTCCTATGACGCGTATTTTGAAAAGGAGCTGTACAGCGGCAAGGGAAGGCGGTCAAAGAAAAAAGAGGCGGAGTATCTGGAAGGGCTCCGGGAGACGATCGACGGGATCGCGGCGGAGAACAACGCTTCCGTGATCTGGGACGAACCTTTACGGGATGAAAGAAGAGCGTAAGACTGACAGACGGGAGGGGCACAAATGGCATTTGAACTGAGGAAATACACGGCGCCGGATTTTACCAGGGAACCTTTTGTTTCCGCACCGGAGGCAGTGCTCCGGGAGGCGCCGAAGGACGCGGTGGCGCCGGAGCAGTATCACGCGATGAGCATTTATCCGGAGTATTTCAAGATCGGGGGACAGTGGCTTCTGGCGGAAGAAAGCAGGATGGACTGCGTTCCTGTCTTTGAGGACGGAACGGTCCAGGTCCGGGAACCGCGCCGTCTGAAAAAGGGGGACAAGGTGATCTGCGGCCGCACGGAGAACTGTGAAGAGGGCATCTATGTCTGGCCCTTCGGGTTTGAGGAGCCTGGCCGTTGTCATGAGACCTTTGCGTTCCGGCAGGGACGTTCCCGGGAGACGGCGTTCTCCAGGGACTACGATGCCATCTATGATCTGCTGCGCTACGAGAAAGAGCACGGATACATTCTCTGGGTCATGGGCCCGGCTTTTTCCTTTGATTATGACGCGCGGGAAGCGTTTTCCCGCATCATCGCCGGGGGCTACGCCCAGGCAGTGCTGGCGGGAAATGCCCTGGCGACCCACGATCTGGAGGGCGCGTATCTGAAGACCGCGCTGGGACAGAACATCTACACGCAGGAGAACCAGCCCAACGGCCACTACAACCATCTTGACACCATCAACCGCGTGAAGTTCCACGGTTCCATACCTGCGTTTATCGAAGCAGAGCACATCGACAACGGCATCATCTACAATCTTGAGAAATACCATGTGCCCTATGTCCTGGCAGGCTCCATCCGGGACGACGGCCCGCTGCCGCCGGTCTACGGCAATGTCTACGAGGCCCAGGACGCGATGCGTGACTGTGTGAGGAAAGCGACGACGGTGATCTGCATGGCGACGATGCTCCACACCATCGCCACCGGCAACATGACGCCGTCCTTCCGCGTGCTGCCGGACGGGACAGTGCGCCAGATCTACTTCTACTGTGTGGATATTTCGGAATTCATGGTGAATAAGCTGGCGGACCGGGGGAGCCTGTCCTCCCACGCGATCGTGACCAACGTCCAGGATTTTATCGTCAATGTCGCAAAAGGTCTCGGCGTGTGACCGGGAGAACTGAAGCTGCGGCATACTACTGGAAAGGAAGCAGCCTCTCGATCCTGTTTGACCTCATCGGGACCATCTTGTCCGGCGGGTACTCCGTCGCCGGGATCGGCGCCCTGGGGGACGAGATCGCCATCACCCAGGTGTTCATCGCCATCGACCCCGCCAGAGCCGGATCGACTGAGGAGAACGACCGGATCGCTGATGCGATCATCGCGGACCTGAAGGCTTCGGAGCCGGCGGTCCCTGGAGGGGAGATCCGTTATCCCGGAGAGCGCGAGAGCCGCGCGATGGAAGAGAACCTGCGCCTCGGCGTCCCGGTGCTGGAGGACAAGTGGGAAGAGCTGCTGCGGATGTACGATGCGCCGGAGGGAGAAGAGGTCGAAAGCCTGATCGGGACCTCGGAGGCGCACAACGACCATAAGAAAAACAGGATGGACAGGTGAAGAGATGCACCGTTAAGAGACACGCCGCCTTTGTCTTCGTTCAGGACATTCCATTTGCGCTCCTGCGCGTGCCCATTGGCTGCGGATCCCGTGCCGGATGTGCATTCATTGGATGCCGGAATTCGCTGTCAGTTGACAGCACGCTCCGTCGGCAAAGAATGTCCTGAACTCACAGTCGGCGGCTATTGCTCTTTACGGTGCATCTCTTCAGGTTTCTGTCTTAGAAAGGAAATACGAAGATGACGATTCGAAGCGGCTATACGGTATGTCCTTATGACTGCCCCTCCACCTGCGGGTTTTACGCGGAGATCGAGGACGGACGCCTGAAAGCGGTGCGGCCGGATCCGGATCACCCGGTATCGCCGGGGGGGCCCTGCAGGAAGATGGTGCACTACGAGCGTTCGGTCAACGCGCCGGACCGGATCCTGTATCCGATGAAGCGGACCGGGGCGAAGGGCACCGGAGCTTTTGAAATGATCAGCTGGGAGGAGGCGGTGCGGGAGATCACCTCGCGGTGGAAGGACATCATCCGCGAAAGCGGGTCCGAGGCCATCGCGTGGTGCAATTATTCCGGTGTGATGACGCCGGTCCAGCGGCAGTGCGGATGGGCCTTTTTCAACCGCCTCGGAAGCCGCGGCCTGGTCCGAACGCTCTGCGCGAACGCCAAGGGCGCGGGATACCAGTCGGTGATGGGCAGTATCGGCTGCCTCGACCCGCGGGAAGTGAAGGACAGCGATTTCCTGATCGTCTGGAGCAGCAATGTTCCCGCGACCAGGAATCCCATGATGCGGGAGCTCCGGGAGTTCCGGAAGCAGGGAAAGCGCATAGTGACGGTGGAGGTCTGCGGGATCGACATGGCGAGATACAGCGATGAGCTGCTGCTGGTCCGCCCCGGGACCGACGGCGCCCTTGCCCTCTCCATGATGCATGTCCTGGAGCGGGAGGATCTGGCGGATCGGGAGTATCTCCGGACCTGGGCCCACGGATATGAGGCTTTCCGGGAGACTCTTTCCGCGTACACGCCGGAATGGGCGGAGGAGATCTGCGGGGTGCCCGCTGCCTCCATCGAGGCGCTGGCCCTGGAGTACGGGCGGGCGAAGGCGCCGGCGATCCTTCTTGGCTCCGGTTTTTCCCGCTATGCGAACGGCGGGATGACTGCCCGCATCATCACGGTCCTCTCCCAGTACACCGGGGCCTGGAAGCAGCCGGGCGGCGGTCTCTGCGGCTGCAATCCCACTGGCGGCAGCTACCTGAACGGCGCGCTGACGGATCCGCCGGAATTCCACGGGAAGCATCCTTCCATCAATATCAATCAGTTGGGGCAGGGGATCTGCGACCCTTCCGTCCGCAGCTTCTATGTGTACGGGAGCAATCCCGCCAACTCGGTCAGCGACACGTGCGCAGTGCTCCGGGGGCTTTCCCGGGAAGATCTTTTCACAGTGGTCCATGAGCGGGTGATGACGGACACCGCCAGGTACGCTGACATCATCCTCCCGGCGACCTATTCCGTGGAGCAGACGGATGTCTATACCGCATACGGCTACTGCACGCTGTCCGCGGCACCGAAGCTAATAGACCCGCCCGGGGAGTGCAGGACGGACTGGCAGACCTTCCAGGCGCTGGCGGAGGCCATGGGGTTTGAGGACCTGTTTTTCCGCCAGACGGAGGAGGAACTGTTCGAAAAGCTTCTTTCCGGGATGAAGGGGAATGCCGCCGCGCTTCCGGAGGAGGCGCGGGAAAGCCTCAGGAAGGGCGGGGCAGTCACGGTCCCTTATGCGGATCATCTCAGGTTTATGAAGGAAGGAAAGCAGTGGAACATCGTCAACGAGTCCATGGAGAAACCGGTGCCGCGGTGGATGCCGCCTGCAGGAGGGCCTGAGCCGCTGCGCCTCATCTCTGTACCGGGCCTCTGGTCCCTGAATTCTGTCTTCCACGAGAGGACGGAGGACCTGATCCCCGCCCGGGGGCCGATGATCCTGTGCCTGCATCCGGACGACGCCGCAGAGAGAGGGATCGCGACGGGCGATGACATCGAGGCGTTCAATGACCTTGCCTGCGTCCGGTTCACGGCCTTTGTCACGGACCTCACAGCAAAAGGAGCCGCGGCGGCTCCGGGCGTCTACGCCCACAGCCTCACAAAGAGCGGGCTGGGTGTAAACGCGCTGCAGCACGCGCGGCTCACGGATCTTGCCGAAGCTACGACGATGAACGACAACACGGTAGAGGTGCGGAAATACAGCTGATTTGCGGTCTCCGGCCGGGTGGTCAGCTGTTATACAGTTTCCAGCTGGGCGAGCTGGCTTAAGCCGACACTTCCGCCGGAGATGAGGAAGCAGACGCTCATTTCTTTTTCCACCGGGACCAGGCCCTGGAGGACGGCACCGATGCCGATGCAGGAGGAGGGCTCCGCGAGGATCTTTCCTTCCGTGAGAAGGAGCTTCATTCCTTTCAGGATGAATTCCTCATCCACATCGAAGACCTGGTCGACGTTTTTCTGGACCACGGGAAAGCATACTTCTCCGGGCATGGAGGAGACCAGTGCGTCGGCGATGGTTTTGGAAGAGGGGACCTGGACCCGCTGGCCCGCCTCGAGACTTCTGGAATAGCGGGGAAGAAGGGCAGGTTCCGCGCCGTAGACCTTCATTCCGGGCGCCAGGTTCCGGATGGCCTCGGACACACCGCCGATCAGACCTCCGCCGCTGACGGGGACGATGACCGCGTCGAGACCGGGCTCCTGTTCCGCGATCTCCAGGCCTGCGGTTCCCTGGCCTGCCATGATGAGCTCATCGTCATAGGGCGGGATCAGGGCAGCGCCTTTCCGGTCCCGGATCTCCGCGGCGATGCGGAAACGCTCCGACACTTCGCACTGCACGACCTCGGCTCCCAGGGCGCGGATCGCTTCTACTTTGATGGCCGGAGCTGTCTCCGGGATGACGACGGTGGCGGGGATCCCCAGCATCTTTGCGCTGTAGGCGACAGCCTTTCCGTGGTTCCCGGAAGAAGCGCAGACGACGCCTCTCTTAAGCTGCTCCTCCGGGAGGGAGAGGATCTTGTTCATGGCGCCGCGCATTTTGAAGGCGCCTGTGACCTGGAGGTTCTCGAGCTTCACGCAGACCCTGCAGCCGAGGACGCTGTCCAGGTTCTCCAGAGAAATCAGCGGCGTGTGGTTGATATAGGGGCGGATACGGGCTTCAGCTTCTTTGATTTCAGCAAATGAGAACATGTTCTGCACCACCTTTCGTAGATGTGCTGCGCGGGGATGATCGGAGCGCGCAAGTCCCGCGGACGGGACATGAAGTTATCATTATGTAACTATTATATATGGCAGCGTGTGATTCCGGTACATATAAACAACGGATCAGAGTACAAAAATCAGCAGAGCAGGAGAAAAATACGATGGGACATCTGACGTCGAGAGATGCCTACAGGAATCTTGAGGACAGGATCAACTGGTTTACCCAGGGAGCTCCGCCTTCGGAGACCCTGACAAAAATACTGAAGCTTTTATTTACGGAGAAAGAGGCGAAGTGGGTCGCGATGCTGCCCATCCGCCCCTTTTCCCTGAAAAAGGCGGCGCAGATCTGGGGGACCACAGAGGGAAAAGCGGAGAAGCTGCTGGATCATCTGTGCGAAAAAGGTCTTCTGGTGGATTCTTATCATGATGGGGTCAGACAGTTCGTACTGCCGCCTCCTATGATCGGCTTTTTTGAGTTCGCCCTCATGCGCACCAGGGGAGACATCGACCAGAAATATCTGAGCGAACTGTTCTACCAGTACCTGAATGTCGAGGAAGATTTCATCAAAAACCTGTTTTTCGGGATGGAGACAAAGCTGGGACGGGTCTTTGTCCAGGAGCCCGTGCTCCTGACGGAAAAGGCCAATCATATCCTGGACTACGAAAAAGCCACGCACATCATTGAGGAGGCGGAACACATCGGCGTCGGGATCTGTTACTGCCGCCACAAGAACCTTCACCTCGGGATCCCCTGTAAACAGAACGCGCCGCTGGAGACCTGTCTCACCTTTGACAACATCGCCCGCTCCCTGTCAGAGCACGGCGGCTATTCGAGACTGATCTCCAAAGAAGAAGCAAAGGATATCCTCCAGATGTCCTACGAGCACAACCTGGTCCAGATCGGGGAGAATGTGCGGGAGCATCCGGCCTTCATGTGCAACTGCTGCGGCTGCTGCTGCGAAGCCCTGGGGGCCGCAAAGAAATTCAGCCCGATGCAGCCCATCGAGACCACGAACTATCTGCCGGAGATCCAGACAGAGACCTGCATTTCCTGCGGGAAATGCTCCAGAGTCTGCCCGATCCTCGCGATCTCCATGAAGGAAAAGCACCCCGTCGTCGACAAAGACATCTGCCTTGGATGCGGCGTGTGCGCGAGAAACTGCCCGACCAAAGCCATTGTCCTGAAAAGCCGCCCGGTCCAGGTGATTACCCCGGTCAACAGCACGCACCGGTTCGTGCTGCAGGCCATCGAAAAAGGGACGCTGCAGAATCTGATCTTCGACAACCAGGCCTTTGCAAGCCACCGGGCCATGGCAGCGGTGTTCGGCACGATCCTGAAGCTTCCTCCTGTAAAACAGGCCATGGCCAGCAAACAGTTCAAGTCCGTGTATCTGGATAACCTCCTGTCGAGGCAGGCAAAATCCGGTTGACCAGCCCCTGTTCAGGCGGTCAAGGATGTCCGGCCGGAGCCTGCAGGGCTGCCGGATCTGCCCGGCCATAGTTCAACGCTTCAACCGGGAAAAGCAGAATTCCGTGGAAAATGTATAATCTGCGGATCATAAACGAACATAAAAATGAACATTTTGCCGGCGGAAATCTGAAACTGCGCAGAAAGACGTAAGAATTGGATCGGAAAAATGGAGATGATCGGAGGGCTGCCGGCGGAAAAAACTGAGAAGAATCGCCAAACTTTGAGAAAATATCGTTAAATACTTCACAAACTTCCTCGTCCGTGCTATAGTCTGCACAAATCCGAGAGGATGTTGCCGGACGTTGATACATCAGTCGTTGGTATGACAGATGCAGATACAGCAGTCACCGGCAGGATTGGAGGTTTTAAAAATGAATGATACTGAAAAATACTTTGTGATTTGCACGGACCGGATTCATAACGGTGAGGCCCGGACAGTATATATGAATCGTGAGCTGGGCCCGGTTTTATGGGTCACCAATATGAGCCAGGCGGAAAAGTTCCCGTCCGAGGCAGCGGCCAGAAAGTTCCCTTCCCATGTTCTTGAGGAATCCGCAGGATTCCACGAGGAAGGCAAGATTGCGAGAACCTTCCGGATCGGCAAGGTGGATCTCAGTCTTTCAAGCCAGATCGACATGTAAATGCCCGGCTGCGGGCACGCGACATCAATGCCCGGCTGCGGGCACGCAAACCGTAAAAGAGCTGGGCCCTGAGTGCTGAAAAGTACTCGGGGCGCAGCTCTTTTTTTCGTAAAGCGGAAGACTGCGGCAGCCCTCATTTAAAAAGCAGAAGATTGATGGCGCGATTTTTGAAAAGCAGAAGATTGATGGCACCTGGAAACAGCATCGGGCGTTTTTCAAGTGTTTTCCAAAATTTGTTCCCTTCCGGAGGCCTTTTGATGCCGGATTTTCGCCGCTGAAGCCGCTGAATGGGCGTTTTCGGCCTGTTATGCGAGGTTTTGTTCCCCTTTTATATCAAAAACAAAGGTGGGAAATCTCAAAAAAGGGAACAAAATTTTCAATTATGCCTGAAAGCGCCCGGAAAGCCCGTTTCTAACCCGCCGATCTTACTGGAAATCAAACTTCCGGGGGAACAAAAATCTCAAAACGGCGCGAAAACGCCCAATCACAGCAAACAGACAGCATGCAAGCAACATGCAAGTTTGTCAGCTGCTGCCGCCAGTCAATTGAGGAAAGCCAAATAAGCTGCAGCCGTTCATTCATTGATACAGCCAGGTGCAGCCGGTGTTTACGCCGCTTACGATACTGCGGTACGCGGCCATGAAGCCGGTCGCAGGATGGTCTCCGCCTGCCGAGCCGGTCGCAGGATGGTCTCCGGGGCGTTTCACATGCTTCAGTCTTTCCGCAAGTTCTTCGTCGCCTACTTCAAGGTTGATGGTGTGCCGGTCGATGTCGATCTCGATCATGTCGCCGTCCCGCACGGCGGCGATGGGGCCTCCGTCCCAGGCTTCCGGGGTCACATGGCCGATGCACGGGCCTCTGGTGGCTCCGGAGTAGCGGCCGTCAGTGATCATGGCGACGCTGGTGTGAAGGCCCATGCCCACCAGCATGGCAGCGGGAATGGACATTTCCCGCATGCCGGGGCCGCCCTTCGGCCCTTCGTACCGGATCACCAGTACGCAGCCGGGCTGGATGGACTTGTCTGCCATCGCTTTCCGCAGATCGTCCTCCGAGTCAAAGCAGACGGCCGGGCCCCGGTGGTGGAACATCTCTGGGACGACGCCGCTTTTCTTTACCAGGCAGCCGCCGGGGGCCAGATTCCCGTAGAGCACGGCGTAGCAGCCGTCCGGGTACAGGGGATCTTCACAGGTGTGGATCACCTCCGGATCCACCGGACGGTGGAAGTGTTCCAGAAATTCCCCGACGGTGCCGCCCATGGCGAGCCGGCAGTCCGGGTTCAGATGTTCCCGGATCGCTTTCATAGTGGCGCCGACACCGCCTGCTTTATAGTAATCGTAAATATTGTATCTGCTGCTGGGCTTGAATTTCGCCACGCAGGGAACTTTTTTCTGGATCTCGTCAAAGCGGCCGAGGTCCATTTTTATGCCCATGACCTTTGCCAGGGCGCAGATATGGAGCTGGGCGTTGGTGGAGCCTCCGGTAGCCGCCACATGCCGCAGTCCGTTCACCAGGCTGTCTTCGGTCACGATGTCCCGGAACCGGACCCCTTCCTTTGTCAGGGCGACGATCCGCTCCCCGGCGGTCCGGGCCATCCGGTGTTTTTCGCCGGAGCAGAAGAGCATGGTCGTGCTGTCGATGGGGCAGATACCGATGACTTCCGCGAAGACACCCATGGTGTTGGCTGTGCCGTACATGGAGCAGGTGCCGCAGGAACAGCAGATGTTCTCCTTGTAGCGGGTGAAGGTCTCCTCATTGATCCTGTCCACGTTCCGCGCGCCGATGGATTCCTTCAGGTCCGGCGTCACATAGGTTCCTTCCGGCGCCTCGTAGGGGAGCATGCTCCCGGCGGTCAGGAACAGGGAGGGCTTATTCAGCGAAGCGGCCGCCATGAGCATGCCGGGGACGATCTTGTCGCAGCTGCAGAGAAACATTATCCCGTCAAAGCTGTGGGCCCGGGCCATGGCCTCGATACTCGCAGCGATCAGATCCCGCTGGGGAAGGATGGTGTGCATCCCGTCGCCCTGGGCCATTCCGTCGCAGGGAGCTGGCACATTGAACTCCGCCGGGACGCCGCCGGCGGCCCAGATGCCTTCCTTTACATATTCCACCAGCTCCTTGAATGCCCGGTGTCCGGGATTCACGTCCGTGTAAGAATTCGCGATCCCGATGACCGGTTTTTTCAGATCCTCTGTCCTGTATCCGCAGGCGTTCATCAGCCCGACATAGTAGCCTTCCTGGGGATTGTCCGGGTTCCGGCTGCCTTTCCATTCTGTCATTTCGTCTTCCTCCTTTGTTTCATTATAAGAAATCCGGAGTTTGTCCGCCGCTGTTTTTCCTGCTGATCAGGTGCTTTCTTTCCTGATGAGATCGCTCAGGCGCCGGCTGTAAAAGAAATCGCGGGTGAGCTTGTCATATTCCGACCAGAGGGGAAGGGTCTCGCAGCTGCCGGCTCTGGGGCAGGGTACGGCCCCGGAGGCGAGGCAGGAGACAGAGGCGATGGAACCTTCCATCAGTTCAAGGATCTCTCCGATGGTATAGTCTTCCGGCTTCCGGCAGAGCTTATATCCGCCGCCTTTCCCGCTGGCTCCGGTCAGAAGCCCCCCGGCGACCATATCCTTGACGATGATCTCCAGATATTTTTTTGAGATATTCTGTCTGGCGGCGACGTCCTTCAGGGGAATAAAGGCGCCGCTGTCGTTTTCCGCGAGGTCCAGCATGACGCGGATCGCGTAGCGTCCTCTTGTTGAGATCATTTGAATACTCCTTTCCGATCTTTTTTCCGGTCTCTTTCCAATCTGTATCTGTGCTCAATCTTTTTCCGGCCCGCCCCGGCAGGAGCATAGCCTTTTCCCCTATTATACGGTAGGTAAATAGGCGATTCAAGAGAAGAAGGGAAATAATCTGTTTATAAACCTATTGACATAGTAGGTGAATATAGTTATAATCGGTCTCAAGTTAAGGGAAAGGAAAAACCTCATGAACTGAAGGAAAAACTTCCTGAACTGAAGGAAAGGAGAAGCGTCCATGAAGATCTACGCTGATCACGCTGCGACCACGAAGATGAGCGACGCAGCTGTAAATACTCTTCTCTGTATGAGCAAGGAGGTCTGGGGGAACCCGTCAAGTCTGTATGAGCACGGACAGAAAGCAAAAGAAGTGCTGGAGCAGGCGCGAGAAGACGTGGCGTCCGTCATCAATGCTGACCCGAAAGAGATCTACTTCACCTCCGGAGGAAGCGAAGCGGACAACCAGGCTATCCTTACCGCCGCGGAGATCGGCAGAAAACAGGGAAAAAAGCACATTATCTCTTCGGCTTTTGAGCACCACGCAGTACTTCACACACTGGAAAAGCTGAGAAGAGAAGGGTTTGACATCACGCTGCTGGACGTCCACGAGAACGGCATCATCCTCCCCTGTGAAGTGGAGGATGCCATCCGGGACGATACCTGTCTGGTGACCATCATGTACGCCAACAACGAGATCGGGACCATCCAGCCCATCCGGGAGATCGGAGCGGTGTGCCGCAGGAAAAAGGTTCTGTTCCACACGGACGCGGTGCAGGCAGTGGCGCATATCCCGGTGGACGTCAAGGCGGACAATATCGACATGCTTTCTTCTTCCGCCCATAAGTTCCACGGTCCGAAGGGCACCGGATTCCTTTACTGTAAAAAGGGTATCCAGCTTTCAAACCTGATCGAAGGCGGTGCCCAGGAACGCGGAAAAAGAGCAGGGACGGAGAATGTGCCCGGGATCGCCGCCATGGCGACGGCGCTGAAGGAAATGGACGGGAAGAAGATGCCGGCAGCGGCCCGGCTTACAAAACTAAGAGACAGGCTGATCGAAGGCCTGCAGCAGATCCCGCACTCTGCGCTGAACGGCGACGCGAAGCACAGGCTCCCGGGAAACGTAAACTTCTGTTTTGAAGGGATCGAAGGAGAATCCCTTCTCCTCCTTCTGGATGACAAGGGGATCATGGCTTCCTCCGGAAGCGCGTGTACCTCCGGCTCCCTGGATCCGAGCCACGTCTTGCTGGCCATCGGCAGGATACACGATGTGGCCCACGGTTCTCTCAGGCTGACACTCGGGGAAGAGAACACGGAAGAAGAGGTGGAATACATCATTAAATCCGTGAAAGAAGTGGTGGAATATCTCCGCGGGTTCTCACCCGTCTGGAGAGAGCTGATGTCCGGGGAAAGAGAATTCATTCTTTGAGGAGGAAATAAAATGGCATTATACAGTGAGAAAGTGATGGATCATTTCCGCAATCCGCGGAATGTCGGTGTGATCGAAGATGCCAACGGGATCGGAGAAGTCGGCAACGCGAAGTGCGGAGACATTATGAAGATGTACCTGAAGATCGAGGACGATGTCATTCAGGACGTGAAATTCGAGACCTTCGGCTGCGGAAGCGCCATCGCCTCCAGTTCCATGGCAACGGAGCTGATCAAAGGAAAACCGGTGTCGGAAGCGATGAAGCTGACGAACAAAGCTGTCGCGGAAGCGCTGGACGGTCTGCCCGCTTACAAGATGCACTGCAGTGTGCTGGCGGAGGAAGCGATCCAGTCCGCACTGGAGGACTATCAGAAGAGGACCGGAAAAACAATTGAATAAGAATCAGGGGGGTATCTCATGAGCGACTACAGATTTGAAACTTTACAGCTGCATGTGGGACAGGAGCAGGCGGATCCGGCGACGGATTCCAGAGCGGTCCCGATCTATCAGACCACATCCTATGTGTTCCACAACAGCAAACACGCCGCTGACCGCTTCGGCCTGGCGGATGCGGGCAATATCTACGGACGTCTGACCAACTCCACCCAGGACGTGCTGGAGAAGAGAATTGCCGCGCTTGAGGGCGGAACTGCAGCCCTGGCTGTTTCTTCCGGCGCTGCGGCCATCACCTATACCATCGAGGCACTGGCGGCAAACGGCGGACACATCGTCGCGCAGAAGACAATCTATGGCGGCAGTTTCAACCTTCTGTCCCATACCCTTCCGCAGTACGGCATTGAGACGACTTTTGTCGACGCACATGATCTTCAGGAACTGGAAGACGCGATCAAAGAAAACACCAGAGCGGTCTATCTTGAGACTCTGGGCAATCCGAACAGCGACATCCCGGATATCGACGCAGCGGCGGAGATCGCCCACAGACACGGGATCCCGCTGGTCATCGACAACACCTTCGGCACGCCGTACCTGATCCGGCCCATTGAACACGGCGCGGACATCGTGGTCCACTCGGCCACAAAATTCCTCGGTGGCCACGGAACCACCCTGGGCGGCATCATCGTGGAGGCCGGCAAGTTCGACTGGAGCGCCTCCGGAAAGTATCCGAACATCGCGGCGCCGAACCCGAGCTATCACGGTGTCTCTTTCTATGACGTCGTGGGTCCTGCGGCCTTTGTGACTTACATCCGGGCGATCCTTCTCCGGGACACCGGCGCGTGCATCTCCCCCTTCAACGCGTTTCTTCTGCTGCAGGGCGTGGAGACCCTGTCCCTCCGTCTGGAGAGACACGCGGAGAATACGAAGAAGGTTGTGGAGTATCTCGCACATCACCCGCAGGTCGAGAAGGTGAATCATCCTTCCCTGTCGGACCATCCGGACCACGCGCTTTATGAGCGGTATTTCCCGAACGGCGGCGCGTCCATCTTTACATTTGAGATCAAGGGCGGAAAGGAAGAGGCCTGGAAGTTTATCGACAACCTGAAGATCTTCTCGCTGCTGGCGAACGTGGCGGATGTGAAGAGCCTGGTGATCCACCCGGCATCGACCACCCATTCCCAGCTTTCCGAGGAGGAGCTGCTGGATCAGGGCATCAGGCCGAACACGATCCGTCTCTCCATCGGGACCGAGCACATCGACGATATCATCCAGGATCTTGAGAACGGCTTCGCAGCCGCAAAGGGAGGAAACTGACCATGGCAAACATTTACAAGGGAACGCTTGGACTGATCGGCGGCACACCGCTGGTGGAAGTGACGAATATTGAGAAGGAACTGGGACTGGAAGCGACCGTCCTGGTGAAGCTGGAGTATTTCAATCCTGCAGGCAGCGTGAAGGACCGCATCGCCAAGGCGATGATCGAGGACGCCGAGGCAAAAGGTCTTCTGAAGGAAGGCTCCGTCATCATCGAGCCGACCTCCGGCAACACCGGCATCGGCCTCGCCTCCATCGCGGCAGCAAAGGGCTACCGTATCATCCTGACGATGCCTGAGACCATGAGCGTGGAGCGCCGGAACATCCTGAAGGCCTACGGCGCCGAGCTGGTGCTCACAGAGGGCGCGAAAGGCATGAAGGGAGCCATCGCCAGGGCGGAGGAGCTGTCGAAGGAGATCCCGGACAGCTTTATTCCCGGGCAGTTCGTGAATCCGGCGAACCCGGCGATCCACAAGGCCACAACAGGCCCGGAGATCTGGAACGATACGGACGGCAAGGTCGATATCTTCATCGCCGGCGTCGGAACCGGCGGCACGGTGACCGGAACCGGAGAGTACCTGAAGGAGCAGAATCCTGCGGTCAAGGTCGTCGCTCTGGAGCCCGAGGATTCGCCGGTGCTCTCGGAGGGAAGAAGCGGCGCGCACAAGATCCAGGGGATCGGCGCCGGATTCGTGCCGGACGTGCTGAACACCAAGGTCTATGATGAAGTGTTCAAGGCTTCCAACGCAGACGCCTTTGCCGCGTCGAAGCTGCTGGCGAAGAAGGAAGGGATCCTGACCGGCATCTCCTCGGGCGCCGCGTTGCACGGGGCGATCACCCTGGCGAAGCGTCCGGAGAACAAGGGGAAGGTCATCGTGGCGCTCCTCCCGGACAGCGGAGACAGATACTACTCAACACCGCTGTTTACAGAAAACTGATGCATTATTTCACCCTCCGCGCGTGCATTTAGAACGTGTAACCTCCTGAGAAAAGCCGCAGATCCGTGACCCGGGTCTGCGGCTTTTCGTGTCCGCCGTGTTATACTTGTGGTGAAAGGAGGGAAGGATGAAGATCATATTTCATGTGGATGTGAATTCTGCTTTTCTTTCCTGGTCCGCCGTAAAGCGGCTGAAGGAGGATCCTTCCGCCCTGGATCTCCGGACGGTGCCGTCGGCTGTGGGAGGGGATGTAAAGACACGGCACGGTGTGATCACGGCGAAGTCCATTCCTGCGAAGAGATTCGGTATCACCACTGGAGAACCGGTCATGACGGCGCTGAGAAAATGTCCGGATCTGATCCTGATCCCCTCGGACTTTCAGACTTACAGACAGTATTCCAAAGCATTCATCAGGATCCTTAAGCAGCATTCCGGCCTGGTGGAGCAGGTGTCCATCGATGAAGCTTTCGCGGACATGACGGGCGTCCCGGATCCGCTGGCGGAAGCGGCGGCACTGCGGGCTGAGATCCGGGAAAAGCTTCAGTTTACGGTCAATGTCGGTATCTCGGAGAACAAGCTCCTCGCGAAGATGGCGAGCGATTTCGAAAAACCCGACAGGACGCATACGCTCTGGTCTTCGGAGATCCCGGAGAAGCTGTGGCCTCTGCCGATCAGAGAACTGTTCGGATGCGGGGCAGCCACGGCGGCGCGCCTGAACTCTTTCGGGATCCGCACCATCGGGGACGCGGCGGGGACGGACGTCAGGATCCTCCAGGCGATCCTGGGAGAAAAAGGCGGCGCGTATATTCACCGCGCGGCAAACGGGATCAGCTCTTCCGTTCTGCATCCGGAGGAGGAAGACGCGAAGAGCTACTCCAATGAGACGACCACAGCGGAGGATATCACCCTCCAGAATTACGCAGAGGCGCTGCCCCCGATCCTCAGGCGTCTCTCCGAAAAAGTAGCTGCCCGCATGAAAAGAGACGGCGTCCGCGCTTCCACCATCGGGGTCATGGTGAAGACAGGAGCATTTCAGCGTCATTCCCGGCAGACCACGCTGTCCTTTTCAACGGACGATCCGGCTGAGATCTTCCGGACAGCGGACCAGCTGATGCACCGCCTTCTCTTTGCAGGAGAGGGAAACACGGAGGCAGAGGGCGAACAGGAAGAAACAGAGGACGGACTCTTCAGCAGGGGAGAAGTGCTGCGTCTGGTGGGGGTCAGCGCCGCGAAGCTGACGAACGAAAAAGAGGTATACCGGCAGCTCAGCCTGTTCGACCTGCCGCCTGGGGAGACGGAGCAGGAAAAGGCACAGAAAAAGGCGCGGGAAGAAGCGCAGGAAGAGGCGCGGAAAAAGGCGCAGGAAGAAGCGCGGAAGAGAGAGGCGGCCCTGAAAGACATGATGGACCGCATCAACCGCCGTTTCGGGGACAAGGCAGTGAAGAAAGGGACTCTGTGACACTGTTGTGACGTCTTTTTTTTATAATTGGAACATCTGAAGAAAAAGATATGCATCAGCAGTACTTGTCCTGATTTTTTGACTGTGCTAAGATGACAGTAACAGTGCGATACTATTACATAATGAAAGGAAAGACGGAAATGATTATTATCAACAAGAAGCAGGATGGAGAGAAGCTGACTGTTCAGATGGCAGGCCGTCTTGATACGCAGACCGCGCCGCAGCTTGAGACAGAACTGAAGGAAGGGCTGAACGGCGTCAAGGAGCTGGTTTTTGATCTTAAGGAAGTAGAGTATATTTCTTCTGCAGGACTTCGTGTCCTTCTTTACGCTCAGAAGGTCATGAACAAGCAGGGTTCCATGGTCGTCTGCAATGTCCAGGAGGATATTCAGGAGATCTTTGAGGTTACCGGTTTTGTTGATATCCTTACCATAGTCTGAGTGCGGAGGAAGGGCAATGAGAACTGATATTACAACGATCGACAGCAACGGAAACGGCGTACAGCTTGCGCTGAACAGGATCGAAGGACTGGCGGACGTCGGCATGCTTGCCAGGAAGGACAGGCTGCATCTGCGTCTTCTGGCAGAGGAGACCTTCAGCATGGTGACGGCGATCGTCGGAGAGTTTTCCGCGAAGTTCTGGGCGGAAAGCGGAGAAGATGAGTACAGGATCATCCTCCAGGCAGACGCCGATATCACAGAGCAGGAAGAAGCACAGCTGCTTTCAGTTTCCAGCAGCGGGGAGAACACTGCCGGCAAAGGCATCATGGCAAGGATCTGGAAACATTACAAGGCAGCCCTGAAGGAAAACAGAAAAGCTGCCGTTATGGAAGCAGCCAGAGGAATGACGTACTCAGAAGCAGAGCTTCTTTACGGAAAACTCGGAACGATCCGCTTTGACGGTGAGGACGGGGAAGAGTATGCCTGGTCTCTGAAACAGTACAAGTCGAACGTGCAGAAGCTTCTGAAGGAAGATGATTCCGCGAAAGGCCGGTGGGATGAGCTTGAGAAGTCCATCGTCGCGAACATTGCGTCTGATGTTCGGGTCGGCGTCACGGAAGATCACGTCAAGATGGTCATCTATCTGAATGTAGCATAACGGGATCGGCAGATCCTGATACTGGTGCCGCTGTCGCGGGAGAAGAGAATGACCCGTTGGCAGCGGCTCTTATCATATAAGGAAGGTGATAGATATGGTTAAAAAAACTTTTTCCCGGGGGGAGATCATCGTCCGGGAGGGAGATCTGGCTGACAGCATGTACGTGATCATCTCCGGAAGTGCGGATGTGTTTCTCGGATACGGGACAGAGAATGAGAGGCATCTCACCACGCTGGACGAAGGAAGCATTTTCGGAGAGATGGCGGTCCTGGAAGCGTATCCGAGATCCGCGACGGTCGTTGCCGGCGAGAACGATACTTCCCTGATGGAGATCTCCACCGCGGAAGTCAGTGAATTTTTCCGGGAGGATCCGGCCCAGATCCGCAATATCATGGCAAATCTGAGCAGCCGGCTCAGAGAACTGACGGATGATTATCTTGAAGTGTGCGGAACCATCCGGGAGATGAAGGAGACCAGCGGCGAGGTCCTGAGGAGCGGCAGTCTTCTGTCCAGGATCGAGAAGTTCCTGAAGACGGCTTACCTGGTCTCCCGTATGGGCGGCAAGATGCCGAAGGGCAAGGATGCAGTGCAGCCGGATGAAAATGAGGCGGATGCCGACGGACTGAGGAAGATCCACTGCGGCAAAGGCAGACTCCTGTTCCGTCAGGGGGATGAGGCTGACTGCATGTATTATATCGCTTCCGGTACGGTCGGGATCTATGCGAATTATGAGACCGATGACGAGAAGCTTCTGACGACGCTGAAGGCGAACCAGTTCTTCGGTGAGATGGGCATGATCGAAAAGCTCCCCCGCAGCGCCGCTGCTGTGGCAGATTCCAACGGAACTGTCCTGAAGGTCATCACCGAAGCGGATCTGGAAGACCTGTGCAAAAAAGCGCCCAGCATGGTGCTGATGGCGCTGCAGCATCTTTCCTCCCGCCTGAGAACTCTGACTGTGGACTATGTCCAGGCCTGCCAGACGGTGGAAAAGATGGTGGATGCGGAAGAGCACGGCAGAGAGCTGGCAGAAGAGTACATGAAGAGCATCGAATATTACACGATCATGGCGCAGGCATACAACAACACCATGTACTACTGAGATCCTGTACTGCTGGCGCGGTTCCGCTTACAGAGGGAGGCTCTGAATGGACGGACATCAGACTATACGGGAAAGTATTATAACGGATATGTCTGAAGGCGTTATGGCGATACGCTATAACGGAATCATAGAACTGGCAAATGACGCGGCCCTGGCTGTTCTCGAAAAGGAAAGAGAGGAGCTGACAGGCCGCTCCTTTGCGTCCTGTTTTTTTGATGATGAGAGGAATGACGCCTTCGCGCAGACGGTCCTGGACGCGATCTATGAAAAACGCAGGCGGATGGAGAGCTATGTTTCCTATTTCTGCGGGGAAAAGGAGAAGCAGCTGCGTGTTGTCTCGTCCTATCTGAGAGAAAACGGGAAGCTGATCGGCATCATCCTGGTCCTGAGCGACATCACGGAGCTGAACCGCATGCGGGACGCAGTGAAGGCCATGGAAAGGATCCGGTCCCTGAACGAGCAGCTGGAACTCAGAAACCGGCTGCTGAAGGAGACTTTCGGACGGTATCTTTCCGACGACATTGTCCGGGAGATCCTGGACACTCCGGACGGGATGAAGATGGGCGGAAGCCGGCACAGGATCACGATCATGATGAGCGATCTCCGGGGCTTTACGATGATGTGCGAGCGCATGGAGCCTGAGCGGCTCATCACGATGCTCAATCATTATTTCGCTGAAATGTACGAGGAGATCAGCCGCTACGGCGGGACGATCATAGAGTTTCTCGGAGACGGAATGTTTATCATTTTCGGCGCGCCCACACCCTGCGAGGATCATGCTTCCAATGCGGTCGCCGCTGCAGTGGCGATGCAGAAGCGGATGAAGAAGGTCAACGAGTGGAACGAGGAGCACGGTTTCGCACGGCTTTCCATGGGGATCGGCATCAATACGGACAATGTGATCCTCGGCAATATCGGATCGGAACGCCGCACAAAGTACGGGGTGATGGGAGCAGCAGTCAACCTGGCGGGGCGGATCGAAGGCTGCACCACAGGAGGACAGATCCTGGTCTCGCCGACGACCCGGGCGGCAGTGGGAAAGGATCTCATTGTCCGGAGTGAGTTCTCCATGTCCTTTAAAGGGGTCAGGGGAGAGATCACGATCTCCGAAGCGGGAGGCATCGGGGGATCCTACGGTCTGTACCTTGAGGAGGAAGAAAAGAAAGAGCCGGATGTATTCCGCGCGCTTCCTGTTCCGTGTCCTGTCCGGTTTTTCAGGATGGACGGGAAGCAGGTGGGAGAACGGGAATACAGAGGGGAGCTGCTGGCTCTGTCAGGAAAGCGGGCTCTTCTCAAGACCGGCGGAGAGCAGTCTCTTTTTGACAACCTCCGTCTGGATATCGGCGGGGAACTGGACGTGAAGGTGACAGACCTTCTGTACACCGGAGAAGAAGACCAGAGGGTCCTGACGCTCACCTTCACTGCGCTGCCGGAAAACTTTTCCGAATGGAAACGAAATCTCATGCCTTGAATATTCTGCTGAAACAGGACTGCCGCCCGGACCGGGCGGCAGTCTTTTTCCGTCTCAAAATTATAAAAAACACTTATCCATGGACGCATCTTTTGACACTTGATCCCTATAATTAGAATCATAGAGAACATGATATGACAGTCGTGTGACAGAAACGGGTAAATAATAGAAATAAGAGTTAAAGAGATCAGAGCCTCGATGAAAGGGAACGGGTAAGAGGACAGAACGTCTCGACAAAAGGGAATGGGTAAGAGGACAGAACGCCTCGGTAAAAGGGATGAGTAAAACAGGAGGAACCGCGATGGAAGACAGAAGATTAAGAAAGCTTACCAGAGAAGAACTTCTCGAGCTGATGCTCGAACAGAGCAAGGAGATCGACCGTCTCAGAAAGGAGGTAGAAGAAGCAAAAGCGGTCCTCCGCGACAGGGATCAGAGGATCAGCAGCTGCGATTCTGTCGCACAGGCAGCTGCGGAAGTAAGTGATCTTTTTCATGCAGCCCAGGACGCCGTCGATATTTACATCCTCAACATCAGAAGGATCTGTGAGGAACGTGCCGCAGCAGCCGGCAAGGAAACGGCGTGGAAGGACTTTCTTACCAATGCAGGAGAAGGAGCGTGAGAAAGGAGAAAAACTGAATATTAAAAAATCCGCCTCAGCTGACTGGGAACAGCTGAGGCGGATTCTTTTGTTTCAGTGGAAGATGCTGCGTCAGACAGCGACTTTTCTTCTGGCGATCTGGTTTACCATCACGTGGGCGAGGGTCTTTGCCACGACGGTGCCGACAATGCCGCAGACCACTGCTTCGATCAGGCCCTGCACGCCGACCAGCATCACCACGAAGGAGACGGGGTTCGTCGCGCCGAGCTTTGCCACCAGGTTCTGGATGTACTCGGTCCTGTAGAACACAAGAACGATGTAACCCATAAAGAAGAAGGTGTTCAGGAGCGGTGCGGAAATGGCGCCCAGCAGGTAGCAAACGGTCCTGGTAGGATCTGCTGCCTTGAAGACCTTGAACAGCCAGCCGACACAGGTACCCATCAGCACACGCATGCCCACCGTCAGGATGAAGGTGTTCAGGGGGCTGATCTGGAAGAAGGCGCCGGTCATGACAGAAGCGCCGGTCATGGCATCATAGAAGCTTACAAATCCGAATACAGCGCCGGTGATGGCACCGGCCATGGGTCCGAGGAGCATCGCGGCAATGGCGATGGGCACGGTCAGAAACGACATGTACAGCGGTCCGACGGGGACACTTCCCAACCCGGTGAGCTTCATGACGAGCTCGATGGCGATGAGAAGGCCCATTTCAGCAATGTAGACTGCATCAAATCTGTTGTTTTTCATATTCAGTTTTCCTCCTTCTGTCATTCCGCACTCTGCGGATACAACGATGGCTGGCAGCACCTTTTCACGTTTTTTCTGCTGCCGTTTCACAGCTTTTAACTGCTGGTCTCATGCTTCCGGGCTCCCGCCGTCCTGACGTCCATACTCAGGTACATCGGACTCTCTTTCCGCCCTCTTGCGGTGCGGTGGAGCTGCTTCTTCCCTTTAAGCAACTTCATTATAACAGAGAAAAAAGGTTTGTCACGCGGTTCGTGAATAAATTCACGTAATTTTCACGTCTTTTTTTCGGTACACAGAGACGGCTTTCACTTCACCCGCCGGAGGGCCGCTTCCACGGTATGCAGCGCCAGGACCGCGGAGGTGACGGCACCGACGCCGCCCGGCACAGGGGTGATGGCGGAGACCAGTGGTTCCGCTTCCTCAAACCGCACGTCGCCGCAGAGCTTCTGCTTTGCTTCGTTCCAGCCGATGCCGACATCGATCACCACCTGACCGTTGCCGTCTGCCCCGGCACCCGGGGAGAGGGGGCGGAAATAAGAGGCACCGATACTTTCCATCTGCCCGGAGGCAGCGATCACCAGGTCCGCATCGCGGGTCACGGAGGGAACGTCGACGGTCCGGGTGTGGCAGACGGTGACGGTGGCGTTGGCGTGCATCAGCAGCATCGCCACAGGACGTCCGATCACCAGGGAGCGGCCGATCACAGCCGCACGTTTTCCTTTGGGGTCGATGCCGTAATATTTCAGCAGTTCCATGGCAGCCCGGGCAGTGCAGGGCGGAAATCCGGAGGCTGTCCCGGTAAAAACGCCGGCGAGGGAACCGTCGGTGCAGCCGTCCACATCCTTCGCGGGCTCCAGCATCTGCCGCGCCTTCTCTCCGTCGAGCTGCAGGGGAAGGGGGCGGAACATGAGGATCCCATGGACATCCGGGTCCCGGTTCAGATCATCCAGCGTGCGGAAAAAGACTTCCGGAGACACATCTTCCGGAAGAACAGCCTGGACAGTCCTGACCCCGGCCTTCCCGCAGCGCTTCATAGCGCCGCGTTCATAGCTCAGGTCGTCATCGCGTTCGCCGACCCTGAGGATCGCGAGAGAGGGTACGATCCCCTGCTCTTTCAGCAGGGACGTTTTCTGTTCTGCCAGTTCTGTCAGCGCGGCTGCCACCGGCGCTCCTTTCAACAGTAATGCCATCAGTTCAGTTTCCTTTCAAAAGCATAGTCGTCAGCTCAGTTTCTGTTCCACATTCGTGTAGATCTCCTGCGCCAGGGAAGCGTAGGTCTCCAGTTTGTCGCTGATGCGGCGGTCCAGCTGTTCCGCGTAGTCCCGGTCTTTCATGAGGCGGGTGTTGACGCGGACGTTCATGGCGGCTCCGTACAGAGCGCCCCGGCAGAGAGCAGCGCCGGTGGCGGCATCCGAGATCATGAGGCGGCTGCCTTTTTCCGCAAAGACCTTCTGGATCGCGATGGCTTCGCAGCAGAGGTCAAAGATCTCCGCAGGGACGGCAGCGGCATCCTTGAGGCAGGCTTCCATGACACGTTCCCGGTCCGGGTCGTCCTTCGGAATGCCGTAGGCCCGGGAGAGCGGTTCAAAAGCGGCGGCGTCCTTTTCGACACAGGAGAGGAGACGTACGCGGAGGTCCCGGGCCGCGGTCATGGCCTCGCGGATCTCATCTTCCACATCTTTGTACTTCTTTTTCCCGAGGGTGAGCTCCCCGACCATGTCGCCCAGGGCAGCGCCGATGGCGCCTGCGAGGGCACTGGCGCCTCCGCCGCCGGGGACGGAGGAGGGAGAAGCCAGGAGCGATGTGAATTCAGCGGAGCTTTCCCCAAGAAGACCGCCGCCGAAAAGACCGGTGAGGACGTCCGGAAGTTCCGAAATGGAGCGGATCACCGCGTCAGGGCAGGAAGCCTTGCCGAATCCGTAGGAAGCGAATACGAAGCGGACACCTGCCGCCCGGGAGGCAGCTTCGTCCATGGAGGTGTCGCCGACATAGACAGCATCATCCGCCGGGACATGGTTCCTTTCAAGAAGCAGGCGGATATTGTCGCCCTTCGGCAGGCCGGTCCGGCCGCTGCATTCGGAATCGATCACAAAGTCCCGGAAACCGCCGTGGGACAGCATGATGCCGATGTAACCGTCCTGGCAGTTGGAAATGATGCCGATGCCGTAACCGGCGGCGGAAAGCTGCCGCATCGTTTCTCCGACACCGGGATAGAAGGTGCCGGGAATGGTCTTCAGGTCCTCGTGTTCCCGGGCGAAGGCTTCACTCATGATGTCCATCCGCAGCTCCTCAGGAAGCCGGGGCAGGGTGTAGGCGGCGATCTCCTCACCGGTATGGCCCATCAGGGAATAGACTTCCTGCAGTGAGAGAGTCCTGCCCGCACTTTCCGGCCGGCTCTCCAGCACCTCGTTCCAGGAAGCGTGCATCTGCGGTACGGCGTCCCACAGGGTGCCGTCGATATCAAACAAAACATAGTTCATGATCATATTCTCCTTAACTGAATGCCCGGTCAGAGACCGAAGCTCTCAAGAGTGGAATCCGGCCGGAGACCGGACTCTGCTACCATGATAGCATGGGCGGATAATACGTGCATTGTATTTTTTGAACCCGTTGTATAAAATGGTAATGACATCACACAGAAAACAAAGGCAGGGCTTTGATCCGGCCCCATCAACACAAACAGGAGGCAGAAAATGAAGATCGCACTTATCAATGAAAACAGCCAGGCAGCAAAGAACGCGCTCGTTTATGAGACACTGAAGAAGGTCGTGGAGCCCATGGGCCATGAAGTGTTTAATTACGGTATGTACGCGGCGGATGACGCGGCTCAGCTGACTTATGTACAGAACGGGATCCTTGCGGCGATCCTTCTGAACAGCGGCGCGGCGGATTTTGTCGTCACCGGCTGCGGTACCGGCGAGGGAGCCATGCTCGCGCTGAACAGTTTCCCAGGCGTGATCTGCGGCCATGTGGCTGATGCCCTGGATGCATACACCTTTGCGCATATCAACGACGGCAATGCCGTTTCTCTTCCCTTCGCGCTGAATTTTGGCTGGGGCGGTGAGCTGAAGCTGCAGTATATTTTTGAAAAGCTGTTTGGCTTCGGCCACGGCCAGGGCTATCCGAAGGAGCGCGTGGAGCCGGAGATGCGGAACAAGCGGATCCTGGACGAGGTCCGTGCAAAGACCATGCGTCCGCTGATCGACGCACTGAAGGATATTGACCAGGATCTCCTGAAGGGAGCTCTGAAAGGAGAGAAGTTCCAGGAGCTGTTCTTCGCGAACTGCAAGGACGAGGAGATCGCTTCCTATGTGAAGACCCTTCTGTGATCACTGAAACAGGAGTCCATTCATGAAATTTACTGTGGAACATGAGACATCATCCTCCATGCGGATACGGATGGCGGGAGACAAGCCGTCGAAGCGCACGGGGGACGCGATCTGCGCCATTCTGTCCCGCACGGCGGGCATTCACAAAGTACGCGTCTATCCGGCGACAAAGGGGCTGATGATCCGTCATTCCCTGAGCCGGGATGCGCTGGTGGGCATTCTGGAAGAGCTGGATCCCGAGACCATTCGGGAAGCAAAGCAGGAACTGAAGGAGGAGCGGAAGGAGCTTCTTCATCGTCTGCAGCGCATCCAGGACCCGCACCTTCTGGAGGAGGCGCTCCGGAACCATAAGGTGGATGCCAAGGAGCTGTCGACACGAAAGCTGGATCCGGCGCTGAAGAGAAAGATGCGGCTGAGGATCCTCGCGGAAGCAGGGGCGGACCTTCTGCTTCCGGCACCGGTGCAGATCGTATATCATGCCTGGCAGCTGGTAACGCTGAAATCCTTCTGAGGCAGGCCCGGGAAGATGAAGAAGAAAAAAGACGCAGCGCTGGAGTATATGCTGAAGCTGGGGATATTTCCCGCGAAATCGCCTTCCGGCGCCCTGGAGCAGCTGAGAAACGTCATGGATCCGGAGACCCTGAAGGAAGTACTGACCGCGGAAGAAACGGAGGGAGATCCCCAGGCCTTTTACCGGGTCAAGAACCGGACGCTGGATACAGCGCTCACTGTCAGCGGGGCTTTCGGAGGCGATGTGCTGCGGAAGGCCTGCGGGCTGATCGATGCGATGCCGGAGGTGTTCTGTCCTTTGTCTGGAGCCGGTATTGAAAGATCCCGGCCGGATGCCGCGGAGGGGTCTGCTGTCCGTGCGGCAGAGCATCCCTGTTTCCGTGTGGCGGAGGCTGGCTGCGACTGCGGGATCGTGAGCTGCTTTATCGCGCAGCGCTATCCTGACGCGGAGGTGACAGGAGCAGATCTCTGCGCGGAAGGCATTTCCGCGGCGGAGAAGCTGGCGGAAAAGCTCGGCCTTTCCAATGTACGTTTCGTGAACGGAGCGGCAGATACACTGGAAGCCGGCGCCTTTGACGTGGTGTTTTCCCTCCGCACCATGCATGAGAACTGCGATGTGGAGGAGCCGGAGGCTGCTTCGGCGGCAGAAGGACCTGAAAATGCGCCGGCGGGTACGGAAACTGCCGCGGACCTGCTCCGGCAGTATGAGGAAGCCTGCTTTGAGGCCCTCAGGTCTTACGCATCAGGAATCGCTGCCATTTTAAAGGCCGGCGGGAGATTCCTTTCCGTTGAGCGGAGGGGCGGAAGCAAAACTGTGGACGCGCTGGGAAATGCCTATGAAAGAGCACTGGAGGCGGCAGAACTCACCAGTCTTCCGGAGATGCGCCGGCAGCTTGTCTGTACAGAGGTGGGGCAGGAGACTGTGCTGGAGGTTCGGGCGTTTTCAAAGAGTTTTTAAAAATTTGTTCCCTTCTGGAGCAGGAAAACAGCCGTTTTCCTGCTTCTTTTCCTGTTCTTTGGGCGTTTTTGACCCGTTTTTCGATTTTTGTTCCCTTTTTCCTGAAAAAACAGTGTATACGTATCTATCAAAAGGGAACAAATCTGGAAAAAACCTCTTAAAACGCCCACGGACCCCTTCCCAAGGAGAAATAATCAGTGCTTGAAGGCGGTTTGAGGGGTACAGATTTTGTGAAAAGGAGAAAAAACGCCCAAGGAAAAGAAGATGCAAATAACAGAGACCGTCAGCGTACAACGCTGACGGTCTCTGTTTCGTATGCGAGGAAAAGCGGGATCAGGTCCGGGGTGATCCGTTCTCCGCTGACTGCCAGAGGAACGGCAGGGGGGCAGGAGACGGAGATCTGGCCCAGGATCCTTCCGGCGCTCTGCCGGACGTCGATGGTCTCATGGGACGAGAACACAGCTTCCCGGACGGACATGACGCGTTCCAGCGGCCGCAGGACGAGCGGCTGTGAGGAGAGCTCCGCGGGAATGCCGGGGAGTCTGCCGAATTCAGCTGCGTCCGTGATGGCCTCCCACACGTCTGTGGTATCCCGGAAGATCTGAACGATCCGCATATAATCTTCAGTGTAGTTCTCGGGTGTAAACATGCAGACCAGATAGTGGATGTCGGAAAACTCCGGCTCTGCTCCATAGCGTCGGAAGATCCCGGCGAGCTGTTTTCCGGTCAGAGGAGCCGCCTTGATGACAAGCTTCAGAGGTTCGCTGTCCAGCGTGCTGATCCCCAGCATGTCGAGATAGGTCTTCAGCCCCGAGACTCTCCTGCAGGTCTCCGTCAGTTTCTTCCGGAAGTCTCCGGAAAGATAGCGGTTGCAGAGATCCAGAGACTGGAGGATCAGGTAGGAGGGGCTTGTGGAACCGAAAAGCGCCATGGCCTGACGGGCTTCGTGTCCGACTTCCGCCGCTGCCGCTTCGCTGAGGTGGAGATAAGCGCCGCCGGTCAGCACAGGAAGGGTCTTATGGGCGGAATCGCAGCACATCCATGCACCGAGGTCCATGGGATGGAGCGAAGGAGACAGAAAACGGAGATACGCCCCGTGGGCATTGTCCACCAGAAGGGGGATATCCGGCCCCGGTTCCGCCTCCGCACCAAAGGATTCCAGGACATCCGCGATCCCCCGGACATCCGCAATGGTGCCGAGGTAGTCCGGGCTGGTGATATAGACCGCGAAGGGGAGCCGGCTCCGGGCAGCCATCTGCTCCAGGGAAGACCGCACCTGCTCCGGAGTCGGATGACAGGAACAGACAGAATCCAGATCCGTGTTCTCAGGGTAGATCCATTCCACGTCGCAGTCCAGCATGGCACAGGCGTACAGAAAGGCCTTGTGGACATTTCTCGCCGCCAGGACAACGGGTCTGCCTGCGGCAGGATCCTGCTGTCCGCTGCGGAGCAGGGCCAGGTAGAGCATGGCGCGGATTGCAAGACTGGACCCCTCTGTAGAGTAAAGTGTCGTGCCGGTGCCGAAGAGAGCGGAAGCGTTGGCCTCACTTTCTCCGATGATGCCGGTGCCTTCGCAGAGCACGTCCGCGCCCTCGATCTCCGTGATGTCCCGGTTCTCGACGCACAGCGGACCATGCCCCTTGTGTCCGGGCATGTGCAGCCGGGAGGTGCCGGAGGCAATGTAATTCGTCACAAAATCATAGATCGGTGTCGTCATGTACCGGTTCCTTTCCGCAAGGGCATTTCAGTGATTCCATCATATCATCCGGGCGGAGCTTTTTCACCTGTTCTTTTTCCGGAAGGCGGGCAGTCATTTGTACGCATCATATTAGAATTGTAAGGATTTTTCACACTTACTTCAAAAATAGATGCTACAATAAAAATAATTCGCGCCCCGGTGCGCTCTTTCTATTATCGGAGGTTTTATAATGAGAAGACATTCTGGAAAAAACATAGCGGCAGCGGCCGCTCTTGTGACGATGCTGATCCTTTCTTCCTGCGGAAGCGCGGCGGGCGGCGGTGCAGCCGGAACCAGCGGCGCGGCAGGCAGCGGCGGCCCTGGTGGCAGCGGCAGTGCTGCGGAGGAGACTTCCGCGTCCGCCGGCGCCGGGGCAGGACAGGCTGCCGGAACGGGCGCCTCGGATTCCGCAAAGAAGGAACTCACGACGGAAGTGATCGAAGGCCTGCCCATGGTGGACATGACAAAGTGGCAGTATAACGCGGAGGATGATGTCTACTGGCAGGTTGGCATCCCTTACTGCGCGTCGCCCGCGGACGAAAAGTATGAGACGATGGGACTCTTTGTGCCGGAAGCCTATTTCGCGGGAACGGATAACGGAGACGGCACCTGGACCTGTGAAAAGGAGGACAACGCGGAGTGCGGAGGCTACATCGCCGACACGGCTCCCATGATCCTTCCGGTCAACACGCCGGGGTACTCCGCCATGTCCGCGCCGGAATCCTATGATTCGAACTTCGGCTACGGCAGTGTCACGGACTACACGAAGGAGGGCATGGTCCTCGCGGTTGCGGGATGCCGCGGCAGGGAACACGGCGCCCCCGCCGGCGTCACGGACCTGAAGGCCGCCATCCGCTTTCTCCGGTACAACAATGAGCTGCTTCCCGGCGACGCGAATTCGCTCTTCTGCTGCGGCATGAGCGGCGGAGGGGCCCAGAGCGCGGTGCTCGGCGCCAGCGGGGACAGTGAACTCTACACCCCGTATCTTGAACAGATCGGCGCGGCCAGAGACTACAGCGACGCGGTGCTCGGGGCCATGTGCTGGTGCCCCATCACCAGTCTCGATATGGCGGACGCAGCCTATGAGTGGAACCTCGGAGGCACCCGGGAGGGACTCACGGAAGAAGAGCAGAGATACTCCGACGGACTGGCAGCGGCCTTCGCGGACTATATCAACAGCCTCGGACTGACGGGTGGAGACGGGCAGGAGCTCACCCTGGAGGAATCCGGTGAGGGCGTATGGCAGGCGGGAAGCTACGCGGACTATATGAAGGGCGTGGTGCAGGAATCCCTGAACCATTTCCTGGAAGATACGGAATTCCCCTATAACGCGGACAATGCCGGCGGGCATGGCGGCATGGGCGGCCCCGGGGGGCATGGCGGCCCCGGCGGACAGGGAGCACCTGATGGACAGGGAGCACCTGATGGACAGGGAGCACCCGGCGCCGGAAACGCGGAGGGCGGCGACTATGCGCAGATGGACAACATCACCCGCAAGTCCTACGCCACGGCTGCAGTGAGTCTGTCCGGGACCTATGAGACCCCTGCGGACTATATCGCGGCGCTGAACGAGCCCTTTACGTGGGTGAAATATGACGAGGCGTCCAACACCGCGGAGATCACCTCCATGGCGGATTTCTGCAAAGCCATGAAGGTCGCGTCCAAGGGGCTCGGCGCCTTCGACCAGCTGGACCGCGGTCAGGGAGAGAACACGCTGTTCGGTTACGGGGACGGCGCGGGCGCGCACTTCGACCGGGTCCTTGCCGGACTGGCGGCGGGAACTGAATACGAGGCTGCCTTCGCGGAGGACCTGGAGAAGAAGGACGCCGCCGGAAATCAGGTACAGACCAGGGTGGATATGTACAATCCGCTCTACTATTTCCTTGATCATTACGACGGCAGCGGCAGCAGTGAGCCTGCGGGATACTGGCGGATCCGCTCCGGCATCTGCCAGGGGGACACGGCCCTGACGACGGAGACGAACCTCGCCCTGGCCATCGCTTCCTACGGACCCGGATATGCCGTGGATTTCGAGACGGTCTGGGGCATGGGCCACACCATGGCCGAACGGAAGGGAGAAAGTACGGCGAACTTCATCGCCTGGGTGCGCGACTGCATGGGCGGGAACGCTGCGGACAAAGAGATCAGAAAATAAGAAAAACTGTAAGGAAAGCAGTAAGGAAGAAGGTTATGACGGAAAACAGCATTTACGGGCGTTTTGCCGGTGTGCTGCCGGAAGTCCTGAAAGAGTTTTCGGAGAGACTCGAGGACTGGAACAGGCAGCAGATGGAGAAGACGGGTCATTCCGTCTGGAATCATCTTGTCTGCCGGGTGAAGGAAGAAAACAGCATGAGGGAAAAATGCAGGAGAAGAGGGCTCCCGGAGACGCCGGAAAGCGCGCTGCTGGAACTGAATGATTCCATCGGCATCCGTATCGTGACCCGCTTTGTCGACGACATCTACCGCGTCGCGGACCATCTCCGGGAGATGGAAGGCGTAAGCGTCCGTGAGGAGAAGGATTATATCAGGGCGGGAAAACCGAACGGCTACCGGAGCTACCATATGATCCTTGAGATAGAGCATCCGGAGGAGGACATACGGGGAAACCGGCCGGGACGTTATCGAGCGGAGATTCAGCTCAGGACCATCGCAATGGACACCTGGGCGAGTCTTGAGCATGAGATGTACTACAAAAAGAAAGTGAAGAACCAGTCCCTGATCGCCTCGGAACTGAAGCGCTGCGCTGACGAGCTCGCCTCCTGCGACCTGACGCTGAAGACCATCCGGGACCTGATCCGGGAGGAGAGTCCGGAGGAAGAGGAACAGGAATGAAGATTCTGCTTGCGGAGGATGAAAAAGAACTGTCCCGGGCGGTGACTGCGATCCTGGCCCACGAGGGTTATGAGGTAGACGCGGTGTATGACGGGAGCGATGCGGTCCGGAAAGCATCCGAGAACGTATACGAATGCATGATCCTGGACATCATGATGCCGGTGAAGGACGGGATCACAGCGCTGAAGGAGATCCGCGCGGCGGGGGACAGGACGCCGGTCATCATGCTGACAGCGAAAGCCGGCATCGACGACAGGATCGAAGGACTTGATTCGGGTGCCGATGATTATCTTACGAAGCCTTTTGCCATGAAGGAGCTCCTGGCCAGGATCCGTTCTGCGGCGCGGCGCGCCGGATCTTATTCCCAGGGGATCGTCACAGCGGGCAGTGTCACGCTGAACATGGATGAGCTGGAGCTCCGCTGTCTCAATTCTGTCAGGCTTGCCAGGAAAGAGGCACTGCTGATGGAACTTCTCATGAGAAACCTGGGGAAGAAACAGAGTACGGAAGCCATTTTCGAGAGGGTGTGGAAAGACGAGCCGGACCAGGGGACAGAAGTCGTCTGGGTCTATATTTCCTACCTCAGGCAGAAGCTCATCTCCATCGGCGCAGATCTTGAGATCGACGGAGAGCGGGCAGGGGCATTTTCCCTGCGGGTCGTGGAGAAGAGTTAAGGCGGCGTTCTTTACTGAAGGGAGAAGTGTATGGCCAGGAAGCTGAAATGGCAGTTCATTCTGGCATCGACCGGGGCAGTGCTGATCGTACTCGGGATCGTTCTGTTCCTGATCAACCACATGAACTACCGGTCTGTGAACCGGAGCCAGTTCCAGGTGATCGAGTATATTGCGGAGATCGGCGGTGAGATCCCTGAGGGATTCCACATGGAGGAGACACCGCTTGAGATCGTCTTCGGCGACGAGGCTCCTTACCGGTTCCGCTATTTCACGGTATGGATCGATCACGAGGGGAACATGACGGATTCCAACACGGAGCATGTGTACTACGTGACGGAAGAGCTGGCGGAGGAGTTCGCAAAGAAAGCGCTGGCAAGAGGCCGGAGAAAAGGCAGCGCCGTGCGGGGAGGGAATCACTACGTGTATGAATGTTTCCCTCAGGACAAGGGGACGATGTGCATTTTCCTGGATTCCACCCAGGAGTTCTGGCAGCTCAGACGGATCAGACAGTATTCCCTGATGTTCGGTCTGTCCATGCTCCTTCTGTTCGTGTCTATCGTCTACGCGATCTCGGGCACTGTAGTGGAGCCGGTAGCGCGCACGATAGAGAGCCAGAAAGAGTTCATCACCAACGCGGGGCATGAACTGAAGACACCGATCGCCGTGATCTCCGCAAACGCGGAGGTCCTGGAGATGATCAACGGAGAATCGGAGTGGACCACGAGTATCATAAACCAGGTGAAGCGGCTTTCCGGTCTGGTCAACGATCTTGTCCTCATGGCAAAGATGGATGAGGAGACCCGGCCGGAGCTTACGAGGATGGATATGAGCACCGCAGTGAAAGATGCGGAGCTTGCTTTCCGGACGGTCGTGGAACAGTCCGGGAAAACAATGAAGTCGGAGATCGAACCGGAGGTCTTTGTCATGGCCACGGACAGGGAACTTCCGGCGCTGGTGAACAACCTCCTGGACAACGCGGTGAAGTACTGCGACGACGGCGGGGAAGTGCAGGTGGTGCTGAAAAAGAAGGGCAGGGAGACCGGCGCGGTCCTCACAGTCACCAACAGCTATGCGGAGGGGGCTTCCGTGGACACACAGAAATTCTTCGACAGATTTTACCGGGAGGACGGATCCCACAGCCAGCAAAAGAGCGGATACGGCATAGGACTTTCCATGGTGAGGAGCATTGTCCGCGCCTACAGAGGCAGGATCACCGCCCAGTGGAAGGACGGGATCATGAGCTTCACGGTGACACTGAACTGAAATCACATCAGCCCGGCCACGGAGACCGGGCTGATAATTTTTGTCTGGACAAGGAGCCGTTTAGGATGTATTATTTTCTGCGGTAACCGGGCCTTCCGAAAGGAGGCCTTTGAAGTATGTCGAAAAGAAACAGGGGGTTCTGATGGGCGAAAACAATCAGATGAAGACAGACGCTATTTATGACGCCCGGTCTCTGGGGATGCCGAAAATGCTTCTTCTGGGACTGCAGCACATGTTCGCGATGTTCGGCGCGACCGTTCTGGTGCCGATCCTGGTGAACAGCTATTTCCACGGGGAGGGCCTTTCGGTACAGGTCACACTGTTCATGGCCGGACTCGGTACATTGTTTTTCCATATGGTTTCCAAGAAGAAGGTGCCGGCTTTCCTCGGTTCATCCTTTGCGTTCCTTGGCGGATTCGCGACGGTGGCTGAGCTGAATACCGGCATTTACGCAAATATGACCTACGGGGAGAAGCTTCCCTACGCCTGCGGCGGTATCGTTGTGGCAGGACTGCTTTACCTGATACTTTCCGCGGTCATTCGTCTGGTGGGCGTGAAGAGAGTCATGCGCTTCCTGCCGCCGGTCGTCACCGGACCGATCATCATCTGCATCGGACTTTCCCTGGCGGGATCCGCCATCGGAAACGCGGGCACCAACTGGTTCCTGGCACTGATCGCTCTGGCGACCATCATCGTATTCAACGTCTGGGGCAAGGGAATCTTCAAGATCATCCCCATCCTGATGGGTGTCGTGATCTCCTACGCAGTGGCCGCCATCATGCAGGCGACGGGCCTCAGCAATCCGGACGGCTCCGCTATTCTGGACTTCTCCAGTGTCGCGGGCGCCAGATTCATCGGTCTGCCGCCGTTCCAGATCTGCAAGTTTGATCTTACCGCGATCCTGGTCATGGCACCGATCTCCGTGGCGACCATGATGGAGCACATCGGTGACATGTCCGCCATCTCTGCGACGGTGGGCCAGAACTTCCTGGAGGATCCGGGTCTGCACCGCACGCTGATCGGAGACGGAATGGCAACCGCCATGTCCGCTGCCTTCGGCGGTCCGGCGAACACCACCTACGGTGAGAACACCGGCGTCCTTGAGCTTTCCCGCGTGTTCGATCCCAGAGTGATCCGTCTCGCGGCGGTCTACGCCATCGTGCTGTCCTTCGTGCCGAAGTTCGCGCAGGTCATCACCTCCCTGCCGGCCTCCATCATCGGCGGTATCAGCTTTATCCTGTACGGAATGATCTCCGCCATCGGTATCCGCAACGTCGTTGAGAACAAGGTCGATTTTGCCAACAGCAGAAACCTGATCATCGCGGCTGTCATCCTGGTCTGCGGCCTCGGTTTCTCCAGCGGACTGACCTTCGAGGTAGGCGGCACCTCCATCACCCTGACCAGCCTTGCGATCGCATCCCTGGCAGGTGTGGTCCTGAACGCTGTCCTTCCGGGCAATGATTACCACTTCGGCGTCAATCCCCGCGGCGATGCGATGCGCGGCGTGTCCCTGAAGAAGTAAGAGAAGAAAAGGAATGGTTTTGACAGCGGCGTTCCGTTCATGTACAATGAATGGACACCCACTGGACAGACATCCATTGAATGACATCCATGGAACAGGCATAATCCATTTGCCGTACAGCGGCGGTGATTTGAAGAAGAAAAGGAGATTATACGATCATGGACGAGAAGAAGCCCAAAGTAACTACAGATATGCTGATCGGAGAGATCATCGTAAAGTATCCGGACGCTGCTTTTGCTCTGATGCAGTGCGGCATGGGATGCATCGGCTGCCCCTCTTCCCAGGGTGAGACCCTGGAGCAGGCTGCTATGGTCCACGGCATGAAGGCAGAGGAGGTCTGCGAGTACGTGAACGAGTATCTTGAACTGCAGGAGTATGACGCAGGCAGAGAATGAAACAGTATCAGTGAATTATGAAAAGAGACAGGGGACGGTTCTCTGTCTCCCTTTTTGGGGAGACAGAGAACCGTCCCCTGTCTCTTTTCGTGCGGCGCCTCACACCTCTTCTTTTCCCAGCTTCAGGTAGACGGTCAGCATCATGGTCGTGAAGCTGGCCATGCCGCCCAGGGCGTTGGAGATGGGCTCGGCCATATAGACGCCCCTGGCACCGAGGCCTGCGATCCGGGGAAGGATAAGCGTCAGAGGGACCACCAGCACCACTTTCCGGAACAGCGAGAAGAAGATCGCCCGGTACTTCATGTTCAGGGATTTGAAGACGGACTGAGCGCAGTACTGGAAGACCTGGAAGATAAAGGCGAAGAAGTAGATGTGCAGTGCAGGCACCGCGTGGGATATCAGCTCCCGGTCCGAAGTGAAGATCCTGATGAAGAATTCAGGAAACGCCAGGATCAGGATCCAGGAAAGGACCGTGTAGGCAACTCCGAGTCTGCAGATGATCCGGATCGCTTCCTTCAGCCGTCCCGGCCTGCGGGCGCCGTAGTTATAGCTGAGGACCGGACCGGAACCGTTGGAAACGGCAAGGAGAGGAACATCCATGATCGATCTCACGGAGGAGACGATGGTGTAGACAGAGACTGCGATGTCCCCGCCGTACCCTGAGAGCACATGATTGCATACCACTGCCACCAGGGAGTTCGTGAACTGCATGACAAAATTGGAGAACCCGAGTCCTGTAATATTCGAGACAAGGTGGAGATCCAGTTCCCGGGGCTTCAAAAGGGCAAGGCGCAGTTCCGCCTGTTCCGAGAGGAGGAAGCGGAGAGCGGTGACCATGGAAAGGATCTGGGAGAGCACGGTGGCGATGGCGGCGCCCCGGATCCCCAGTCCCAGTCCGAAGATCATCACCGGATCCAGGATAATATTGGTTACGGCGCCGATGAAGACCGTCTGCATCCCTTTCCGCGCGAAGCCCTGGGCATTGATATAGGGATTCAGGCCGGTGGCCAGCATGTAGGGGACTGTTCCTGCGGCATAGATCTGCAGGTAGGAATATGCGTAAGGAAGGGTCTCATCGGACGCGCCGAAAAGCCGGAGCATGGGGACTGCCAGAATGTACGCCGCCGCGGTGAGCAGGACCCCGCAGAACAGCAGCATGAAAAAAGCGGTGTTCATCACCTTCCGGGCGGCTTCCGTATTCCCCCGGCCCCGTTCCATGGCGCAGAGGGGAGCGCCTCCGAAGCCGTAGAGGTTCGCGAAGGCAGTCATCAGCATGACGACAGGAAAACAAAGCCCTACTCCTCCGAGGGCAAGGGTGCCTGTCCCGGGGATACGGCCGATGTACATTCTGTCGACAATGCTGTAAAGAAGGCTCAGGATCTGGGCGGCCAGCATGGGCAGGGCTGCCTGCATGATGTTTGCGCGGACAGAGCCGTGGTCAAAATCGATCTGGTTCATAGGATTGAAAGGGTTGAGGCGTTCTGCCTGGGAGCAGAACGCCTCGATAAAGGGTGGGTATGAGAGTTAAAGAGGTTATCCTTAACTGGATTTACTATACCACAGTTCGGTACAAAAAGTCCATACTATCCAGAAAAATATTGAAAGAAAGATGTAAGATTTTGAAGATTATTGTATACAGGAGGTTACGGAGCATTCGGAGTTTTCAGCTCAACGTAATGGCCTTCGATGTTGTTGAACAGAACATTGAAGCCGCGGATCACGCTGATGCGGATGCCCTTCTCACCCTTGATATTGAAAGTCGCGGTGATCGGAGCGTTCTGTACGCCGAATTTTCCGGAACTGTACAGCGTCTTTCCGGAAGTAATGCCTGCCACGCTGACGCGTCCGGTAGTGGAGATGGTCTGACCAGCCTCCGGGGCGAAGGTGAGGCTGATGGTCTGGTAATCCTTGTCAAACTGGATCACTTCCGAGGCGAGGTGACTGACATCTCCTTTGAAGCGGAGACCGTTGTTCCAGGTCAGACCGCTGGATGTCTCGGCAGTCTCGTAGGTTTCAATATAGCTTGATTCAACGGGAGTGATGCTCATCAGGTTCGTGCTCAGCATGCCGGCAGTTTCGTTTACGCCCTCTGCTTTTGTCTGGACGACGCCGTCCACGACCCACTGTCCCTGGCTGTTCAGCTGGTAGCCGTCGACCATCGTGTCCGCGAGCATATTGCCGTGTGCGTCAAAGTAATAGCACTCAGAGATCCTGTCGTGGTTGCCGTCGATCCAGGCCCACTGGTTCTTCAGCCATCCTTCCTCTACGCCGCGTCCGGTGTAGTCATAGTGCCAGATGCCATTGTTGTCAACTTTCCATACTCCCGCAAAAGCCGGGACTGACATGCAGACGCCCAGCACACAGGCAAGGGCGGCGCCGAGCAGATGCTTCATTCTCATAGTAGATCTCCCTTCTGATTATATGTGAACCGCATGACCTCATTATAAAATCAGAGCATGTAAAATTCAAGGTGTCAAATATGGTGTATACTGATAGAAAGCAAATATCTTTCAACAGCAGCGGCGCGGACAGAAGCTGCGCAGGGAGGCGCCCGGATGAACCAGACTGAACTGAACAAAGTAATGAACTTTTATATCCGGCATTACGACGAGATCCGGAGAAGGGAAGACTACAAATGGGAGGCTGCTGCCGCGTGGCAGGCCTCGGCGCCCATGAAAGCGTCCTCTTTTCCCGAGGCTCTGCGCGCAGGCCTGAAAAAGGCGGGAAATCTGCTGGATTCCGGTTATTATTACCCGAAGACAGCGCTATTTATGATGCTTTCCCGGGATCCGGAAGCAGTGGAATATATGTTTGAAGACCTGTTCTGCGAGAAAGACGATGTGTACGACCGTATCGCGGTGTTTATGATGAAAGCCGGTGCGCTGCGGAAAAAATGGTTCACGCAGGAGGAACTGCCGGGAGACGACCAGGACGAGCATGCGGTGTCTGTCTATCTCTCCTTCGAAATGCCGGAGAAGTATTATATCTACAAGTACAGTGTGTTCCGCGCCGCGGCGATCCTTCTGGATCACAGCTACGTGCCCCGGAGGAAGGACGCCAGGAACCTTCCGGAGTATTTCAGCTTCTGTGAACAGGTGCGGAAGGAAGTGCTTGCTTCCGGGGAGCTTCTGAGACTGGAGCAGCCCCGCAGGGAAGCGTTTCCCGGTGTGGACCCGGAGTACCGTCTCCTGACGGAGGATATACTGATCTGCGCGGCTACTTATTACGCGAAACCTGAGCTCTTCGAAGAGAGCGGGACCGCTGAAAAGGCAGAGCAGTTCCGCCTGGTCCCTGTGAAAAAGGAACTTCCGCTGGAAGCTGTCCCGTTTTACGATCCGGTGGAGATCGCACGTTACGAGGAGCAGCTGAGGGAAGCTGCCCTGAGATTCATCGTGTCCCAGGAACGCCTCCGGGTGCGGGAGTACCGTCTTCCGGCCAGAAAACAGCCCGAGGCTCTCGGGACGGGAAGGGCGAGGGGAGAAGGATACGATATCCTGTCCTTTGACCGGAGAGGAGAGGAAGTCTTTATCTCGGTGAAAGCCACCGCAGGACCGGAGAGCGAGGCCTTCCGGGTCACGGAGGCGGAAAGAAGAAAGAGCACCTCGGATCCGGAACACTACCGTCTGTATCGTGTGTACGGGTTCAGTATGGAGGAGGGAAACGGAAGATACAGTGTCCACCGGGGGGACCTGAGTCCTTTTTGCCTGAATCCGGAGCGGTATCTTGTCATGTTCTGACGAAAGTACACCCTGATACGAGAGAAAAGCGCCTTGAAGGGGCGGAGGTTTTCTGATAGACTTGGAAGCACAAATACCCTGACGCCGAAAAGGAGGATCACTATGGCAAAGTATGTATGTAAGACCTGCGGTTATGTCTTTGACGAGGAGAAGGGCGACGAAGAGTACGGTATCGCTCCCGGCACAAAGTTCGAAGACCTTCCTGATGACTTTGAGTGCCCGCTCTGCGGCGTCGGCAAGGACGAGTTTGAGATCGAGGAATAAGAGCGGGATTTGAATCTGTTTAATTCCGGCACAGCCGGTAGATCAGGGAGGGGCTCCGCTGCCTGCGGAGCCTTTTTCTGCGTGTCCGGGAACAGCCGGGAAGGGATATTACTATGTATATTATTGCGGGCCTGGGAAATCCGGGCCGTGAATACGAGAACACGCGTCACAATGCCGGGTTCCGCGTCATCGACTGCCTGGCGGAGCGGATGCGGACAGAGGTAAATGAAAAAAAGCATTTCGCCCTGTGCGGGAAGGGGATGCTCGGCGCGGAGAAGGTGCTGCTCCTGAAGCCCCAGACCTATATGAACAATTCGGGGCAGAGTCTCAGGGCAGCGGCGGATTTCTACAAGGTACCTCCGGAGAATATCCTGGTGATCTCCGACGACATCAACCTGGAGGAAGGTGTGCTGCGGATCCGGATGAAAGGAAGCGCAGGAGGGCATAATGGACTGAAATCCATCATCGCCCACCTGGGCTCCCAGGATTTCCCGAGGATCCGTGTGGGCGTCGGAGGGAAGCCGGAGGGATGGGACCTGGCGGACTATGTCCTCGGATCCCTGAAGGGAAATGACGGAAAGCGGATGGAGGAAGCCTTCCGGACTGCCGCGGATGCGGCGGAGCTCCTTGTCACCGAAGGAGGTCCGGCAGCCATGAACCGGTACAATACCAAACCGCAGAAACCCGCAAAAAAAGAACGGCCTGTGAAAAAGGAAGAGTCCGGTGAAAAGGAAGGATCCGGAGAAAAGGAACAGGAGTCATGAGCTTATTCCGCAACCCGCTACGGGATCTTGAACAGTACAGGGAACTCGAAAACAGTATAGCGAAAGCAGCGGGTCCCGCTGTCGTGACAGGACTTCCCGATGCTGCGAAGGCGCATCTTGTCAGCGAACTCTGCGGGGCAATGCGTCCATGGAAGCTGGTGGTGACCTATGACGACGCGCGTGCCCGGGAACTGTGCGGGGATCTCCGCGCGTTTTCAGACCAGGTCTGGATGTATCCGGCCCGGGATCTTCTGTTCTATTCGGCGGACATACGGGGGTTCGAAGTTTCGAAGGAACGCATCGATGTCTGGCGGCATATGCAGG
>Ga0256404_1001753_pt1 | contig 50715 bp, 37 predicted proteins | sample RumenRJG_01DNA_FD_185990 | JGI IMG/M metagenome (GOLD analysis project Ga0256404, IMG submission 185990) | Bovine rumen microbial communities from Lethbridge, Alberta, Canada - RJG_01 | ecosystem: Host-associated > Mammals > Digestive system > Stomach > Rumen | place: Canada: Alberta | collected...
CGGTTATACTATGAGACATAGAGGGAGCCTCCTTGTTATTTTTTGGTTTTGGGTTAAACCTATTGTAACAAATGCTCTCTCTTTTTTCTTTTTATTTCTGTAACATATGTTTTATCACATTACACGGCAAGGGAATTCCGGGCGGAACCACGCGGAAATGCGGCCTTGCCGGGACGCGGGTCAGGGCCTGCCGCCCGGTTCCACGGCCACCACCGTGAGGCGGCCGCCGGCGACGCGGAATTTCACTTCGAGGCCGGCGAACCCGAAGCCGTACACGCGGTCCGGGTTATCCTGGTAATGGGGCCGCGGGTCTTCCCGCAGCACGCCCAGCAGGGCGTCCCGTTCCGCCTCCGGCACCAGCGCCAGCAGGTCGGGCGGGAACACCACGTCCACTTCCCGGAAGGGCGTCGTGTCCGTAAACCCGCCCGTTGCCCCGCTGTGGCAGTCCACGGCCGGCAGGTAGGGCTTGATGTCCAGGATCGGCGTGCCGTCCATCAGGTCGATACCGGACACATAGAGAACGGGCCCTTCGGGCGTATCCAGCTCGACCCGTTCCAGGCGCACGGACGAAAGGCCGATGTTGTTCGGCCGGAAGGGCGAACGCGTGGCGAAGACGCCCATGCGCACGTTGCCGCCCAGCCGGGGCGGACGCACCGTGGCTGACCAGTGGGAGCGTTTCGCTTCCGAAAACTGCCAGATGAGCCACAGATGGCTGTATCCTTCGATGCCGCGCAGCGCTTCCGCCTGCGCGTATTCCTTCGTGAAGACGATGCGCCCCGTCAGCGCCGGCACGACGCCGCTCTGCCGCGGGATGCCGAACTTCGTCGGAAACGCCGTCCGGATATGGGCGATGGGATGCATGACGATGGCGTCCCCGTCCTGTCGTTTGAAATCCATAGGGTCCTCCTGCCTTTCTTTCGGTTCTCACAGGTTTATTATAGACTGTCCGCCTGGGGAATGCCAAAAGATATTAATTAAACGGAAATTGTGAAAAATTTGCCGTATGTAAATACATTTCATAAAAATTTCACAAATATTACCCTTTTCGGACACAATTAAAATCACGAATCGGTTATAATAAAGCTGTCAGACGAAGTTATATCCCCAATAACCGTTTGACGTATCCCCCAGGTAATTTTGTGGCGGCGATGTTCCCCTACGTCGCAGCCGGACAAACAAAATTACCGATTGTTCTTCAATCATCTCCCTTATCCTTATGCTTCCCCGGCATAAGGACCCCTAAACCGAGATCCCCGAAAAGGGCAAAAAACTCCGTGCTTCCCCGCACGGAGTTTTTTGTGTTTCCTGATATTTTTATGCACAAAAATATATATGCAGACTACAAACGGATACATTTTGTATCTACAGTTTGATGTTCCCTGCAAGGCGCCGGCCGGCGCCTTCTTTTTTTGCCCGCGGCCCGGTTCAGCGTGCGCCCAGGTAGATGTTGCTGCGGGCCACGCTCAGGTGCAGCTGATGTTCCGCAATGTCCGTGATGCGTTCCGGCGTGCGCAGTTTCTCGACCTGCAGCTTGAGCTGCGCGTTGGCGTTCACGAGCTGGCTTTCCTGCGTCTGCAGGGTCACGAGCTGATTGCCCGTACGGACCAGGGCGGCGCTGCGGGCGATGGCGCCGACATAGAGGATGCCGAGGACGGCCGCCAGGACGATCAGGCGGCGGCGCAGCACCTTGTAGCTGCGTCCCTGCTTGCGGTACGGGACGAAGACGCCCGCTTCCTTGTCCCACATGACCATCTGGCCGCGCTGCAGGACCTGCCTGCGCGGTGCCAGGGCCGTGCTGCCGTCTGTTTCCGGATATTCCTGATACGATGCTGCTTTACGTACGTCCGCCATTTTCACGCCTCTTCCTTCTGATCCCGATGCAGGCTCTGTACATACAGTTCCAGCCATTTCTGCACAAAGGCCAGCTCCGCCGGCTGCAGTTCCTTCAAGTCCGCGACCACGCGGAGCATGTCCGGGTTATCTCCCAGCATGTCCCGGGCCGCCTCGCCACGGGTCCGTCCGCACACGAGCCACTCCAGGTCGTACCCCATGTTGCCGATGGCTTCGATCACATCGACGGGGACGCCACTGTCGCCGTGTTCGATAGAGGAAATCTGCGACTGGGTCCGCGCTTCCGTCCGGGGCCTGCCCAGGGCTTTCGCCAGGGCCAGCGCGAATCCGCCCTGGCTCAGGCCTTCGCTGAGCCGGACCTGCCGGATGCGGTCGTGGATGGTCTCCCGCCGCGCGGGACCGGCCTTCCGCTTCCGTGCGGCGGAAGGGGCCTGTCTTTTCCTCGTAACCATAGCTGCAGCCCTCCTTATTTACATCTATAATTATAATACATTATATCGGTAATTTCAATACTTTTTCCAATAAATAATATGAAATTTCCATTATTTTTATCTGTATTTCCAATGTTTATTCTTATTTCTAATTTATTTATATCTAATTTTATTATATATTCTGCAGGGCAAAAAAATACGGCTGCCGGACAACTCGTCCGACAGCCGCTCCGGCTTCCGCAGGGCATAAAAAAACAGGACCGCCCGTCCGGCGGTCCCGCGTATTTTTTTCTGGTGCGCCTGAGAGGAATCGGACCTCCGCACCCGGTTCCGGAGACCGGTGCTCTATCCACTGAGCTACAGGCGCATGTGGGATTACCATGACATTATAGCACAGAACGGGCAGTGTCGCAAATATTTTACACACGGGCCGCCGGCATTTGTTATAATGATAGGGATATCGAAAGGAGATTGCCATGGAATACAGCGAAACGGAAGCCCATTTTCTGTCCTGCCCTCATTGCAAGCACCGCTTTTTACAGAAACTGAAGGTGAATTTCAATACAGCGGATCATCCGGAAGACAAAGCCGCCGTGCGCGACGGTTCGGCCTTCGTCGTCCATTGCCCCCAGTGCGGCCACGAGTGGCACCTGCACTATTCCTTCTTCTATGACCAGCCCGAAGACCTGCTGGCCGTGTACTGCCTCACGGAAAGCAAAGATGCCGCGTCCGTCGCCGACGCCATCCGCCGCAACACGCTGCCGCCCCAGGCACAGCCCTCCGTGGTGCCCCGCTGGCAGAAATACACGTGGCGCATCGTGCGCACGGAAGAGGAATGCCGGGAAAAGCTCGTCATTTTCGATGCCGGCCTGGACGACCGCTACATCGAGCTCTTCAAAGTCTTCATGCTGAACCAGCTGCAGGCCCAGGCGCCGGATTTCCATGCCGACGAGGTCTGGTTCGCCCGCAATCCGGACAAACCGGCCGGGGACCCCGCGCCGTACGTGTTCACCATCGTGGACCTGAAGACCAACCAGGTGGCGCAGACGCCCTTCGACGACGCCATCCGCCCGCTCTATGACCAGATGGCCGTCAATTTCGGCGACGACATGGAGCGTCTCTTCTCCCGGGAGCCGGTCATCGACCTGACCTGGGCGCGGAATTATCTGGACGCCATCCAGAGCAAAAACTGAATCGGACATAAAACAGGCGCCTGCCGGAAGATTGCTCCGGCAGGCGCCTTTTGTATTTGTGTGCCGTTTCCAGACGCCGCGCCTCAGGCCTTGTCGGCAGCGAAAAAGTCGCGCAGTTCGGTCAGGGAGCCGACGATCTGCAGGGGATGGGCCGCTTCCAGTTCCGCCGGCGTGCCGTACCCGTAGGTGACGCCGATGGCCGGCAGTCCCTGCTGGCGGGCCCCCACAATGTCGTGGGACTTGTCCCCCACCATGATGGTGCCGGCGCGGTGGTCCGTCAGGCCCAGGCGGCGCAGGGCTTCGCCGATGATCTCATCCTTGTGCGAACCCGTTTCGTCCATGTGGGCGCCGACCATTTCGGCAAAATAGCCGTCCAGGCCGAAGTGCTGCAGAATGATGCGCACGAACTTTTCCGGTTTGGACGAGGCGACGCAGAGCGTGCGTCCCGAATCCCGCAGTCCCTGCAGGAGCCGGTCCACGCCGGGAAAGGGTTTGTTCTCGAACAGGCCGACCGTTTCGTAGCGTTCCCGGAAATAGCCCGTGGCCCGCTTCGCCGTGGCGTAATCGTAGCCGGCGTATTGCATGAACTGTTCCGTCAGCGGCGGGCCGATGAAGAGCTCCAGCTTCTTCAGGTCCGGTTCGGGCCGGCCCATTCTGGCCAGGGCGTACTGGACGGATTTGGTGATGCCCTCGCCCGACGCGGTCAGCGTGCCGTCGAGGTCAAACAAGATTGTATGATACATGGGATTGGTTCCGTTCCTTGTCTTGGGATTGCCGTTCCGGTGAATCACTCTTCTGCCTGCACGACCGGTTTCTTGAAGGGTTCCTTGTCCACGAGGCGCACGACGAAGAGCGTGATGAGGCAGATGACCCATTCAAAATAGATGACGTGCGGGAAGATGCGGATGGACGGGATGAAGGTCCAGGCCACGAGGCCGGCGATGCCCACCAGGGTCGTCCAGAAGGCCGTGTTCTTGCGGCACAGGCCGGGCGCGTAAATGGTGCACAGGAAGACCAGCGTGAAGGCCGTCGTCAGGGACAGGCCGATCATCATCATCTTCACGATGCCGACCATGTTGAAGGCCATCCACAGCGTGGCGATACCGATTAAAAGGACGATGACGCGGTTCGCCCGCAGGTATTTTTCACGGGAGATGTTCGGGTTGATGAAGCGCTTGTAGATATCCTGCGAGACGAGCGTGCTGGCATTCATGAGGATGGTGCACGCCGTCGATACGTCGGCCGCCCACAGGGCTGCCAGCGTCAGGCCCGAGGAGAAGGGATCCAGGCTCATGACGATCTGAGGCAGGGCCTTCGTCGGGTTGATGTCCGGGAATTCCGCAATGGCCGCCATGCCCAGGATAGCGGACAGGAAGCCGATCGGGAAAATGAGCAGGCCCGCCAGGAAGAAGCCTTTGCGGGCGGAGGAAACGTCCTTCGCGCTGCAAGCGATCTGCACGGGGCCGGCGGAAATGGCCTGCGTCGTCATGACCAGGATCCAGCCGAAGAGCATGATGCCCGTCAGGCCGCCGACGGGGCTCATCCAGTCCAGTCCGGCCACGACAGGCAGCTTGGCCTCGATGCCGGCGAGACCGCCGTCACGGGTCAGGATGCGGAACAGGGAATACAGGATGCCGAGATAGATGATGGCCACGCTCAGCAGGTTCGAAAGGCCCGACGACCAGAGGCCGCCGATGGCCGTGATGCCGATGAAGACGATGGCGCTCGTGATCATGCCGGCGCGCATGGTGAATACATCGGGCATGAGGGACGACAGGATGGCGCCGCCTGCGACGTACTGCAGCGACGTGATGCAGATCAGGATGACCGACAGGCCGATGACGCTGATGATGCGCGCCTTTTTGTCGTAGCAGCGCTCGAACAGTTCGGGAATGGTCGTGCAGTTGAGGGCGCGGTACTTGCCCGCTGCCACCAGGCCCATGATGATGGCGCCGATGGCCCAGGCGCCGTTATACCAGCCGGCGGACAGGCCGAGCTTCGTGGCGCTTTCGGCCACGCCGACCGTCGAGGCGGCGCCGACGGCCATGCCCGTGGTGCTGACAGCGACCAGCCAGGGGCCGAATTTACGCCCTGCGAACAGATACTCCATAGGGTTCTTTTCCGCCCGGCGCTTGACATAGAACGAAACGCCGAAAAGCAGGACGATGTACAAGATGACGATGGCAAACTGAATGGACATGATGTCTCCTAACTCCTCCATCCGGCCGCGGCACTCCCGCGCCGGAAAATATTGTTGCTTCTATTATATGGGCTGCATTATAATTAGTAAAATAGATAATTTGATTTTAAGTTATTCAATTTTTCGATTGAGGTGATATACATGGAGATTCGCAGCCTGAAGACCTTCATCCTGGTGGCGGAACTGCGGAGCTTTTCCCAGGCCGCCCAGCGGCTCGGCTATTCCCAGTCCACCGTGTCCTTCCAGATTAAGCAGCTGGAAAAGGAACTGGGCGTGCACCTGTTCGAGCGCATCCATCACGACGTCCTGCTCACGGAGGAAGGCCGCAAGGTGCTCCGCTACGCCCACCGCGTCGACCTGCTCCGCCAGGACCTGGACGCCGCCCTCTCCGAAAAGGAACGGATTACGGGGCACATCACCCTGACCATGGCCTCGTCCCTGGAACCGCTCTTCTTCGGTCCCCTGTTCCCCCGCTTCCGCCGGGACTACCCGGGCATCTCCCTCAAGGTGAACACGGCGGACGTGCAAGGCATGCTGCAGCAGCTCAACCGGAATACGACGGACCTCATCTTCGCATTGGAGCAGCCCATTTACAATACATCGTACGTGCACCTGCAGGAAGTCCGGGTTCCCGTGTGCTTCATCGCCGGCGCCGGCCATCCCCTGGCCGGCCGCAAAGAGCTGGTCATGGAGGACCTGGTCCGCTACCCCTTCCTGCTGACGGAAAAGGGCATGAGCTACCGCCGCTACATGGAGGAGCAGATGGCGGCCCGGTCGCTCGAAATCGAGCCGGTCCTGGAAACGGGCGAAACGCGGCATATCGTGCGCCTCGTCGCCCAGGGCCTGGGACTGTCCTGCCTGCCGGACTACGCGTTCCGGGAACACGAAAAGGCGGGAGAAATCGTCCGTCTGCCCGTGTCGGATTTCCATCTGGATGTCTGGCTCCAGCTGCTCCGTCACCGGGACAAATGGCTTTCTCCCGCTTTGGAATGCGTCATTGCGTACTGCAAGGAAGTGACCGGTCTGGTCTGACCGTCAATGGTGCAGGACCGGTTTCTGTGTGTAGTTCGGATTCGTGAAGGGCACGTTCACGGCCTTGGCCACGGCCTCCTTCAGGCCGTAGCTGCTGTAGGTGGCACCGGACACCACGGCGGCGCCGGCCACGTCCTGGGACGCGATGATGGCCGGAATGAGGCCCGCCGAGGCCTGGTCGAAATAGCGTTTCGAATCCTGGTGGGACACGATGGTGATGTCCGTGATGTTCCCGCCCCGGACGGTGACCTGTACCTGCGTCGTGCCGCTGAACCCTTTGCCGCTGCCCGTGTAGATGCCGTCCCGGTACTGTCCCTGGCGTTCCACCGCGACGGAACGGCCGGACCGGGGCAGCGCCTGCTCCACGGCGATGTTGCCGGCAAAATACAATCCTGCCATACCGAGGGCCGCTGCCGTCCCCGCCACAGCCGGGGCCGGGGCGGTCTTCATGTTGTCTTTGGGGCAGTGGGACACGCACTGGAAGCAGTCGATGCAGTTACCGGAACGGATGGCGTCGGTCTGCGTCAGGTCCAGGCCCATGCTGCACTCCCACGTGCACAGGCGGCAGGGGCCGCAGTTTTTGCGCGGTTTGCGGATGGTGAAGAGCCGTTTCCGCGAAACCAGGCTGAACAGCGCTCCCAGCGGGCAGAACCAGCGGCAGAAGCACCGTTCGAAGACGAGGGAGGCGATGACGATCATGACGAGGTACGCACCGCCGACGGTGGCGAACAGGGACAGGTCCTGCCAGCCCCGGGGCGTCGTATAGACGCCGAAGACATACCAGGGGCTCCAGTTGTCCGGCAAGGGCATCTGCAGGGACCAGAAGCAGACGAAAATGGCCACGAGGAAGATGTATTTCACTTTCTGCAGGAGCGCCTCCGTCCGGGGCTGCAGGATGATCTTCTTTTTCGTAAAACGCCGGGACAGGGCCCAGAGCAGGTCACCCATGGCCCCGAAGGAGCACAGGAAGCCGCAGAAGAAGCGGCCCCACAGAATCGTAATGGGAAAAACGGCCACAAGCAGGGCCACGTCGTAGGCCATGCGGTTCCAGTCCCACGTACCCGCCGCCAGGGCCCGGTACACGCTGCCCACGGCCGAAAAGGTCAACGTAAAGAGTCCCGGCATAACCAGGAAGGCCGCCAGCTGGATTCCATGGCGGAGAAGTTGTATTTTGCGTTTCATGGCAACCATCCTTTAACTATCTTCTTCTAACAACTGCAGGTTGTCCCGGAGGCCCGGCGTCGCCAGGACATCGTACCCGTCCGTGACGAAGACCGCTTCCCAGCCCTCGCGCTGCAGCACCGGCAGGGCGGCCGCGGCACCCGTCACAAGGAAAGCCGTGGCCAGGGCGTCCAGGCGGACGGCCGGCGCACCGGCGAGGGTGACGCTGCACAGGCCGGACCGGGCCGGCTGCCCCGTACGGCAGTCGATGACATGGTGGTAAAGCCGGTCCCCGCGCCGCACAAACCGTTCATACGTTCCGGACGTCACGACGGCTTTGTCCTGCACCCTGAGCCGCCCCATGACGCGGTCCGTGCCGGGCTGGGGATGGCGGATGCCGACAGGGACGGGCCCGCCCAGGACCCACACGGTGCCGCCCAGGTCAATCAGGGCTTCCGTGACGCCCCCTGCCAGCAGGATGTCCCGCACCCGGTCGGCGGCAAAGCCCTTGGCGATGCCGCCCAGGTCGACCTGCTGGCCCGGCCGCCGCAGCATGGCCTCCCCCGTTTCCGGACGGAGCAGAAGGTCCGCGTCATCCACCAGGTCCCGCGCCGTTTGGACGGCATCTTCCGCAGGAATGGTTCCCGCCGCCAGGGCCCGGCGCCAGAGGGCCGTCAACGGGCCCGCTGTCACCGCATAGGCGCCGCCTGTCGCGGCGGCGCATTCCTTCGCTTCGCGCAGCAGGGCCAGCGTGTCCGGCTTCAGGGCGGTCCAGGCCCGGCCGGCCGCCCGGTTCAGGCGGCAGATTTCGCTGCCGCTTTTGAAGAGGGACCAGTCGTCGTCCCGCTCCCGGATCCATTGACGGACGGAACGGAGCAGGACATCGTCCCCGACAGGAGCGGCGACACGGCACACCGTGCCCAGGGCATTGAAGGTGATGCCACGCCAGCCGTCCATTCCGATTCCTCCCTGCACCTTTTGTATTACTTATATTTATACCGTATTTTGCGTCCTTATGCCATAGGGTTCCCGTTGATTTTTCAAAAATCCGCTTATAAAATAAGGATACGGGCAGGCCGCGGGCCTGCTCCGATTCGAATTATGACGCAGCTCATGAACACGCCGCCGGAGGCCTATGCCGAGGCGCTGGCCTATGCGCGGGTCAGCCTGGCAGGTATCGTCTTCATCGACATGTATAACGCCGTCAGCGCCGTTCTACGCGGCATGGGCGACGCCAAGCATCCTTTTTACTTCATCGGCTTTGCGGCCCTCCTGAACATCGTCCTGGACCTGCTCTTCGTGCCCCTGCTGGGCATGGGCGCCGGCGGTGCGGCCCTCGCCACGGTGCTCAGCCAGGGACTGAGCTGCGTCCTCGGCTTCACCTTCCTGCTGCGCCACCGCGGGGAATACCACCTCACCCTGTCGCCGCGCCTCTTCTTCACGTGGGACCGGCAGCTCATGGGCCTGCTCGTGTCCCTGGGCTTCCCCATGGCCCTCAAGAACGCCTCCGTCCAGCTGACCAAAATGTTCGTCAATGCCTGGATCAACGCGTTCGGCGTCGCCGTTTCCGCCTTCGCCGGCATCGGCCATAAACTGAACAGCGCCCTCAACATGCTGTCCAACTCCGTCAACACGGCCGGCGCCTCCATGATCGGCCAGAACATCGGCGCCCGCAAATACGAACGGGTGCGGCGCATCATGGCGGAGACCTTCAAATTCATGAGCGTCCTCGCCTGCCTCTTCGCCACCACGGTATACTTTTTCCCGGACCAGATCTTCGGCCTCTTCACGGCCGACCCGGAAGTCCTGCGCATCGGCCGGGAATACGTGCCCATCGCCATCCTGCTCGCCCTCGGCTGCGACGCCCGTTCGGGCAGCAACGCCCTCCTGAACGGCTCGGGCAACCCGCACATCAACCTGGCCGTCGCCCTGCTGGACGGCATCGTGCTGCGGCTGGGCTTCAGCATCTTTTTCGGTTTTTACTGCCACATGGGCTACTTCGGCCTGTGGCTCGGCGACGCCGTGGCCGGCTTCACGCCCTTCGTCATCTGTCTCTTCTTCTACCGCTCGGGCGCGTGGAAGAAGGCCGCCGTGCACCGCTGAAGGCGGGCCGGCGGGACCGGGCCCCCGCCGCGCTTTAATTGTTAGAATTTTCACAACCGGCCCGGCCGGTTTATAGTATAATCTAAGTAAGATGTAACGTGCCCGGAATCCGGTAAGGAAACGGGGCACGTGCGGATCAGAAAGGAGTGGAGTATTTTGGCAGAAAAGAAAGTCTATACGGAAGAAGAAATCGAAGCCTTGGCGGAAAAGGCCTCCCAGAACGCCATGGAACATTTCAAACACGGCCTGAACTGCGGTGAATGCGTGCTGCAGGGCTTCCTGGACCTGGGCATTTCCGATTATCCGAAGGATATCGTCGCCCTCGTTTCCGGCATGGGCGGCGGCATGGGTTTCACGCATCATACGTGCGGTGCCGTCAATGCCGGCCTCGTCGTCATCGGCAGTGAAAAGGGCCGCAAGGACCCCTATGCGAAGCCGACCTTTGAGGAGCGCGTCGACGAACTCCATCATCCCGGCACGGGCATCTACCCCCGCCACGGCGCCTATGTGAAGGACTGCATCCGGGAATACGGCACCATCGAATGCCGCGACCTGTGCTTCCCCTTTGACGAATCGACGCCCGAAGGCAAAAAGGAACGGGCCCGCAACTGCAAGAAGATCATCGGGTTCTGCACCAAGGCCGCCGTCCGGGCTGCCCTGAAACCCTGATGCCCCGTGAACCGGAAAGCAGGTGACCCCATGGCCAACAAATACGTCATCATCGGCGGCGTCGCGGGCGGAGCGTCCGCGGCCGCCCGCCTGCGCCGTCTGGACGAGGCGGCGCACATCGTTATGTTCGAAAAAGGGCCCTATGTGTCCTTTTCCAACTGCAGCCTGCCCTATTACCTGAACCGTCTCGTGCCCGAAAGCGGCAATCTGGTACTCATGAACCCCGAGCGGTTCCGGAAACAGTACAACATCGACGCCCGTACGGAGCAGGAAGTGACCGCCATCAACCGGCAGCGCCGGACCGTGTCGGTACGGAACGCCCGCACGGGGGAAACCTACGAGGAAGCCTATGACAAACTGGTGCTGGCACCGGGCGGCACGCCGGTCCTGCCCCGCTCCATCGGCGGGCTGGACGGCCCCAATGTGTTCACCCTCCACACCGTGCCCGATGTCGTGAAACTGGATGCCTGGCTGCGCGGCCGCAAAGTCCGGCACGTGGCCATCGCCGGCGGCGGCTTCATCGGCTGCGAGGCGGCGGAATGCCTGCGCGAAGCCGGCTTCGACGTGACCATCATCGAAGCGGCGGATCAGATCCTGGCGCCTTATGATTTCGACCTGGTGCAGCTGCTCCACAAGGAACTGCTGGACCACGGCGTGCAGCTGATCCTGCAGGACGGCGTCCAGGCCATCACGGAAACGGAAGTCCTGCTGCAGAGCGGCCGCAAAGTACCCGCCGAAGCAGTCATCATGGCCATCGGCGTCAAACCGGACACGCGCCTGGCCCAGGCTGCCGGCCTCACCATCGGCACGACCGGCGGCATCCGGGTCGACGGGAATTTCCGCACGAGCGACCCGGACATCTTTGCCGTAGGCGACGCCATCGAGGTCCTGAACCGGATGAATCACCGGCCCATGCGCCTCGCCCTCGCCTGGCCGGCCCAGATGGAGGCCCGCAGCGCGGCGGACGCCATCTGCGGCATCAGCCACGAACGGAAGGGCTTCCTGGGCTCTTCCGTCGTGAAGGTCTTCGACCTTTTTGCGGCCCGCACGGGCCTGAACGAGAAGGAAGCCACGGCCGCCGGATTCGACTGGGACTACGCCTACGTGATCCCCATGGATAAAGTCGGCGTCCTGCCGGGCGCGCGGCCCATCCACCTGAAAGTCCTCTTTGAAAAAGGCACGGGCCGCCTGCTGGGAGCCCAGTCCATCGGGGCCGAAGGCGCGGTGCGCCGTATCCACGTGCTGGCCGCCCTGATCGGCATGAACGGCACCCTGTCGGATCTGCGCGACGCCGAACTGTGCTACGCCCCTGTGACGGCCACGGCGAAGGACGCCGTCAATATGGCGGGCCTCGTGGGCCTGAACCTGCTCTACGGCCGCTTCCGCCAGGTCCATCTGACCGAAGTGCGGCGCCTCGTGGAAGAAAAGGCGTGCATCATTGACGTGCGCGAAGAAGGGGAATACGGCGCCGGCCACCTGCTCGGCGCCGTCAATCTGCCCCTGAGCCAGCTGCGGCAGCGCCTGGACGAAGTGCCCAAAGACCGCCCGGTCTACCTGCACTGCCGTTCCAGCCAGCGCAGCTACAACGCCGTCATGGCCCTCCAGAACAGCGGCTGGACCAATGTGTACAACATCGCCGGCTCCTACCTGGCCATTTCGCTCTACGAAGCCATGCAGGAAAAACTCTACGGCAAACCGAAGATTGTGACAGCCTACAACTTCAAATGACCTTCCCTTGGCAGGGCACGATGTACCCTGGCCGAAGGAACGCAGAACACCCCGGTTACGGCGGCGGAGGACGCTCCCGCTGCAGCAGCCGGGGTGTGTTTTTTACGCTTTTGTTTATGCTTTTATTTCTGGGCCGCAAAGTCCGGCGAAAAGCGCAGGTACCCTTCGAGGGTCGCGGCGCTGGGAACGTAATAGGGTCTGCCCTGCTCCGCCAGACGCGCGATGCGGGCCATGTCGCTCCGGGTCAGTCTGAAATCGAAAATGTCGCGGTTGGCCCGGATATGGTCCGGGTTCTTCGAGCCCGGAATGACGATGTGGCCGCTCTGCACGTGCCAGCGCAGAATGATCTGGGCGTTGGATTTTCCGTATTTGGCGGCCAGTTCCGTGAAGACCGGTTCCTGGACCAGACGGGCGTCGCCGTGGCCCAGGGGATACCAGGCCATCAGCACGGCGTCGTACTTCGCCATGTGCCGTTTCAGGTCCTGTTCGGGATAGTAGGGATGGGCTTCGGCCTGCAGCACCGCCGGCGGCACTGCGGCCTGCGCCAGGATTTCGTCGATTTTTTCGACGGGGAAGTTCGACAGTCCCAGGGACCGGACCTTGCCGGCTTTGACGGCGCGTTCCATGGCCTGGTAGGCGCCCATGTAATCGCCAACGGGCTGGTGCAGGAACAGCAGGTCGATGTAGTCCGTGCCCAGGCGCTCCAGCGTCTCGTCGATGGCCTTGTCCGCTGCACCGTACACGCTGGGCCACAGCTTGGTGGACAAAAAGATGTCCCCGCGGTCTCTGCCGGAGGTCCGGATGGCCCGGCCCACGGCCTTCTCGTTCAGGTAGGCGTTGGCCGTGTCGACGAGCCGGTACCCGCTCTGCAGGGCCGTCCGGACGGCCGCTTCCGCCTCGTCCGGCTGCATGAGGAACGTGCCGATGCCGACGGCCGGCATGGACGTGCCGTTATTTAAGTTGATATTCATGACTTCCTGGGTCTGTTCTCCGTGTTTCATGTGTAAATCCTCCTTGTTATCACTATGCTTTCGGCAGATGTTTCCGTATTTCATCTGAATACATCTTACCCTGTAACAGGCGGATTCGCCATATTACTATTGCATATTGCCATACGTTTCATGTATACTAGAAGAAACAAATCGTCTGAACGCAAGGAGGACTCATCATGATCGAACTATACCTGTTGGAACAGCTGGACGCCTTTCACCGGTGCGGCACCTTGTCGGCCGCGGCGGAGGAGCTGCACCTTTCGCAGCCTTCCCTGTCCCGCTCCATGCAGAAACTGGAAGACACGCTGGGCGTGCCCCTGTTCGAGCGGCAGAAAAACCGCCTCGCCCTGAACTCCACGGGCATCCTGGCAGCCGAGGACGCCGGCCGCATCCTGTCATCCGTGGCCGCCATGGAAGAGCGCATCCGCCTCCACGACAAGAGCCTGCACACCCTGACCGTGGGCAGCTGCGCCCCCGGCCCGCTGATGCGCCTGCTGCCCCTCGTCACGGGCGCGTTCTCCGACCTGTCCGTCTCTTCCGGCCAGGATACGGCGGACCATTTGCTGCAGGGCCTGCGCGACGGTGCCTACCAGCTCATCGTCCTCCCCCGCCCTGTGGAAGAGGAAGGCCTCGTCTGCCGGCCCTACCTCACGGAACATCTCTATATGTCCATCACGCCCTTCCATCCCGCGGCGCCGTACAAGACCATTTCCTTCGCCCAGGCCGACGGCCAGAACTTCATCATGTACGCCAAAGTCGGTATCTGGGAGGATATCGTGCGGGAAAAGATGCCCCATGCGCACTTTTTCAAACAGGAAGACCAGGCCGCCGTGGAGCAGCTCGGCCAGCAGTCCGACCTGCCCCTGTTCTCCACGAACATCACCATCGAGACCATTCCGGCCCGGCGCAAGAACCGTCTCAACATCCCCTTCAGCGACCCCGAAGCCAAAATCGCGTTCCACCTGGTGTACCGCAAGGCGGACGAAAAACGGTTCCGCCGCTTCCTCTCCCTGCTGTGACCAAAACCACGAAGCCCCCGACAGGAAAACCCTGCCGGGGGCTTTTTTGCGCGATGGCGCTGCGCTGCATCGTGCCGTTCCATCCTTATTTTACGAAGTCGCCGTTCATGTCGACCAGTTTGCCGGGGTTCATGATGTTGTTCGGGTCCAGGGCCTTCTTGATGGCCTTGATGACCTTCAGTTCCGCCGCCGGCGTGTTCTTGGCGAACTCTTCCAGCTTCTTGAAGCCGATGCCGTGTTCGCCGCTCATTTTGCCGCCCAGGGCGTACACGCGCGGGAACAGGTCCGCATGGAAGGCCTTGATCTTTTCAAACCATTCGTCCGGCGTCAGGCCTTCGCGGTTCAGGGGCAGCACATGGATGTTGCCGTCGCCGATGTGGGCGCAGGTGACGCAGTACAGGCCGTATTTCTTCGTCAGGCCCGGAATCTGGGCCGTCATTTCGGGAATCTTGTCCAGGGGCACGACGAAGTCTTCCGTCTGGAACATTTTGTCGATGGCGCGGGCCGCTTCGGCGAACTGCTTGCGCAGCTTCCAGATGCGGGCGTCGGCTTCGAATTCGTCCACGGAGCCGTTGGCTTCGGCCAGTTCGACGAGTTTCTCCATCTTGCGGTCGATGTCGTCCTCGTAGAAGGATTCCACCGTCACGATGACGTAGCAGCCGCCGTCTTCCACATGGGGGAAGGTCATGTCCAGGAACTTGCTGGTCATGGCGATGGCTTCGTTGTCCATGTATTCCAGGCTCGTCGGGTCGATGCCGGCCTTGAGGATCTTGTTCGGCAGGGCCAGGGCCTTGGCGTCGTCCTTGAAGACGCAGACCATGTTGAAGTTATACGGCGGCAGGGGGCGCAGTTTCACCGTCACTTCGGTGATGATGCCCAGGGCGCCTTCGGAACCGGCGAAGAGCTGTTCCAGGGCCAGGCCCGTGGAGCATTTCTGCAGGCGCGCGCCGGCCGTCAGGACATCGCCCGTCGGGGTGACGACTTTGACGGAATAAATCTGGTTGCGCGTGGTGCCGTACTTGACGGCCTTGTTGCCGCCGGCGTTATTGGCCACGTTGCCGCCGATGGCGCAGTTCTCGGAGCTGGACGGATCGCCGGCGTACAGCAGCCCCTTGGCGCGGGCCGCCGCCTGCAGGTCGTTCGTCGAAACGCCGCACTGGGCCGTGCAGTACAGGGCCTCTTCGTTCAGGTCCAGGATCTTGTTCATCTTTTCCATCTCCAGCACGATGCCGTGGTAGATGGGGATGGCGCCGCAGGCCACGTTCGTGCCCGCCGCGCGCGGGGTGATGGGAACCAGGAATTCATTGGCCAGTTTCACGATGGCCGCTACCTGTTCCGTCGTTTCCGGGAACACGACCACTTCCGGTTTGCGGAAGTAATGCGGGTTGCCTTCTTCGTCCGTCTGGTACTGGGTCAGGGTCTCTTCGTCGTAACGGACGTTCTTGTCCCCTGCGACGGCCTTCAGTTTCGCGATCAGTTCCGGCGTAACCGGATTATAATGGGATGCCATGCCGCTTCCTCCTTGTTCATTGCAAAAAATCGTCCCGCCGCGTGGGCGGGACTTATTATGTCCTACATCATAGCACATTTTTTATGTATTGAAAAGATGTCAGGGCCGTCCTTTCCGGAACATCTGCTGACGGTCCGAATCGCGGATGACGCATTGCAGGCCTTCTTCCTGCGTATTCAGGACCAGTTCCTCCGGGAAAGCGCAGGCCGCCAGGAGCTGTTCGGCCCGGGCAAAATCGCCGACCTCCGTGTACATGTGGGCGTCGCTGTTGACGATGACCGGCACGCGGTGCAAGGCGCAGAGGGACAGGTATTTGCGCATGTTGGCCTCGGCGTTCCGGCGGGCCGAGCGGGGCGCCAGGGAGCTGCTGTTCACTTCGAGGGCCACGTGGAACCGGGCCGCCGCTTCCACGACCGGTTCGTACAGCAGCGGATAGCGGTCGTCGTCGGGATGCCCCAGGATGGTCACGCAGGGATTGGCCATGGCCCGCACCACGGCCCGCGTGTTCTCTTCCGGCGTGCCCGCCTGGATGCACGGCGGGTGCAGGCTGGCGATGACGTAGTCCATGCGCTCCAAGATGTCCGCCGGCAGGTCGAGTTCGCCGTCAAAGTTCAGGATGTCCGCTTCCACCCCCGTGAAGATGCGGATGCCGAGCAGCGTCTCCGGAATGGCCCTGTAGGTCGTGAAAAAGACCGGTGCCGGCCCGCCGGGCATGGCGCTGGCATGGTCCGACGTTCCCAGGGCGATGAGGCCCCGTTCCTTTGCCGCTTCGGCGTTTTCCTTCAGCGTACTGTAGGCGTGGCCGCTTGCCACGGTATGCGTATGCAGGTCAAAGAGTAATTTCAATGGTATGCCTCCTGTATCGAACAGGCCGGCGGTCCCCCGCCGGCCGATGGTTCCATTATATCCCTTTTTCACGCCATGTAAACCAGTTTCACCTTGTCGCCCGGGGTGAAGCGTTCCCGGTTCGAAGCGTAGACCGTCACATTGCGCTCCCCGCAGAGGAGGGAGTACTGGATTTCGCGGCCGTTGTACTGGCGGTTCGTCACGACGGCGTCGAGGCCGCTGCCGCCGGGGGCGATGCGGAACTGTTCCGGCCGCACGGGGAACACGCCCGCGCGGCGGAAGACCACCGGGATCTGCGTGCCGTCATAGACGACGCCTTCCCTTCCGGCCCGGAAGGTGTTCCCCTGCCAGGTTCCCCGGATGAGGTTGCACTTGCTGACGAAGGTCGCCACGAATTCCGTCCGGGGATGGCTGTAGAGTTCTTCCGGCGTGTCCAGCTGTTCCACGCTGCCGCTGCGCATGACCAGGATGCGGTCCGCCATGGCCATGGCTTCGCTCTGGTCGTGGGTCACGTAGACAATGGTCGCGCCCGTGCGGCGGTGCAGGTCCTGGATTTCCTTGCGCATGCTGATCTTCAGCTCCGCGTCGAGGGCGCTCAGCGGTTCGTCCATCAAAAGCAGGGACGGACGGCGCACAATGGCGCGGGCCATGGATACGCGCTGCCGCTGGCCGCCGGACAGTTCGTGAGGAAAGCGGTCCGCCAGCGGGGCCAGACCCATGGCCTCCAGCGTCCTGTCGACCCGCTCCTTCTTTTCCGTGTCCTTCATGGCCCGGTACTTCGCGCTCCGCAGGGGGAAGGCCACGTGCTCCCGCACGGTCATATGGGGCCACAGGGCGAAAGACTGGAAGACCATGCCCAGGTCGCGGTCTTCCACGGGCACCATGGTGCCGTTGCCCGAATACACGGCGTCATTCATGCGGATGACGCCCGCCGTCGGTTCCTGGAAACCGGCGATGGCGCGGAGCAGCGTCGTCTTGCCGCAGCCGGACGGGCCCAGGATGGCGAGGAATTCCCCGTCGCGGATAGAAAGGTTGATATCGTCAAGCGCCGTAGTCGTTCCGAACTGCTGCCGGATGTGTTCCAGATAAAGCATGGAAAGCCTCCTTCTTCCTCTGTTGTGATGAGGACTGCTGATGGACCAGGGCGTACCCTGCCAGGATGAGCACGACGACGAGGGTCGACATGGCCGCCGACAGATTGTATTCGCCGCCCTGCTGGAAATTGAAGATGGTCAGGCCGATGGTTTTCGTGTCCGCGCTGGCCAGCATGGATGACAGGGTCAGCTCTGTCAGGGACGACACGAAGATCAGAAAGGCGCTGGCCAGGACGTTGCGGGACAACAGGGGCACCAGAACGCGGCGCCACATCATGAACCAGCTGCAGCCCGAAGAGCGCACGGCTTCTTCCAATTCCTCGTTGACCGCCAGCAGGGCCGTCGTGCTGCCTTTAATCTGCAGAATCAGGTAGCGCGTCAGGTAGGCGATGAGGAGGATGTTGATGGTGCCGTAAATGCCGGGCCGGAATCCTGGCAGCGGTTCCGTCCAGTGGAAAATCATGGCCAGGGACAGGACGATGCCCGGGATGGCATAGGTCAGGGAGGCGCACTTTTCGGCGACCCGGACGGCGCGGTTCCGGCGCCGCACTTTCAGATAGGCCATGGCCGTGCCAATAAAAATGCAGAGGATGCAGGTCACGACGGCCAGGGTGAGGCTGGTCCGGACGGAAGTCAGGACGGAATCGTTCGTGCAGACGAAGGTGAAGTTTTCCAGGGACAGGTTGTCCCGCGACAAGTTCAGGCCGTAAGTCCGCAAAAAGGCGTTGGAAACCATCACGCACAGGGGCACGAAATCGATGAGGCCCCAGGCCAGGAGCAGGCCCCGTTCCAGCATAAGTCTGCGGTGCCGGGCCATCTGGATGCGGGGACTCATGTCTTCCTTGATGCTTTCCATGATCTTCCCCTTGCGGACGAGCAGCTCCAGCAGCGTCCCTGCCAGGGCGATGACGCAGAGCATCACTGACAGGGCCGCCGCCAGGGGGAACGAGTCGGGTCCGAAGCTGATGGCCTTTTCGTAAATATAGGTGCTCAGGACCGGGATTCCTGCGGGAATGCCCAGGAAAGCCGGCACGGAAAAGTTGTCGATGGCGGCCAGGAACGATAAGATGGTACCGCTCACGATGGCCGGCATGGCTTCCGGAATGTCGATTTTCACGAAGGTAGCCCACAGGCCGTAGCCGCTGCAGCGGGCGGCCCATTCCAGGTCGCGGGGAATCTTCCGCAGCGTGTGGGTGACGCTCAGGTAGACGATGGGGATGTTGCAGAAGCCGATGACGGCGAGGATGCCGGCCAGGCTGTAGAGGTCGAGGCCGCCCACCCCCAGGGACGCGGCCGCCGTGTTGATCAGGCCGTGTTTCGTGAACAGGCCCGCCCAGGACAGGGTCGTGATATAGGCCGGGACGATGAAGGGCATCAGGACCAGCATCTCCAGCAGGCGCTTGTGTCCGATGTCCGTGTACGCGATGACGAAGGCCATCAGGGTACCCGTCACGGTCGCGATGACCGACGAGCCGACGGCGATCACCAGCGTGTTTACGATGGCGCGCACCGTGCGCGGTTCCGCCAGCAGGACGGTGAAATTCCGGAGGCTGTACCCGTCCGGCCCCTGGCAGCTCATGACGAGGAGCCGCAGGACCGGGGCCGCAAAGACCAGAAAGATGACGAAATAAAAGAGTGCTGTGCCGCAGCGGCGGCACAGCATATTGCCTTTATCCATAAAGAAACCACCTGTATTGAAAGTTAAAGAAAGGTTTCCTGCGCTTTTGCTGTCGTTACAGGGCGAAGAGGGCGCTGAATTCCTTTTTGTCTTTGTCGCGGTTCTGGAACAGGGCCATGGGATCTGCCGCGATGGGCTTGATGTCCTTGACAGTCCTGAGTCCTTCCGGTGCTTTTACATCGTCGCGGACCGGCGTGTAGCCGATATTGGCGGCCAGTTCCTGCCCTTCCTTGGAAAGGATGAAGTCAATGAACGCCTTGGCGGCAGCCTTGTTCTTCGACGTTTTCAGCAGGCCGACCGGTTCCGTCACGTACGGAGACCCTTCGGCAGGATAGACGAAGGCGACAGGGGCGCCTTTCTTCTTCGTGCGGATCACCATGTAGTCCACGATGATGCCGGCAGCCTTATCGCCGGAAACGATGGCTTTCTGGATGGAGCCGTTGCCTTTGTCGACTTTGACGCCGTTCGCCTTCAGGCCCTTGTAAAATTCCCAGCCGATGCCCTGCGTGCGGGTCAGGACACCCAGGTTGTAGGCTGCCGCGCCGGAATACAGGGGGCTCGGCATGGTGACTTCGTCTTTCAGGGCCGGTTTCAGCAGGTCCTTGAACGACGTGATTTTTTCTTTCGTACGGTCCGTGTTCACGCCGATGCCCGTCGTGATGACCTTGGTGCCGGCATACATGTGGTCCTTGTCGACGAACTGGGCCGGAATGTTCTTCATTTCCGGCGATTCGTACGCTTCCAGCAGGTCCTTCGACTTCAGGGTCTCGAAGGTCACATTGTCCGCCACGAGCAGCACGTCGGCCTGGACCTGGCCCGCTTTCTTTTCCGCCAGGACCTTGCTCACGACTTCTTCCGTACCGGAGCGGAAGACTTTGACCTTGATGTCGGGATATTTTTTATTGAACCCGGCGATCAGTTTCTGGGCGTCGGCATTCGGCTGCGAGGTGTAAAGCGTGATTTCGCCGGACGGCTTGCCGCCTGCCGCCCCCTTGTCTTTCGCCGGGCTGCCGCCGCACCCCAGGATGCCCATGGCCAGAAGGCCGGTCAGGGCGAGAGCCGCCAGTTTTTTGCTGATGAATTTCATGTCCAACACTCCTTTTTCTATTTAAAATTGATAAACCTGTTTAAAACGAAACGGCTTCCTGCCCGATGGCACCGGCGCCGCGCATAGCCTCGGGCACCACCGCCCGCAGGTACGCACCGTTATGGTGGATCTTGCCAAAGCCGATGCTGTCGTCATACCCTTCCAGGACCAGAGGGATACCGTAGGACAACAGGTGCGGCAGGAGCGTCACAAACTCGAAATCCCCGTCATCCAGCGCCGTGTGGTACGTCGGGCCCTTGCGGTTGCTGATGTGGAATTTCGACACATTGGGCAGCGCCGCTTCCAGCTCGTCCACTTCGACCGTGCTGTCGCAGTGGGCCACATCGACGGTATAGCGGAAGAACGGGAACAGTTCCCGCGTCACGGACTGCATGGACGCTGCATCCGTCACGAACTCCTTCCGGGTCTTTTCCATGATTTCCAGCGAAACGGGCACGTCTTCCTGATTGGCGAATTCCGCCACCCGTTCCAGGGAATCTGTCAGAAGGCGCCGGCTCTGCTCCTTCCAGCAGGGCATGGTCATGTGGCCGGGGTGCACCGTGACCTCGCTGGCACCCAGAAAGGCCCCCAGGCGGATGGAGGCGGCCACCTGGTCCAGCGAGGCCTGCCGGACGGCGTCGTTGAGGGACGACAGATTCAGGTCCCAGCTCGTGGCGTGAATCTTCGTCGCCAGGTCGTACCGCTCCGCCAGGCGCCGGTACCGGCCCGCCTCATAGCCGCAGCACAAGAACTGCTGGGCCCACATCTCGATACCGGAAAAACCGCATTCATACGCGGTGCGCATCAGTTCGTCCAGCGGCGCGTGCCACATCATGGTCGATGAAACAAAAATTCCCTGATTCATAGCCATCCTCCTTATGATAGAAAAGTATAAGGAACGTCCGTAAGGTTTGAATCAAGGAATTGTAAAAACGCTATTAAATTGTCAGTACGTCTGTAAAGTTTATGTAATGTTTAACATTACTTGCCCTTTGCGGCCGGCTCGGCATAGACTTCTTTCGCCATATTAAAGACCGCCCAGCCCTTCGGCCAGCCCGTATAAAAGGCCAGCTGCGTGATTATCTGGACCATCTCTTCCTTGGTCACGCCGTTCTTTTTGGCGTTCTGGATATGGTACTTGAGGGAGCTGTCGATGACGCCCATGCCCATGAGGGCGGCCACGGTGATCATGCTGCGGTCGCGCAGGGACAGCTTGTCGTTGGCGGACCACACCTCGCCAAACAGGATGTCGTCGTTGTAGCGCGCAAAATCAGGTGCGAAGCTGCCCAAGTTGTCCCTTCCGGCAGTCTGCACTACTTTTACTTTCTTCATGATTTTTCCTCCTTGCCTCACTGTAACTTCACCGTTTCTGCATCTGGGAGCGCAGGCTGTCCAGGCGCTCGAGCCGTCCCTGGACGCGATGGAGGCAGCGCAGGTGACGGGCACGGAGCTGTTCCAAAAGCTCCAGGCAGCCTGCCTGATCGTGCTCCGCCGCCAGCGACAGGTACCGGGCGGTTTCCTCCTTGTTGAACCCGATATCGTACAGCGTCAGCATCAGGCTCAGGAAGGGTACATCGCTTTCCGAAAAGCCGTCCCGTTTCCCCTGCCCGCGCTTCCATTCCGCATATTCCTGCAGCACCCGGTCTGAAACGCGGTACCGTTCCTGCAGCTCTTTCCCGTCCATGAGGCACCTCCACTGTTTCTTAAATAAAAAAGTAAGTGTTCCGGGTTTTACTTCCCGGGACACTTACATTGTAACGGAGACAGGCAAAAATAGAAAATGCCTATATATTTTATTTTGCTATGCCTGAATTGTATTCCTTCGCCCGTTCCTGCAAAAATTCCGCAAACAAGCTGACGGGACGCGGCTGCTGCTGATTCTTCTTCCAGGCGATGACACTGCCGACAATCAGTTCCGGTTCCAGCGGGATGGCCCGCAGATCCGGTGGAAAATCGGCGTCAAGGGGCGTGATGCCCTTCCCGATGCCGGCCCGCACCATGGCAATCGTGTTGTACAGGGACAGGTTGATGGTGGCAGGCAGTTTGAGCGTTCCATACACCGGGCCGAACCAGTTTTCAAAGACATTGCGCACGGACAGGCGCTTGGGCAGGATGATGTCCACTCCCTCCAGGTCTTCCGGCGTCACGAACTTTTTGTCCGCCATGGGGTCGTCCTTGCGCACCAGGAGCCGGTACTGTTCCTTGTGGGGCATGCGGACGAAATTGTATTTGCTGATGTCGACCGGTTCCAGAAGGAGCCCGAAATCGAGCAGGCCCCGGTCCATGCGGGCCGAAACGTCGTCGGCAATGGCCGAGTAGATTTCAAAGGACACGCGGGGATATTTTTTCTGGAAATCCTTCATTGTTTCAGCCAGGCAGCTGATACTCTTCGTTTCGCCGCAGCCGATGGCGATGGTCCCCGTCACGACCTGGTCCATGTGGGTCAGCTCCTCTTCCGCCTTGTCCGTCAGTTCCAGGATTTCGCGGGCCCGGCGACGCAGCAGCTGCCCTTCCTCGGTCAGCGTGATGCGGTGGTTTCCCCGGCGGAACAACGTCACGCCCAGTTCATCTTCCAGCTGTGCCAGCTGGCGGGACAGCGTGGGCTGCGTGACATGCAGGATTTCCGCGGCATGGGTGATGTTCTCTTCCATGGCGACGGTCAGAAAATAACGCAATACCCTTAATTCCATGATCTGCCAATCCTTTCCGAAAGACGCGTCCGGCCCTTCTTCCCGCTTCCTGACACCGGTAAGAAGTCCGTGCGGACAGGGCCGGAAAAAAATACGTTTTTTCCGGTTTTCCGTTACGTTAATCATAACAGAAAATCAGTTATGCCGCCAGAGCATTATAAAAATTTATGTCAGTACGCAAAAAGGCCGTACCCATCGGGGTACGGCCTTGCTCATTACCAACTTAAAACTGGCGGAGCGGGTGGGATTCGAACCCACGTGCCGCAGAACGGCTAACGGATTTCGAGTCCGCCTCGTTATGACCACTTCGATACCGCTCCGTGTGTGTACGGTGACCATACACAACAAGCATTATACCACAGGGGCCGCGATTTGGCTATCTTTTTTTATCCGCTCCCGGCGGCTCATTTGGTTTCCGCGCTGGCGGCGATATTCATCACGTCGGCCGCGCTGGCACCGCCCTGTTTCTTTTCGATGACCTGCATCAGGTCGTCGTCATGGTGGTATCCCATATGGCTCTTGTTGTCAAAAATCATGGTCGCGCCGTTTGCCCGCGTGAACGGTTCCCAGTGCGGCACGCCCTTGCCGTTCGGATTGCCGGTCTTCGCGAAATTTGTCCAGGCACGGGCCATGACATCCGCCAGGGCATGGGCTTCTTTGCCGCCGCCCGTCACGGTTTCTTCGGCTTCGATGTTATGGAACACGAAGGGGATTTCCGCCGTGTGGTAGGACATGGCGAACCCGCCCATGACCGGCGTGTCCCAGGCGAACACGTAATTGTAGACCGGCGCGCCATTCTGATCCGCCTTCAAGCGGGCGGTCTTCAGGGCCGGTTTGCGCAGGAAGGTGTCCGTATACACCGCATCGGCCGGATTCCGGTCCGGATAGGCTTTCCGGAAGGCCGCCACCACCGCGTCTTTCTTGTCGCCGAAGCGTTTCTGCAGTTCCGCATCCCGCTCCGCCGCGCTCCACGTGCGCTGGTTGTGCGCCGCGTAGTGGACGGGGTCTGTCATTTCCGGTACGGTCTCCCATTCCGTGAGGTTGGAGCCGATGAGCAGCGGAATGTCCTTGGCCATAGCAGGGTATGTTTCCCCGACGGGCTCCTGCGGAATGTAGCTGCCGTCCGTCGTCGGGGCCCAGGACAGGCCGTAGCGGCCGGAGCCCATGACTTCGGGGATTTTCAGTTCGTCCGCCACCTGCTGCAGAGCTTTGTCGCTGGCTGTGCGCAGCTGTTCGTAGGGCACTTTCTGCAGGGCCGCCACGTCGCCGTCCCGAAGGCCCAGGTTGGCGAAGGTGTGCCGGGCGATACGGTGTCCCACCTCGGGTTTGAACAAGGTCATGCCCATGCCTTCGACGGCACCGCTCTGGACGATGCCTTTCTGGAACAGGCCCTTGGCGGCCGGAGCCGCCATCACGGTCAGCACCTTGGCACCGCCGCCGGACTGGCCGAAAATCGTCACATTAGACGGGTCGCCGCCGAACTGCCCGATGTTGTCATGCACCCACTGCAGTGCGGCGACAAGGTCCATGACGCCAACGTTGGCAGAGTCCTTGTACTGCGGTCCGTAAGCCGACAGGTCCAGATGGCCGAGCACGTTCAGGCGGTGGTTGACGCTCACGACGACGACATCGCCAAACTCCGCCAGGCGCCGGCCGTCGTAGGCGGCCAGGTCAACGGAGGAACCCATCGAGAAACCGCCGCCGTGGAACCAGACCATGACGGCTTTCCGGTTGGACGCCGAAGCATCCTTCGGGCTCCAGACATTCAGGTTCAGGCTGCCGTTTTCTCTGGAAACAGCAGGCAGGCGGGGCCAGAAGAAGGTCGAAGGCGCCGGGAAATTGCCCTGCGGCACGACCGGCCCGTAATCGACAGCCAGCCGTGTTCCCTGCCAGGCCGGCACGGCGCGGGGCGGCATAAACCGTTCCGCCGTGGCGTACGGAATGCCCTTGTAGACCCGCACGCCGCGGTCCACGTACCCCTGCACACTGCCGCCTGCCGTTTCGGTCACGGCCACGCCCGGTCCCGCCTGGATCGGGTCAGCGGCCGCATGGGCAGCCGGCATTGCGTGAAACAGGCCGGCAGAACCCAGCAGGGCTGCCAGTACCCACGATGCCACATATTTCTTATAACGCATGCTGTTTCCTCCTCTGCAAACCAACCGCTTCCGGCAACCTCAAAGGCTTTTGGCCAGGGCCGCCGCTTCCTGCCTGTTCGTCGCCATGCCGGCAAATTCCATGCCGTACATGGAGGCAAACCGGTTCATGGTATATTTTCCGTCATCGAGCATCCACTGTTCCGGTGCCGCGCCCTGATAGATGAAATACATCTTTTTGCCGCGCAGCTCACCGGCGTGCACCTGCCCGTAGAAATGGTCCAGCAGGTTCCGCATGAGGCCGCTCATGTTGTGCCAGTAGACCGGCGATCCCATGACGACCACATCGGCCTGGCGCATTTTGTCGATGACGCTGCCGAACTGGTCGTCGTCGAAATGCTGGCCGTATCCGTAGACCTTCGTCGTGCCCAGTTCCACCGTTTCATAAGGATGGCCCTGCAGCAGAACTTTCGCCAGGGCTGCCGTCGTGCCGTTCGGGTTGGGGCTTCCGTTGATAAATACGATGTTCATGATTGTTCCTCCCGTCTATTTCCTTATTCCGTTTTGCGTACCGGCGAACCGCCGAAGACGGCGGACATGGGCAGCGCGTCCAGCGCCTTGTCGATGCCGGCCACTTCTTCCGGTGTCAGCAGCACATCGGCAGCCCCGCCGTTTTCCAGGACCCGCGCCAGTTTCGTGCTGCCCGGAATCGGCACAATGTACGGTTTCTTGCAGATCATCCAGGCCAGGGACAGCTGGGCGTCCGTAATGCCTTTGGCAGCCGCCGTGTCCTGCAGGTACTGCAGCAGACGGCGGTTTTCCGCTTCGCTCTCCGCCGTGAACTGCGGCATATAGGCCCGGTAATCCCCCGGTCCGAACTGATGGACCTTGGCGTATTTGCCGGTCAGGAACCCGTTAGCCATGGGCGAGAACGGAACCAGCCCGATGTGCAGTTCTTCCAGGACCGGAAAGAGTTTTTCCGTGTCGCGGTACATCATGGAGTAGCGGTTCTGGACCGCCGTCACGTGGCATACCTTGTCGGCGCGGCGGATGATGTCTTCGCCGACGGCGGACAGGCCCCAGTGCCGGATCTTGCCCTCGCGGATCAGGTCCGCCATGACGCCGGCCACTTCTTCCACGGGGACATCGGGGTCCTGCCGGTGCTGGTAATACAGGTCGATATAGTCCGTGCCGAGCCGTTCCAGGGAGCCGTCCACGGCGCGGCGGATGGTTTCGGGCCGCGAATCGGGAATCACCGTATGGGGTGCCGATGCACCGGCCTTGCCGAAGGAAATGCCGAACTTGGTCGCAATCACCACCTGATGGCGGTACGGTTTCAGGGCCCGGCCGACCAGTCTTTCATTGGCATGGGGGTCCTGGTCCGTGCCATAGGACTCCGCCGTGTCGAACAACGTGTAGCCCGCATCCACGGCCTTGGCAATCAGGTCAGTCATCTCCCCTTCGTCGGCGGGAGCGCCGTAGGCGTGGCTCATACCCATGCAGCCGAGGCCGACGGCGGAAACTTTCAGGTCTTCTCCTAACATTCTGTAACGCATGATTTCGCTCCTTTGCTATTCCTTATCCCGTGCTGCTGTGTCTTCCTTTGCATTTTCAGTATAGCAGCCGGTCGCTGTTTACATTCTTATCATACAATCCAGAGCGTGATTTGTACAATATCAGTCCCGAATATCACTATACGTTAAATGAATAGCAATTCTCCTGCGCTCCCCATATACAAAAAGCGCCGGCCCGCACCTTTCCGAAGAAAGGGCCGGGGCCGGCGCCAGAGCGCTGTGTTTTGTTTTTTAGTCTTCCCTGCGCTGGGCGAAAAAGTCCTGCATCAGGGCACGGCACTGTTCTTCACAGATGCCGCCGATGACGACGGGCCGATGGTTCAGGGAAGGATGCGAGAGCACGTTGAAGAGGGATTCCACGGCGCCGGCCCGGTTATCCCGGCAGCCGAAGACGACCGTGTCGATGCGGCTGTTCCAGATGGCGCCGGCGCACATGGGGCACGGTTCCACCGTCACGTAGAGCGTGCAGCCCGACAGGCGCCAGTTGTGCAGTTTCCGGCAGGCTTCCCGGATGGCGATCACCTCGGCGTGGGCCGTGGCGTCCAGCCAGTGTTCCCGCATATTGTGGCCACGGGCAATCACTTCGCCGCCGCGCACGATGACGGCACCCACGGGGACTTCCCCCGCCCGGGCCGCCTGCGCCGCCTCGTCCAGGGCCATTGCCATGAATTCGGGCCGTACTTCGTCCTGCATGATCCGTCCCTCCCGGCGGCTTGTCCGCTCATTCCTCTTCCTGTTCGTCCTGCTCTTCCAGCAGTTCTTCCCACTGCTGCATATACTTGTCCAGTTTCTGCGACGTCTCTTCCCGTTCCGCCGCCAGGGACCGGCTCAAATCCAGGTCCATCTGGTTTTCGGGAATGGAGATCTGCTTGTCGATGTAGCTCAGCATGGCATCCTGCTCGCGGATGTGCATTTCCACCTCGTCCAGGCGCTTCTGCAGTTCCGCCGGGCTCAGATGGCGCTTCTTCTTTTTCGCTTCCGCTGCCGCCGCTTCCCGCTTCGCCGCTCCCTCGGCCCACTCCAGGGCCTTCTGCGCTTTGGCGTCCGCTTCGGCGCGGGCCTTCTCCGCCTTCGCTTCCCGGGCTGCCTCCCGTTTGGCCTCTTCGGCCCGTTCGGCCTCTGTCAGCTGCCTGCGGCGCGCCTTCTCCGCCAGGTAATACTCGTAGTTGCCCTTGTAATCCTGGATTTCGCAATCCTCGATTTCCCAGATGCGGTCCACGATTTCGTTGATGAAATAGCGGTCATGGCTGACGACGAGCACCGTGCCGTCGAAAACCTCCAGGGCCGCTTCCACCGTCTCCTGGGCCAGAATGTCCAGATGGTTCGTCGGTTCGTCGAGAATCAGGAAATTGGCGCCGTCCATGACGAGCTTGAGCAGCACAAGGCGCGCCTTCTGCCCGCCCGACAGCGTGCCGATCTCTTTGTAGACATCGTCGCCGTGGAACATCATGCCCCCTAAGAGGGACCGTGTCTGTTCGTCCGTCAACCCGTACTCGGTCAGGAAATTATCGAAGATGGTCTGGTTGGGGTCCAGCCGTTCGTAACTCTGGGAGAAATAGCCGATCTGGACGCGGTTGCCAATCTTCGCTTCCCCGCCCAGGGCCTTCACTTCGCCCAGGATGGTGCGCAGCAGCGTCGTCTTGCCGCTGCCGTTGGGCCCGATGAGGCCGACCTTCTGGCCCCGGCGCAGCACCAGGCTCGTGTCCTTGATGAGCACCTTGTCCCCGTAGCCCGCGCGCAGGCGGTCCAGGACGAGGACGCGTTCGGCGCACTCCGTGGCCTTCGGCAGCCGCAGGGTGAAGGTTTCATTTTCCACCGGTTTTTCCAGGCGTTCCAGCCGGTCCAGGCGCGACTGGCGGCCGCGGGCCATCTTACTCTTGATGCCCGCCTTGAAGCGGCGGATATAGGCTTCCTGCTCGGCGATATAGTCCTGCTGGGCCTCATAGGCCGCCTTTTCGGTCTTGACCTGGATTTCCTTTTCCACCAGGTACTTGGAATAGTTGCCCGGGAAGGACTGCAGGCGGCCGCCCTCCATTTCGAGGATGCGCGTCGCCACATGGTCCAGGAAGGCGCGGTCGTGGCTGACCACGAGCAGGCCGCCGCGGAAATCGTGCAGGTACTGCTCCAGCCATTCCATCATGCGGATGTCCAGATGGTTCGTCGGTTCGTCGAGGATGAAGAAGTCCGGCGAGCTCACGAGGGCCGCTGCCAGCATGAGGCGCGTCTTCTGCCCGCCGGACAGGCTTTCCGACGGCTGCCGCCACATGGATTCCGGAAAGGCCAGGCCGAAAAGGACCTTTTTCAGGTTCGTCTCGTAGTTGTAGCCGTCCAGGTATTCGTAGCGCTGTGTGGCCCGGGCGTAAGCGTCGAGTACCTCCTGGTCCCCCGACGCGGAGGCCTTTTCCAGTTCCGCCAGCCTGGCCCGCAGCTGCAGGATCTCCGGGTTGGCCTGGAACATGAAGTCCCACACGGACTCCGGCCCGAAGCGGTCGAAGCCCTGTTCCACGTACCCGGCCTGCAGCCCCGCCTCAAAGGCGATGGTGCCGCTGTCGGCGTAATCCGGGTCCAGCAGGCATTTGAGCAGCGTCGTCTTGCCGCTGCCATTGACGCCCACCAGGCCGATATGTTCGCCTTTGGCCACGGTGAAACTGACATCTTTGAAGATTTCGTGCGTGCCGAAGGCTTTTGCTAAGTTCGTTACCGTTAATTGCATGAATCCGAGTTCCTAACACTGAGAATCAGGGTACCGCGTACCCCTTGTTTATTTGGCGTATCCGTAGGGATGGCCCTGGTGCCATTTCCAGGCGCTGGCGATGATCTCTTCCGTCGAGCTGTGCTCCGGCTTCCAGCCCAGCACCTTGCGGATCTTTTCCGACGAGGCGATGAGGACGGCCGGGTCGCCCGCGCGCCGTGCCTCTTCCGTCACGGTGAAGTCCGTGCCCGTCACCTTTTTGGCCATACCGATGATCTCCCGCACGGAGAACCCCTTCTCGCTGCCCAGGTTGAAGGCGCCGCTCTCTCCGCCCTTCAGCAGGTGCCGCATGGCCAGAATATGGGCCTGGGCCAGGTCCAGCACATGGATGTAGTCGCGCAGGCACGTGCCGTCCGGCGTCGGATAGTCCGTCCCGAAAATGGAGATGTGGTCGCGCACGCCCTGGGCGGTCTTCAAAATCAGGGGAATCAGGTGCGATTCCGGGTTGTGGTCTTCGCCGATGGTACCGTCCAGCGCCGCGCCCGCCGCGTTAAAGTACCGCAGGGCCACGTACTTCATGTCGTACGCCATGGTGAAGTCCTTCATCATGGTCTCGATCATCAGCTTCGTGCGGCCGTACACATTCGTCGGCACCGTCGGGAAATCTTCCTCAATCGGCGTCTTGGCCGGTTCGCCGTATACCGCCGCCGTGGACGAGAACACGATATTGTCCACGCCCGCCTCGTGCATGGCGATAAGCAGGTGCAGCGTGCCTTCCACGTTGTTGTAATAGTATTTCGCCGGATCCTGCATGGATTCGCCTACCAGGCTCGACGCGGCGAAATGGATGACGCCGTCGATTTCGTAATCCGCAAGGATATGCTTCAGGAACGGCACATCGTGGATGTCGCCCGTAATGAGCTGCACGCTGTCCGGCACCGCTTCCTCGTGGCCCGTCGACAGGTTGTCGAACACAATCGGCTTCAGATCCTTCGTCTGCTGCAGGGCCCGCACCGTATGGGACCCGATGTAGCCCGCACCGCCGGTTACCAAAATATTCATAAGATGGATTCCTCCCTTTGTTCCGCAAAATTTCCCCCGCAGCGGCAAAAAAAGACCGGCTGCAGGTATAACTCTACTTATTATACCAATTACAGCCGGTTTCGCAAATTATTCCATCACAATCCCGCTGCGGACCCGGAGCCGGTCACGCTCCGGGCCACGCGGGAAAGGGGATACCTGGGGTTCGTCGAATTACTGTGCAACCGTTACAACGTCCTGCTTGTCGTGCTTCGCCAGGCGGACACGTTCGATGGTCGGGTTGCCGTTCTTGTCCTTGGCTACCGTATCGACCGTGAAGCGTTCCAGTTCCGGACTGAATTCCGCCAGCATCTTATCCGACAGTACGCCGCCCTTCAGCATAGCCCGGTACAGCAGGGTTGCGAATTCGTAACGCGTCATCGGACGGTCGCCGCCGAAATTGCCGTCGGGGTAACCCACGATGAGGCCGTTGCCGGCCATGACGGCCACTTCCTGGTAGGCCCAGTGGTTCTGCGGCACATCCGGGAAGAGCTGCAGTTTCGACTTGTCGATGTTCTTATGGAATGCCGTGTCGGCCAGGGCCGATTTGAGGGATTCCAGTTCACGGCGCAGGTCCTTGATTTCCTTCGCCATGGCCACTTTCGTCGTGGATACGTGGTTATGGCCGTCCAGCTTGAAGGTGACGCCGGCATTGACCATGTTTTCGCCGCCGCCCATGCTGCCGCCGATGCTGAACAGGGTGTCCTCGTTCGGACGGTAGAAGGCGCCGACAGCCACGGCGTCCGCGCCGCGGTACGTGCCGTAACCGGCCGAGAAGTCCAGCTTGCTGTCCGGGTCGAAGTCCAGCGGATGCAGGGCTGCCAACGCGGCTGCGCCGGCGCCGACGTGGTCGACGCGGTCGCCCAGACGGGTCACGGCATTACCGATGTTATTGACCGCCTGGTTGGTCTGGTACAGCTGGCTGCCGTTGACGGCATCCGTCGAAGTCGGACTGATATCGCCCTTATGGACGTTCACGATCTTGTTGCCGCCGACATCGACCTTGTCCCCGCTGATGGTTACATGCTTGCTGTTATCGACGGTGCTGTTAAAGGTGATGCTGTTCACGCCGGTGATATCCTTCGACAGCTTAATGGCCATGCCGTTTTCGCCGTCCTTGACGACGCCGATATTGTTATCGGAAAGTTTCGTGGCATCGGCACCGCCCTTCAGGTTCAGGGTCTCACCGAGGCCGACGCTGACATCCTGACCATCGTCGCCTTGGAACTTACGGCCGCCGGAAATTCTGTCATCAACATCTTTCAGTTGATCTTCCGTAGCCGCTCTGCCGCTGACAATGTGATTCTTGTCCCAGCTCTTGTTTTCCAGGCCGGTCAGGTACTTGCCGGTTGCGGCGTTCGGTTCTGCAGAATCACGGTTCGTGATTTCCTGACGTCCCAGCTTGACATTGCCGCCAATCTCCACGAGGCCATTGCCGTTATCGCCGATTTCCAGCTTGCCGCTCTTACCGTCGACAGCGACCTTGTTGTCACCGCTGCCGGCACGGATGGAAGCATCATTGCCGCTGATTTCGACCTGCTTGGAGGCATCGCCGTTACCCGGCGTACCATTGCCATCGCCCATGATGATATGGTCATTCAGGTTGACCTTATTATCCGTATCGACGGTGATGTTCTTACCGCTCTTGGCTTTGACGCCCTCGGCCGCGCTGTTGGCAATCGCCTTGACGTCGCCGATGTTGGCACCGTTGGTGTCCACATCGTAGACCGGCTTGCCGTCCGTAGTATAGCTGCTGGCACCGCTGGCCATGTTGGTAATCTGATGGTTTGTCGTACCATCGCCGAGGCTCAGGCCATCGCCGCCGAGCTTGATGCCCGTGTTTTCGCCGATGGTCACGGAATCTACGTTGATATCCCGTTTCAGGGCCACTTCGATGGCGCCGCCGTCAACCTTCGTTTCGATGTTCGTGCCATCGCCCTTCACCGTAACGGTCTGGCCAAGGTCTTTCATGACCGTGTTGTTGTCTTCTGCCTTGAGGCCGAAGCCGCCGCCCTGGTCGACGTTGGTAATGGAATCCTGGACGATCTTCAGCTGATCTTCCGTAGCGCCGCGGCCGCTGACGATGCCGTTTTCTGCCGGGTTCCAGGTCTTGTTGTCAAGGCCCGTGATATAGTTTCCGGCTTCGCTGCCGCCCTTGGTGTTCTGTACGGTCTGGTTGGCAATATAGATGCCGCCCGTCCAGCTGCCATCGGTGCTCTTCGAACCGCCAATGCGGACGGAGTCAAGGCCCTTGAGGTCTTTTGCCAGACGGATTTTCAGCGTATCCGTACCGTCGGCAACCACGCCGATGTTGTCGGCTTCACTCAGTTCCGACTCATCGGAAACGCCGCCCTTGATGTTGACCTTTTCATTCAGGTAGCGTTTCACGTCCGTACCGGCATCGCCGCCGTAGACCTGGCCGTCATCCATGGTGGCCACTTCGTGATGCTTGCCGTCCTGATCCGTATAGTGCAGGCGGGTGGCGGCTTCCGTTCCATTCGTCAGGGTTACGTTCTTGTCCGGATTCAGCGTGACTGGTCCGTAATGGGTGGTGATGTCACTGTAGGCATCCAGACCATCCGTCCCGTTTTCGCCGTCTTTGCCCTTCAGGCCGATATGGCCTTCATTGCCATCCTTGCCATCGATAGCGACCGCATCCTTGCCAGGCTGGCCGTCCTTACCGGCTACGCCGATATGGCCGTCCTTCCCGTCCTTGCCGCCGATGGTGATGGAATCACTGAGCTTCAGGTCGTAGGTGTTGGCACCGGTCGTGCTGTCCGTCGTCACTTTGAGCTGCAGGTTGCTGCCCGTATACTCTGTCGTGCCGGCTTCCGTGCCGCCTTCGACGGTCACTTTCGTATGGGCGCCTGCCGCGGTATCGGCAACGGCTTTCAGCTGGTCTTCCGTGGCGGCCCGTCCCGATACATAGCCATTGGTTTCCGGATTCCAGGTCTTGTTGTCAAGGCCGGTCAGGTAATGGCCCGTTTCGGATTCATCTTTCGAGTTCTTGATTTCCTGTTTGGACAGGTTGATGGTGCCAATCGTCACGGACCCGTTTTCCGTCAGGTCGATATCCTGGGCGAGCTGGACTTTCAGCTTGCCGTCCACATTGTTGACGCCGATGTTGTTATCCGTCAGGTTGTCCGCGTTCGCTCCGCCGATGATGTCGAGCTGCTCGTTCAGGTACTTCTTGATGACCTTATCCGTGCTGGTCTGACCGTCGTCGCCAGCATACTTCTGGCCGTCGTCCATGGTGGCCACTTCGTGTTCGAAGCCGTTCTGGTCCACATAGTGGATACGCGTCATGGCCGGGTTGCCGTTATACGTTACGTTCTTGGCGTCGTTCAGGCTGGCCGGTCCGAAGTGCGTAATGATGTCGGCCGTCGCATTCTTGCCGTCCGCACCCTTTTCGCCGTCCTTGCCGTTCAGGCCGATATGGCCTTCGTTGCCGTCCTTGCCGTCGATGGCGACGGCATCCTTGCCAGGCTGTCCGTCCTTACCGGCTACGCCGATATGGCCGTCCTTGCCGTCCTTGCCGCCGATGGTGATGGAATCACCGAGCTTCAGGTCGTATACATTGGCACCCGCTGTATCGGTCGTCACCTTGAGTTTCAGGTTGTCCCCTGTGTAATCGGTCGTGCCGGCTTCCGTACCGCCTTCGACAGTGACTTTCGTATGGGCGCCGGAAACGCTTTTGGCGACTGCCTGCAGCTGATCTTCCGTGGCGGCCCGTCCGGAGGCGATGCTGTCCTTGTTCCAGGCCTTGTTATCCAGGCCGTTCAGGTAGTGCCCTGCATCGGGGTTCGCGCCGCCGCCGGCCTGCTTGGCCAGCTTGATGCTGCCAATGGTCAGCGAACCGGTACCCGTCAGGTCCACATCCTTGTTCAGCTGGATCTTCAGCTTGCCGTCCGTCGTGCTGTTGACGCCGATGTTGCCATCGGTCAGGGTGCCCGTAGCGCCGCCGATGATATCGAGCTGTTCATTCAGCTTCTTGCTGATGACCGTGGCATCGTCGCCCTTGAACTTCAGACCGTCATCGGTCGTAGCGATGTTATCCGCCAGCTTCAGGTCGTAAATGGTCTCGCCGTCCGTGCCGGTCGTCTGCTTGGCCTGCAGTTTCGTTCCGGCATAATCCGTCGTACCGGCTGCCGTACCGCCTTCCACCGTCACTTTCGTGTGCTTGGCGTCGACGGCATTAAGCTGGGATACGTTGACGACGTCGGTCAATTCCGTACCGGCCGTCACGTTGTGGATCTGCTGGTTATGGATGTCGACATTGGTCTTCGTGATGGTCGGGCCATTGTTGATGGTCAGGCCATTGTTATTGATGACCGTATCGCCCGTCGTCACGCTGTTCAAACCGCCGATATCCTTGTTGAGGCGCAGGGTCAGCGTATCCGTCCCGTTGGCAATGACACCGATGTTGTCGGCATCACTGAGTTTCGACTGATCGGTCACGCCGCCTTTGATATTGACTTTTTCATTCAGGTAGCGCTTGACGTCCGTACCCGTATCGCCGCCGTAAATCTGGCCGTCGTCCATGGTGGCCACTTCGTGTTCGTAGCCATTCTGATCGACGTAATGGATACGCGTCATGGCCGGGCTGCCGTTATACGTTACGTTCTTGGCGTCGTTCAGGCTGGCCGGTCCGAAGTGCGTAATGATGTCGGCCGTAGCATTCTTGCCGTCCGCGCCCTTTTCGCCGTCCTTGCCGTTCAGGCCGATATGACCTTCGTTGCCGTCCTTGCCGTCAATGGCAACGGCATTCTTGCCATCCTGGCCATCCTTGCCGGCTACGCCGATATGGCCGTCCTTACCGTCCTTGCCGCCGACATTGATATTTTCTTTCAGGTCAAAGGTCACTTCGGCGCCCGTGCCGTCGTCCTTAGCCTTCACGGTGGCCTTCAGGTTATCGCTGTCCTTGAAGTCGACGACCTTGCCGTCGGTAATATTCACTTGGTGCGTAGCATCGCTGTTTTCCTGGACCTTGAAACCATCCATGCCGCCCAGGCCGGTCAGGTCCGCATTCACCGTATAGGTGGTGGCACCGGTTTCGGTATTCGTGGTGTGGCTGACCGTTACGTGTTCACCTGCTGCCACGATGGTGCGGCTGTCTTTCAGCTGCTTCACATTGACGGCATCCGTATCGGCCGTGCCGGCCACGACGTTGTGGATCTGCTGGCCGCCCGCGCTGATGTTCGTCGTCGTGAAGACCGGCCCGCCGCTGATGGTGAGACCCGTGTTGTTGATGGTGTTGTTCCCCATCTTTACGGAACCTGCATCGGTCAGGTCCACATCCTTGTTCAGCTGGACCTTCAGCTTGCCGTCCACATTGTTGACGCCGATGTTGTTATCCGTCAGCGTACCCGTAGCACCGCCGACGATGTCGAGCTGCTCGTTCAGGTACTTCTTGATGACTTTCGACGTATCGGACTGTCCGTCGTCGCCGGCATATTTCTGGCCGTCGTCCATGGTCGCTACCTGATGTTCTCCCTTTTCATCTTCGTAGATGATGCGGGTCAGTTTTTCCACGGACTGGCCGCTCTGGGTTACGGTCAGGTTCTTTTCCGGATTCAGGCTCGGGTCGCCGATGCCCGGACGCAGGGTCAGTTCAGCACTCTTGCCGTCGATACCGTCTTTGCCGGCAGGTCCCGTCATGCCGATGCTGCCGTCCTTGCCGTGGATGACGACGGCGGAGCCATCTTTACCATTGACGCCGATAGTGCCGTCCTTGCCCGGTACGCCCGGTTCCCCTTTTTCACCCACCGTGACGCTGTCCCCGGTAATATCCTTATCCATGAGGACGTTGATGGTGGTATTGCCGTCCGTATCCTGGGAGATGACCGTCTTCAGGTTCTTGCCGCTGTACTGGTCATCGTCCTTGGTGCCGCCGCCCAGTACGTTCACCGTAGTGTTCAGCAGGTTCGAAGCCGGATTCGGCGTACCGCTGTTGGCGCCGAATTTGAGGCCGTCGTCCATGGTGGCGACTTCGTGTTCCTTGTTGTCCTGATCCACATAGTGGATACGGGTTGCAGCCACCGTACCGTTGTTCAGGGTCACGTTCTTATTCGGATTCAGCGTAGCCGGGCCGTAATGGGTGGTGATGTCACTATAGGCATCCTTCCCGTCGGCACCGTTCTCGCCGTCCTTGCCATGGATCCCGATATGGCCTTCATGGCCGTCCTTACCGTCGATGGCGACCGCATCCTTGCCGTCCTGGCCATCCTTGCCATCCGACCCGTTGACGCCGATATGGCCGTCCTGGCCATCCTTGCCGTTGATGGTGATGTTGTCCTTCAGGTTATACTGGACTTCTACGCCCGTGTTGTCCGTCTTCTTCTTGATGGTCGCGGTCAGGTTGCTGCTGTCCTTGAAGTCCACGATCTTGCCATCGGAAATTTCAACTTCGCTGGAAGCATTGCTGTTCCCCTGGACCTTGAAGGAATTCATCCCGCCCAGGCCGGTCAGGTCTGCACTGACCGTATAGGTAGCCGCTCCGTCCGCATCCGTGCCCGGCGTTACCGTTACATGGTTACCTGCCAATACTTTCGTATGATGCGAATCCACGGCTTTCAGCTGGTCTTCCGTTGCTGCCCGGCCGGAAGCAATGCTGTCCTTGTTCCAGGCCGTGTTATCCAGGCCCGTCAGGTAATGGCCGTCCGCCGTATTGGCGCCGCCGCCGGCCTGCTTGGCCAGCTTGATATTGCCAATGGTCAGCGAACCCGTACCTGTCAGATCCACGTCCTTGTTCAGCTGGATCTTCAGCTTGCCGTCCACATTGTTGACGCCGATATTGCCGTCCGTCAGGGTACCCGTCGCACCGCCGATGATTTCGAGCTGTTCGCCCAATTTCTTGGAAATCACGGTGCTGTCGTCCCCTTTGAACTTCAGACCGTCATTCTTCGTGGCAATGCCGGAAAGCGTTACCGTTTCCGTACTGCCGGCCTTGTTGGAGACCGTCAGGTCAATCGTGCCGTCGTCGCTGACCGTATATTTCCCGTCCGTCGTATTCGGATTCTTCACCAAACGGTAATCCTGGTTCAGGACATTGGTCAGATCCACAGAGAATGTCTGGGAATCATTGCGCGTCATGGTGATCGTCTTGCCGTCATTGCTTACGGAAGCGCTCGTCACATAGTAATCGTGCAGTCCCGTTACGGAAGCAGCCGTACCGTTTGCAACCGTCAGGGAAGCAGATCCGGTCCCGTTGTCCTGGTACGTGGCCGTACCGCCGGTCACGTATTTGTCGCTGTCGGCCACTGCCTTCAGCTGATCTTCCGTCGCCGCCCGGCCGGATGCAATGCTGTCCTTGTTCCAGGCCGTGTTGTCGAGGCCGGTCAGATAATGGCCGTCCGCCGTATTGGCGCCGCCGCCGGCCTGCTTGGCCAGCTTCATCGTGCCGATGGTGACAGAACCAGCGTCCGTCAAATTCACGTCCTTGTTCAGCTGGACTTTCAGCTTGCCGTCCACATTGTTGACGCCGATATTGCCGTCCGTCAGGGTACCCGTAGCGCCACCCACGATGTCGAGCTGTTCGTTCAGGTACTTCTTGATGACCTTCGTCGAATCGGTCTGGCCATCATCACCGGCATAAACCTGGCCGTCGTCCATGGTGGCGACTTCATGGCCCTTGCCGTCCTGGTCGGTGTAATACAGACGGGTTGCCATGACATTGCCGTTACTGAATGTCACGTTCTTGTCAGGGTTCAGGGTCTTCGGGCCGAAGTGCGTGATGATATCGGCCGTGGCATCCTTGCCGTCCTGACCGTCCACGCCGTCCTTGCCATGGAGACCGATGTGGCCTTCATGACCATCCTTGCCGTCGATGGCGACCGCGTCCTTGCCGTCCTGGCCATCCTTGCCATCCTGGCCGTTGACGCCGATATGGCCGTCGGCACCATCCTTGCCGTTGATGGTGATGTTGTTCTTCAGGTCATACGTTACGTTGGCACCCGTGCCGTCTGGTTTAGCGACTACGGTAGCTTCCAGGTTTTCGCTGTCCTTGAAATCAACGACTTTGCCGTCGGAAATCGTCACTTCGTGCGCGGCGTCGCCGTTCTCCTGGACCTTGAAACCGCTCATGCCGCCGAGGCCCGTCAGGTCCGCATTGACCGTATAGGTAGGTGCACCCGTAGTTGCATCGGTGCCCGGAGTCACTGTTACATGGCTTCCTGCCAATACTTTCGTATGATGCGAATCTACTTCTTTCAACTGGTCTTCCGTAGCGGCCCGGCCGGAAGCAATATTATCCTTGTTCCAGAGTTTATTGTCCAGGCCCGTCAGGTAATGGCCGTCCGCCGTATTGGCACCGCCGCCGGCCTGCTTGGCCAGTTTGATATTGCCAATGGTCAGCGAACCGGTACCTGTCAGGTCCACGTCCTTGTTCAGCTGGATCTTCAGCGCGCCGTCATGGCTGTTGACGCCGATATTGCCGTCCGTCAGGGTACCCGTGGCACCGCCCGTGATTTCCAGCGTTTCTCCGAGTTTCTTGGAAATGACCGTGGTATCGTCGCCCTTGAACTTCAGGCCGTCATTCTTCGTGGCAATACCGGAAAGCGTTACCTGTTCGCTCTGTCCGGCCGCATTGGCAACAGTCAGGTTCATCGTGCCGTCATCGCTCACCGTATAGACGCCGTTTGACCCGGCAGCCGGATTCTTCACCAGACGGTAGTCCTTGTTCAGGACGTTCTGCAGGTTGACCGTAAAGGTCTGCGCATCGTTGCGGGTCATCGTGAGGGTCTTGCCGTCATCGCTGACCGTGGCGCTCGTCACGTAATAATCGTGCAGCCCCGTCACGGAAGCGGCCGTGCCGTTTTCTACCGTCAGGGAACCCGTACCGGTACCATTGTCCGCATACGTAACCGTACCGCCGGTCACATATTTATCGCTGTCGGCCACTGCCTTCAGCTGGTCTTCCGTAGCGGCCCGGCCGGATGCGATATTGCTGCTGTCCCAGTTCTTGTTATCGAGGCCCGTCAAGTAATGCCCTTCGGAATTATTCGCCCCGCCGCCGGCCTGCTTAGCCAGTTTGATATTGCCAATGGTCAGCGAACCGGCACCCGTCAGGTCCACGTCCTTGTTCAGCTGGATCTTCAGTTTGCCGTCCGTCGTCTTGTTGACGCCGATATTGCCGTCCGTCAGCGTACCCGTGGCACCGCCGATGATTTCGAGGGTTTCACCGAGCTTCTTGCTGATGACCTGATTATCGTCACCGGCAAACTTCAGGCCATCATTCTTCGTGGCAATGCCGGACAGAGTTACAGTCTCACTGCTGCCGGCCTTGTTGGAAACCGTCAGGTCAATGGTGCCGTCATCACTGACCGTATATTTACCATCCGTCGTATTCGGATTCTTCACCAGACGATAATCCTGGTTCAGGACGTTCTGCAGGTTCACCGTAAAGGTCTGCGCATCGTTGCGGGTCATCGTGAGGGTCTTGCCGTCATCGCTGACCGTGGCGCTCGTCACATAATAATCGTGCAGCCCCGTCACGGAAGCGGCCGTGCCGTTTGCAACCGTCAGGGAACCCGTACCGGTCCCGTTGTCCGCATACGTAACCGTACCGCCGGTCACAAATTTATCGCTGTCGGCCACTGCCTTCAGCTGATCTTCCGTAGCCGCCCGGCCGGATGCAATGTTGGTGCTATCCCAGTCCTTGTTGTCCAGGCCCGTCAGGTAATGGCCTGTGCCCGTGTTGGCCCCGCCGCCGGCCTGCTTGGCCAGTTTCATTTCACCAATCGTGACAGAACCGTCATCGGTCAGGTTGACATCCTTGTTCAGCTGGATCTTCAGCTTGCCGTCCGACGTGCTGTTGACGCCGATGTTGCCATCCGTCAATGTACCCGTCGCCCCGCCGACGATATCGAGCTGTTCATTCAGTTTCTTATTGATGACCGTCGCATCATCGCCCTTGAACTTCAGGCCGTCGTCCTTGGTAGCCACCTTGTCGGATAATTGCAGGTCATAAATATCCTGTCCGTTGGTGCCAACACTCTTTTTCACCTGCAGTTTATCGCCGGTGTAAGAAGACGTATTTGCCGTTTTGCCACCTTCTACCGTGACTTCTGTATGCTTCAGGTCAACTGATTTCAACTGGGCGACGTTGACAGCATCCGTATCATTCGTACCAGCTGCCACTCCGACGATTTGACGGGAATCATTGCTGCCACTGCTTACGGAAACAGCACCACGGGTTGATTTCCAAGCTGCGCTGCTGCTGGTGGAAGCCGCACCTGTCGTCGGATCATAGCCGGCTACGTCCTTGGCAACGGATGCAATGGAATTATTACCCAGCGCGACACCGCCGTCCGCAGTGATTTTGGACTTGTAACCAACAGCCGTTGCTGCGTCAATAGAACGGGAATCTGAGCCGATTGTCACTTCATCACCGATGGCGATATTTTGACTGCCGTATACTATACCACCATGGGAATCAACGGTGTTGGAATTGCCGACTACCGTATTGCTTGATCCACGGACATGGTTGATGCTGCCCGTAATCGTATTGTTATTGCCCTGGATGATACTGCTTGTCGAACCGCTTGTGGAAGCCGAATCCGAAATCGTATTTCCGGAACCCTGCACAATGTTCTGCTTGCCCGTAATATTCGCATTGTTGCCCTGAATAATGTTATCCGAGCCGGTTACCTTGACGCCGTTACCCTGCGTCACATTGCGATCTCCGGTAATTGCCGTATCGACACCCATAGCAATGGATTTAGCGCCATCCACGCTGGAATAGTTACCGATGGCAAACGAATCTTCCGAATCAGACGTTGTACGCGCCTTCGTCCCCATGGCAATGGAACGTTTGCCCAAACTTTCCGTATTGTCTTCACCATCATAATTGGTGACGGCAGTCGAATACCCGCCAGAATTATTTGTACTGGTTCCGCCGCCAGTCGTACCGATAGCAATGGACTGATCACCCTTGGCATGGGAGGAACGGCCGATGGCTACAGCACCGGCGCCCTGGGCAGATGCCGTAACGCCTACGGCTACAGAAGCTGTATTCGTAGCTGCAGTCTGCCTCCCGATAGCGACAGCCCCAATTCCAGTAGAACCGGCCGCAGCGCCCAGCGATACACTGCCGGTACCTAACGCAGCCGCTGCAGGTCCCAACGCGACAGAATACGTACCCTTGGCGCGAGTATAGTCACCAATGGCAATACCCGTAGCACCATAATAAGATCCAGCATTCGTCTGTATGGGACTTGAAATAATATCTGCATAGTTTCCGATAGCGATTCCGACCAGAGGATGTCTTTCATCACCGGCATAAATGACGCTGTCTCCAGTCTGTCCCGTCGTATTACCGGGCGTACCGAAATCTGCCAGTTTGCGCCCTAAAAACGTCGTACGATTGTTAGGATCTTTCATACTTGAGATAATCCAATTGCCGCTCGAATCGATACCGATTACCTGATACAGATTATACATGTATCCCGCAGTGCCACCGTGATAGCTAGTCACACCTTGACCCTGAGAAATAGCCTGCCACCCGCCTGTACCAGTCATATGCGTCGGCACCGTGACAGGTGTTTCATCCGCCCAGGCCGCAGGCATACCAATAGGCAGCAGAAGCCCGGTTGCCAGGGCGGCTGCTGCTAACTTTTTGATTCTGGCTGCGGCTCCAAGGCCGACTACAGATTTCGCCTTGTTTTTCCCATTGTTCTTTGCTATTTCAGACACAACGACGTAGCAATGGCGCACTTTGCTCCAGATAATCTTGTAAATCCTATTCATTTGTGTACCCCCTTGAGTCAAATCATCTCTCTTTTTGATTTTGAAGAACTTTCTTCCTCGTTCCTCGCGAACACATCGATGGTTCGGCAGGAGCATAAAACAAAAGCATATCCCCGTAACCTGTACCAGTCATTTCCCCTACTTCCACGCCGTTCTATACTTTTTTGGTATGGCGTGGATTCCTGGTATGGTTGAATCGTAAAATGTCAATACGTCCTTTCTGAAAACATTATACCATGAAAATAACAAATAATGTAAATCTTTTAATTTGTATACTTTATGAGAAATTTTAGCGCAGGAAAATGTAACTTTTTTAACAGAAAAAGTCCTATCAACATACTAGCTTATAATGCATGTTGATAGGACTTATGGAAATTTTTTATTTAATTCTTATTTTTACACTACTTTTTCAAAATTTCATTTACAAACGTCTTGTAGTAAGGGACGTGCAAAACCCTCGTGGGGCGTTTTTTGTCCCTACATTCCCTTCGTTGCAAGCCCTTCCAGATAGGCCTTGAACTTATCCCGCAGGTCCGGCCGGCGCAGGGCGTATTCCACGGTGGCTTCAAGGAAGCCTTCCTTGTCCCCCACGTCATAGCGGCGGCCTTCGAAGTTGTAGGCATAAATGGGCTGGATCTTGCCCAGGGCGCGCAGGGCGTCGGTCAGCTGGATTTCGCCGCCCTTGCCGGGTTTCGTGTGTTCCAGGATCTCGAAGATTTCCGGCGTGATGATATAGCGTCCCAGCACGGCCATGTCGGACGGTGCTTCGTCCACAGGCGGCTTTTCCACCATGTCGGCCACGGCGAAGGTCCGTGGGTCACTGGTGGCACGCGCCGCCACGACGCCGTACGACGACACTTTGTCGTGCGGTACGGTCTGGACCCCCAGGACGGACGCGCCGGTCTTGTCGTACACGTCCATGAGCTGGCTCAGGGCCGGCCGCTTCGGGTTATAGACCACGTCGTCGCCCAGGAGCACGGCAAACGGCTCGTGGCCGATGAACTGCTTGGCGCAGTAAATGGCGTGGCCCAGGCCCAGGGGCGCTTTCTGGCGGATGTAATGGATCCGGATGTCGGAAATGTCCCGGACCATCTTCAAAAGCTCCGTCTTGCCTTTTTCTTCCAGGTTCAGTTCCAGTTCGACGCTGCGGTCGAAATGGTCCTCGATGGCGCGCTTGCTGCGGCCCGTGATGATGAGGATGTCCTCAATGCCGGAGTCCAGCGCCTCTTCCACAATGTACTGGATGGTCGGTTTATCGACGATAGGGAGCATCTCTTTCGGCGTGGCCTTCGTGGCGGGCAGGAAACGGGTTCCCAGGCCTGCCGCGGGAATGACGGCACGCGTGATAGGTTGAAACTTAGCAGTCAAGCCGGTTCTCCTCCGATCTGTTTCAATAATTCTTCGGTCTTTTCCTTCAGCAGGGCCTTGTCACCGCGGGTCTCCACATTGAGGCGGATGACCGGCTCCGTGTTGGAAGCGCGCAGGTTGAAGCGCCAGTTGTCGAAGGCCACGGACAGGCCGTCGATCTTTTCGATGGCGCCGTTGCCGTATTTCTTTTCCAGGGCTGCGAAAATGGCTTTGGCATCGGCCACCTTGCGGTTGATTTCGCCGCTGCAGGGGAACTTCTCTTCCATGTCCCCGACGAGTTCCTTCAGGGTCTTGCCGCTCTCGCAGACAATCTGCAGGACCAGGAGGGCCGTAATCATGCCGCTGTCGCAGAAGGTGAATTCGCGGAAGTAATGGTGGGAGGACATCTCGCCGCCGTAGATGACGTTGTTTTCGCGCATGCACTGTTTCATGAAGGCATGGCCGCTCTTGCTCTTGACGGGCACGCCGCCGTACTGCTTGATGATGGCTTCCGTGTTCCACACGAGGCGCGGATCGTACATGATCTTGCTGCCCGGGCAGCGTTTCAGGAACGATTCCGCCAGGAGGCCGACCAGATAGTAGCCTTCGACGAAACTGCCTTCGGCGTCGCAGAAGAAGCAGCGGTCGAAGTCGCCGTCCCAGGCGATGCCCAGGTCGGCGTGATGAGCCAGCACGGCGTCACTCGTCTGTTTCCGGGACGCGTCGAGCATGGGGTTCGGCACGCCGTTCGGGAAGGTGCCGTCCGGCTCGTAATTCACTTTGATCATCTGGAAGGGCAGCCGTTTCTCCAGTTCGGTCAGGACCGCGCCGGCCCCGCCGTTACCGGGATTGACGACGACCTTCAGGGGTTTCATCTTCCGGACGTCCACATAGGTCATCAGGTGGTCCACATAGGGCTTCATGATGTCCTGTTTCGTCAGTTTGCCCCGTTCTTTGCCGGCCACCAGGTGATGCGGGAATTCTTCCACGCCGACCATCTGGCGGATTTCCTCGAGGCCCGTGTCGGCGCTGACCGGCCGCGCGTTGCGGCGGACGAGCTTCATGCCGTTGTATTCCGCCGGGTTGTGGCTGGCCGTGACCATGATGCCGCCGTCGGTCTTCAGATAGGCCGTGGCGAAATAGATCATTTCCGTGCCGCACTGGCCGATGTCGATGACGTTGGCGCCGCCATCGCGCAGGCCGTCGCTCAGGGCCTTCACCAGGGACGGGCCCGACAGGCGGATGTCGTGGCCCACGACCACGTTCTCCGCGCCGAAGAGGGCACAGAACACTTTACCGACCCGGTAGGCCAGTTCTTCGTTTACTTCACCGGGGACCTTGCCGCGGATGTCATATGCTTTGAAAGCTGCCGTATTCAACATGTCATACCCCTTTTCCTTGCACATACCGTACCGTTTCCCTGTACGGCCCGTAATGTCCGGGACAGACGGCGGCGCCCCGCCGCCGGCATGGTACCGGCAGAGGGGTGGCCGTAATTCGATATTGATAATATTCTACCCGGGAGCGGAAAAGTCCTGCCTGCCCGGGGGAATTCCCTTTCATTTTACGGAGTAATTACAGGAAAGGCGCAGGCTGTGCAAGGGGCGGCGTCCGGATCAGATCCGGTACTGCCGTTCCCGGAGAAAGGCCTCCGCGGCATCTCCCAGGAACCAGCGGATGCACGTGAAGAAGGCGGCGTACCGGTGATTGGCGCCGGGGTCGAGCATTTGGCGGGCCAGGATGCCCATGGCATCTTCCACGGCCATGCCCTCCCCCACCATGGCGTCGACCTGTTCCTCGAGCACTTCGATGGCGGCTTTACGGAGCCGTTTCAGGCGGTTGCAGTTGAGGTTCAGCTCGTCGATGGTGCGGCGCGCTTTGCGCTGCAGGCGCTGGGGGCACGTTTCCTCGTCGACCTCCATGGCGCCCGTGAAGGAATCGTATTTGAAGAGCCGCGTTTCCGCCGGAATCTCCAGGGGATTCAGGATGGCCCCGCTGATGTGCTTGCCGCTTTTCGGCACATCGCAGCTGCGCTCGGCGGGGTTGCGGGTGTAGCGGTAGCGCGCTTCGACGACATAGGGCTGACTGCCGCCGTGGCAGACGCCGAGCATGTTGTGCCAGTCGAGGTGGTAATTGTGCCGGCTGCGTTCCGTGCCGCTCTTCGGATGGAAATGCTCCACCCGGAAATCGTCCACCTCTTCTTCGTTGTCGCTCAGGCGGATGGAGATTTCGCAATAGGCGCACAGGCCGTACTGGTCTTCGATGATCCGCTCCTTGACCTGCCGGTAGCCCAGGCGGTCGCGGTGGTGGAAGCGGTCCCACGTGTCCGTCGGATAGCGCTGTTCATACCGGGCGAGCCGCTCCGGGACCTCGTCGCTTTTGCGTACCCGTTTCATGACTTCTTCCTCCGGTAATTCCGCACGCGGATGTCCATGTCGGCCTTCAGCAAAGCCGGGTCACGTCCCTGGGACCAGTCGTCGAGCTCTTTGCGGAGTTTCAGGGCTTCCGGCGAATCCCACTGGTCGGCGTTGACCAGTTCCAGATAGCGTTTCAGGTCCTGCACAATGGGCAGGTTCATGGGCCGGCTGTCCACGTTCTGGATGTCCTTCAGGACCTGGCTGCTCTCGGCGCCGTACGAGAAGGACGGTGCTTCGATGCGCACCTGGTCGTCCTCCATCCAGTGCAGGATGCGGATGTCTTCGGCCGGTACGCTGGTCAGGACCTGCGGGCTGTGGGTCGTCATGATGAACTGCACGTTCGGGAAGGCCCGGGACAGGTCCTGGACGACGGTCTGCTGCCACGACGGATGCAGGTGCATGTCCACTTCGTCGATGAGCACGATGCCCGGCGTCTTAAGGGTCACGTCTTCGCCCAGGTCCGGGTTGAGGCGCGCCATGCGGTAGGCGATGTCCGCCGCCATGCTGATGACGCTGCGGGCGCCGTCACTCATGGTCTCCATGGGGAACAGGCCCTTCGTGGGGTGGTAGACGAGCAGGTTCTGGGCGGAGAAGCTGTACATGATGTCCGTCCAGCCCATGCTGCTGATGCAGGCGATGATGGCCTTTTTGACGGCCTTCAGGATTTCCCGGTAGGGGTTCTTCACCTTGAGGCCCCGCTCCTTGATCATGTGGTCGAATTCCAGGGCGCTTTCCGAGGCGTAGCGGAACCACTGGCCGAAGGTGTTGTACGAGCCCGACGGTTCCAGGCATTCAATGTAGCCGCTGGCCCGGGACATGTCGATGTCCCCGCCTTTGAGGAGAGAACTGTCGTTCCACATGCGCACCGTGCCGTAATAGCCCAGCACGGGCAGCACGATGGCTTCGTCGCCCTTCTTGTTCAGCAGGTTGTAGAGGTTCTTGGCGTAGCGCGCCACCAGCTTGGCGTTCTGCGAGGTCGTGCGGCCCTTCTGGGTCTTCATGGACCGGCTCCAGCTGATGACACCGGCCTTTTCGGCACTCGCGTCGATTTCGATTTCCAGGGAGACAGGCAGTTCGTACTTCATGCGGGGAATGCGGACGCCCTGGGCGTCCAGCCCCTGCTCCAGGATCATGCGCACGTCGCCGGACTGGAAATTGCGCGGCCGGCTGCCGTGAAAGGCGGCCAGATACGGCGTCATGGCGATGGCCAGCGCATCGAGGATGGCCGTCTTGCCTTTGCCGTTTTCCGCCACGATGACCGTCAGCTTCGGCGAGAATTCCAGCGTGAAATCCCGGTAGCAGCGGAAGTTTTGCAGATGAAGCTTCTTGATGAACATGATGGCACCTCTTTTTTAATTAAAAGGTTAATTAACGAACTCCCGGAAAAAAGGGGCCGGCCGGTGCCGGTCCCTTTCGGTTTGCAGTCCTGCGGGTTTCCTTACTTCTTCGCGTTCCCGTTGTTCGCGTTGTTCCCGTTGTTTCCGTTCTGGTTCCGGGTTTCCGGTTCCAGGACCATGACATCCATCATCGTGATTTTGCCGTTTTCGTTGCGGAAGGCGGCAATGATCTCCATGACGGGTACTTTTTCATATACGGCGCGGTACCGCAGCACGTCGCCGCCGTTCAGTTTCTGGTAAACGACCATCTTTTTCGACTTCATGTTCCCCAGGGCCTTGTCCATGGACGAGAACATGGTCTTGTACTGTTCCGGCGGGAACGATTTGGTCATTTCCGGATCCATGTACTTCAGGACTTCGTTGTAGTTCTTGCCCTGCATGAAGATGTCCACGACTTTCTGTTCGTAGTCCAGGTCGGAACCGTCGCTGGCGAAGCAGATTGCCGAAACACTCATCATGATGGCCGTCAGCAGCAACAGGATTTTCTTCTTCATAGTCTTTCCTCCTCTATAATCCTAAACCAGGCGTTGCCGGGTCATACCCGGGCAAAGCCTTCCTTCAGGCGCTTCATGCCTTCGACCGTGTCTTCCCGGCTGCCGAACCCGGTCAGGCGGAAATACCCTTCGCCCATGGTGCCGAAGCCGGAGCCAGGCGTGCCGACGATGGCGAATTTGGTCAGGAGCAGGTCGAAGAAATCCCAGGATTTCATGCCTTTGGGGCACTGCATCCAGATGTACGGCGAACGTTTGCCGCCGTAATATTTGATGCCCAGCGCATCCAGGGTTTCGCCCATGATGCGGCAGTTTTCCTTGTAGTACTGAATATTGGCACGGCACTGTTTCAGGCCTTCCGGCGACAGGGCCGCTTCGGCGCCGCGCTGTACAATGTAAGGCACGCCGTTGAATTTGGTGGTCTGGCGGCGCAGCCACATCTTGTTCAGGAACATTTCCTTGCCGTCTTCGGATTTGCGTTTCAGGCCCAGGGGCACCACGGTGTAGCCGCAGCGCGTGCCCGTAAAGCCCGCCGTCTTGGAGAAGGAGCACATTTCGATGGCGCAGTCCTTCGCGCCTTCGACGGTGAAGATGCTCCGCGGCGTTGCGTCGCCTTCATCGATAAAGGCTTCGTAGGCGGCGTCATACAGGATGATGGCGTCGTTCTTTTTGGCATAGGCGACCCACTTTTCGAGCTGTTCCTTGGAGTAGGCGGCACCCGTCGGGTTGTTCGGCGAGCACAGGTAGATGATGTCCGCCTTGACGGATTCGTCCGGCATAGGCAGGAAATCGTTTTCCGGGCTGCCCTTCATGAACAGGATCTTGCGGCCGCGCATGACGTTCGTATCGTTATAGACAGGATATACGGGGTCCGGCAGCAGGATGACGTTGGCATCGCTGAAGATATCCGTAATATTGCCGCAATCGCTCTTGGCGCCGTCGCTGATGAAGATTTCCTTCGTGTCCAGCGTCACGCCGAAGGAGGCGTAATACTTTACCACGGCGTCATGCAGGAAGCCGTAGCCCTGCTCCGGGCCGTAGCCGCGGAACGTTTCCTTCTTGCCCATTTCCGCCACGGCCTTGGCCATCGCGTCGACGACGACCGGTGCCAGCGGCAGGGTCACATCGCCGATGCCCATGCGGATGATCTTCTTTTCCGGATGGGCCTTCTGGAAGGCCGCCACCTTTTCCGCGATGTTGGCGAATAAATAACTTTCTTTCAGCTTACCATAGTTTCCGTTTACAAATGCCATTTCTTTCCCCCTGAAATCATAGTTGCAAATAGTATCCGTTGCATACGCTTAATTATACTCCAAAAAAGGCTTTTTGGATGTCATATTTGTGTGTTTTTTTTGAATTTTAACCGGGAATTTAACTTTTGTTTACTTTTTCAGTCCCGCCGCGATTTTGGCGATTTCCTCATCGGGAATCTCCATCTCGCCCGTGAAGGATTCCACCGCCGGCCCGGTCAGGTACAGATGGTTGTCCTCCGCATAGGTGACCTTCAGGAGGCCGCCCTTGCAGTACACGTTGAGGGGCTGGCCCATTTTGCCGGCCCTGTGCAGCTTCATGCAGGCATACGTGACGGCGCAGGCGCCCGTGCCGCAGGCCAGCGTTTCGCCGCTTCCCCGCTCCCAGACGCGGAATTTGACGGAATTGCCGTCCAGGATCTGGACGAACTCCGTGTTCACGCCTTCCGGGAACAGTTTATGATGTTCGAACTGCGGTCCCAGATCTTCCAGGTCCAGAGCGTCCACATCGGGCACGAAGGTCACGAAATGGGGATTGCCCATGGAAACGGCCGTGCCGTTGAAGAAGACCTTCTCATGGTAGGTTTCCTTGTCCGTGCCGACAATCGTCGTTTCCTTGATGACCAGGGACTGGTCCACGAAGATGTAGTGGTCCGTAATCATGGGAATTTTACGGGGCCGCGTCTCCGGCTCGCCCATGTCGACCGTGGCTTCGGCCACCTTGCCGTCGCGGATATCCATGCGGATCGTCTTGATGCCGCCCAGGGTCTCGATGGCGACGGGGTTCTTGTCCGTCAGACCGTGGTCATGGACAAACTTGGCCACGCAGCGGATGCCGTTGCCGCACATCTGCGCTTCCGAACCGTCCGCGTTGAAGATGCGCATCTTGAAGTCCGCCTTGTCGGACGGGCAGATCAGGATCAGTCCGTCACTGCCGATGCCGAAATGATAGCGGCTGACATAGACGGAAACCGCTGCGGGCTCCGCCATCGGGGCTTTGGTGCAATCGACGTAGACATAGTCGTTGCCGCAGCCATGCATTTTCGAAAACTTGAATTTCATTTCCACACCTGACTTCCTTATTATTTCCATCTCAACTATATGTTGTGTTATACCTATACCTATTCAGATAATATTATACAGGGTGATGTAGTGCAAGGTCAACCGCAAATCGCATTCCGTGGCAATAAAAAACCTCTTCACGATTTCTCGTGAAGAGGTTCTTTCAAACCGGCAACAATCTATCCTCCCAGGGCGCTTCCACCCAAGTACTTTCGACGCGTGAGAGCTTAACTGCTGTGTTCGGGATGGGAACAGGTGGTTCCTCTCAGCCATCATCACCGGA
>Ga0256404_1001754_pt1 | contig 50658 bp, 71 predicted proteins | sample RumenRJG_01DNA_FD_185990 | JGI IMG/M metagenome (GOLD analysis project Ga0256404, IMG submission 185990) | Bovine rumen microbial communities from Lethbridge, Alberta, Canada - RJG_01 | ecosystem: Host-associated > Mammals > Digestive system > Stomach > Rumen | place: Canada: Alberta | collected...
ATACCACTGCCCCGGCGGCCATGGCCGCGCCACTTCCGCATTCCGCCTGGCATCCTCCGGTAGCGCCTGCGATGGATGCCCGGTTGGCAATTACTTCACCGATAACACCTGCCACTACAAGACCTTCAACCAATTTTTCCCGGGAAACCTGGCATTTTTCTTTCAACGCAAGAAGGACTCCCGGCAGAATACCGCTGGCTCCCGCAGTAGGAGCCGCTACGATACGGCCCATGGCCGCGTTGGCTTCCGCTGCCGCCAGAGCGTACATTACCGCCGTTCCCACCACCGGACCCAGCAGTCCCGGCTGTGTTTTTATTTGTTGCGCTTCAATATATTCTTTCATTTTTTTTGCCGAGCCGCCCGTCAGACCGCTGTTTGACTTGACACCGGTCATTCCGAAAGCCACGGATTCCTCCATTACCCGGAACATTTCCCCCATACGTTCCAGAACCGACTGTTTATCTGTTTCCAGTTGCGCGGCGCTTCGTTCCAACAAAAAGTCTATCAGTGTCAGACCTTTATCTTCTGCCTCACACACCATCTGGGCCCATGATAATTTATCCTTTTTCATTCTATTTCTTTGCTCCTTGCAGTTTTGTTCTTTTTTATGAAGAAAAATTTTTACCGCTGTTCATCGGTATGGTTCATCATTTTATGTAAAATCCGCACAGTCACGATACTTTGTCCACGAACCTTACCAGCTTAACCGGCCCTAACTGTTCCAGATGGGCGATGATTGCAGGAGAAACCGCCTGGTCGCATTCAATGATCATGGACGCGGTCTCGCCTTTTCCTTCCCGGAATACCCGCATGGAAGCAATATTGATCTGCTTTGTAGCCAAAATAGTGCTTACCAACGCAATCACCCCGGGCTCATCCCGATGGGGCACGAACAGCGCAGGCAATACCCCCGTCAGTTCTACCGGGAAACCGTCCACATTGGTCACCATGATCTGGCCGCCACCAATGGAAGCGCCTACCACTTCACATGTATTTCCTTTTTCATCCGTCAGCCGGAACAAAACCGAATTAGGGTGGGCCATGCTGCCCAGATCCCCAGGCGTGAAAGAAAAATCCATCCCTTCTTCCGCTGCGATTCGTAATGCATCGGGGATCCTTGCATCGTCGGGCTGCCAGCCCATAAGGCCCGCAATCAGGGCCCTGTCGGTGCCGTGCCCTTTATAAGTGTGGGCAAAAGACCCATGGAGTATAATTTCCGCTTTTGCAGGCCGCTGCCCCAGTATTCCTCTTGCCAGCAGCCCCAAACGGCAGGCCCCCGCCGTATGTGAACTGCTGGGCCCTATCATCACCGGGCCGATAATATCAAAAATGTTCATTCTGTTTTCTCTCCCAACCACATCTATTTCATATTGTCCGGTATTTTCGAAACAGAACGGGCTTCTTTCCCTTTTGTCCCGTCATGCGCTCCGATACCGGGCTTATATTGCAAAAAGCAAAGAAATATGATGTGCTACCCATCACGGGGTAGTATTTTTTTTTATTTTAATATATAATAAATTAGTTATAGGATAAAAATACGCGGAAAGGAGGACCGGGCCAATGTACAAAATTCTGAAAAGCAATTATACCGGCGTTGATGAATTCGACATCGACGATATGGAAAAAGGCTGCTGGATCGACGTTGTCGCTCCCTCCGAGGAAGAACTAAACGAGATTGAAAAAGCCACCCAGATTTCCAGGGATTTTCTCACCGCGGCCCTTGACCGGGAAGAAAAAGCCCGTACAGAAATTGACGAAGAGCAGCTTCTTGTGGTCATCGACATTCCTTTTTTCCGCAGCAACAAAGATTATGATACCATGCCTCTGGGCATCATCGTAACAAAAGACGTTATCGTTACCGTCTGCCTGGAAAGCAACGCGGTCACTTCCAGCTTCAATGCCAGGACCTATAAAACCTTCAGCACCTTCAAAAAGACCCGCTTTCTTTTCCAGATCCTGTATAAATCAGCGACCTTATACCTGAAATACATCCGGAACATCATCCGCCGGACAGATGACTTGGAACAGCATCTGCGCCAGGCCATGGAAAACTCCAAACTGTTCAGCATGCTGGACTTGCAGAAATCCCTGACCTATTTTACCACATCCCTGCGCAGCAATTACATGGTAACGGAAAAACTGCTGCGGCTGCGGACCACGGCCCAGACCCAGCAGCTGATCAAGCTCTACGAAGAAGATGAAGACCTGCTGGACGATGTCATCGTTGAATACAAACAGGCCATCGAAATGGTTGAGATGTACAGCCACATTTTGCAAAGCATGATGGAAGTGTTCGCTTCCATCATCAGCAACAACCTGAACCTTGTCATGCGGTTCCTGGCTTCGGTTACCATCATCCTGGCCATTCCCACCCTGGTTTCCGGACTGTGGGGCATGAACGTGCCAGTACCCTTCGCGGAATTTTCCAACGGGTTCTACATCGTACTGGGCATGGCCTGCACCGTCAGCCTGCTGGCCGGTTTCTGGCTGTGGAAGAAGCACATGTTCTGAAACCATCCGGAAACATACAGTCCAACTATACATGAATTCATTTTAAAAAAAGGCAGCGTTCTGCAAAACAGAACCTGCCTTTTTATCGTTTATCAAAGGATCCGGTGAGCAAACCATCCTGACATTCCTGCCAGTCGCCCAATGCCATACAGAAGGCCTGCCGGTTATTTTACGATCAGCACCGGAATATTGGAGTACTGGGAAATCTTGGAGCTTACGCTGCCCAGGAAGAATTCCGCAATACCGGAAAGCCCCCGGCTTCCCAATACAATGGCGTCAGCCTGTTTCGCCTTCGCGATGGCAAGAATGCGCTCAGAGGGATGCCCTAATTCGATTTCGTAAGAAGCTTTTCCGGCAAACCCTGCTTCTTTTACTTTCTCTTCCGCAAGAGCCAGCACGTTTTTGCCCACTTCTTCCAGATCTGCATTGCTCTTGCTGATAATGTTGTGATCCAGCGGAACGGCCAGCAGCGCAGCATTATTATAAGGTTGGATAACCGTCATGACTAACAGTTCCCCTTCAAATTTCCCTGCCAGTATAGCAGCCTGTTCCAAAGCGCGCCATGCGCTTTCGGAACCATCAACCGGAACTAAAATTTTTTTGAACATGATATAACCCTCCTTTGGATTTAACTAAAAATATTCTACTTAATCCTTATTTTTCCTGATGTTTGCCCTGTCTCGCCTGTTCCCGTTTGGCCGCCCGACGTTCCCGGGCTTCCCGGATCCGGCGGGATTTGGAACTTTCCCTGCGCTGGAAATCTGTTTCCGGCTTCGCCTGGGGCTCAATATACGTGCCGTGATTACCGAAACGGTAATACAGGCAGTACCCGATGATCAGCGCAATGGGGATGAACCCCACCACATATCGCCATTTCCCCGCCGTAATGATCAGGAAATTATAGGCCATGACCGAAACGGGAATCAGAATGTAATTTAATATTTTGGCCGTCTGGGTCCCCCGTCCAAAATAGCGTGAGATAGCTACCCAGACAATGACGCCTACGGCAAAACTGACAAAGGACATCAACAGCAAAAACAGGAATACTTCGAAATTCAAAACACAAACCCCCGAACTATGTAAACTTGCAAAACAGCCAATTTTCCGATTCTTCCGGAACCGGAAAAAACGCTACACGTCAAACTTTTTCTTTTCGTCCCCTAAAGGCTTATCCTTATCCGGATCATTCTTAAAGATATCGATGTTATCCTTCGCATACTTTACCGCGTCATCGTATACCTTTTTGAAAGCACTCAGATCTTTCGGTTTTCCGGCCTTGATCCATTCCATTACAACGCGGCCCAGGCCGTAAGTCATGCCCACTGCCAGGGGAATCTGCAGCGGAGCAAAGGGAATCAGGGTAGCCAGCTTGCCGCCCGCGAACACCGTACCCATGGAACCTAGGAGGCTCACCGCCGCTTTTTCCGTTATTTTTTCTTCATAAACGGAACCGATCTTCATAATCATATAAATATCATTGGCTACCGTAGAAAGAGTTCCCAGTCCGGGCACCACCACGATGACGCCGGCCCGGGCAGCTGCCCATTTGCACAGGGACAACGCTTCTTCTTCCCTGTCCTTGTCATCAATCACGGTAATTTTTTCTTCTTCCATAATAAATATCCCCTCCATTCCGTCAGCCATGTGCAGCCGAAAATTCCAGCCCCTTCGGCAGTAATTGCCTTTTCATTATATACCATAGCCGTATGCTTGGCAAGGAATCAACAGTCCGGTTCATCCATCAAAGGCAGCGGATCCCTGTCCAGCTTGCTTCCGTTTTCTTCCACGTATTTGGTATGGAGCGCCACAATCGGTACAATGATGGCCATAAAATGTTTTTCCCCGTTCTGTTCCAGAAACGGATACAGTAAAGAAAGTTTCTCCTTAGTATCGATCAGTTCAATGATAAGGGGAAGGTTATAACTTCCGCTGAAAAAAACCGGCACGGCGCGACCGTCATTCCCCCGTGTCTGCCTTCCGAATCCGGCGTCAGCCCGAACCATGGTGCCGCCCCCCAGTCCCAGGCGTCTTGCTTCTTTAAACACAGCCTTGTAGAAAGGTTCGTCACCGCATGTCACATCTTCTGCTGTAAAAATTTTCAATTCGTAGAGTTTGACAAATTTCATTATACATCCCCTCTTTCGGAATTTTAGAAAACATTTACTGCAGGAATTACCGGCCCATTTCATTTCAGCGTTTCTGTAAACGGCATTTCCTGCATGGCTTTTGTATCATCTAAATTATAACATGTTACTGCATTGCTTGTAAGTATTTATTTGCATAATAGGGGGCAATAGAGTAAAATTAATTGAAAGAGACGCAGAATATTTTTCTGCACCTGTAAATTCATTCAATCGGCTGCCGACGATGGACGCAGCGACTGCCATACTATTCCCATACACACAGGCAATGTCGCGCAACTGTTTTTAATCGCAACAGATTATGGTGCCAACGGCAGGAAGGCGCATGGAACGGAGACCTTTATGCTATATCTTGCCTGGGATATTGACGGAACTTTATTATTGACCAACCGCGCCGGATACGACGCACTGCAGGAAGCCATCAGCGATTATTTTTTCACAAAAGAGCCTTACGTATTTAAGCATACGCTGGCAGGCTGCACAGACTCTTCCATCATCAAGGAGATCGTTACGGATATAAAAGGCAGCTGTACCAGCGGCTGGGCAGCGGGCCTGCTTTTAAAATACGAAATGTATCTGAAGCAAAACCTGAAACTGCATAAAGGACATCTGATGCCCAACGTGGAAAAGACACTGCAATATATACAGGAAAACAATCCGGATATCACCAACCTGCTTCTGACAGGCAACACCACCATAGGCGCCCGGGACAAGGTAACGGAATACGGCATCGCCCGCTATTTTGATTTCCGCCACGGCGGATATGGGGATCTGGCGGAGGAACGGGATGAAGTTGCCCGGATCTTATACACCCGCCTTCTGATAGACGGACTGATACAGCAGGATGAAACAGACAAAATCATTGTCATCGGCGATACCCCCAGCGACGCAAAATGCGCGGCTGCCATCGGCGCCCGCTGCATTATCGTTCTGGCAGGAAGCGAATACAAGCCGGAAGATTTTTCCGACTGCCCGCCCTGGAAAATATGGGAGCAGTTGCCGGACGACCCGGCAGAGTTTGTACGGGAATTAACAGAAGCTTAAACAGGAATTTCTGTGCCAAAGTTATGCTGTCAGGCAAAGGCATCGCAAACCCGTCACCGATTGCTATTCCATGGACTCATTCGCCTGTGGCTTCGAAACTCGGGACTTCGTCCCTCGAACAGTCTCGCCACGACGACGAATTTCATCTCATGGAATCACGCAATCGCCTCCGACGGTTTGCTCACGCCTTTCCCTTGCCGCATATTTTATGCACATACAAACTTCAATTTTTTTAATATTGAAAGGAATCGCATGATCATTAAAACTTTTTCTTTAATCGTTTTTCTATCTTTACTGATCGCTCCGCTGTCCATCCCGGCAGCCTGCGCATATAATGCCGGCGATGTTGCTGCGGTTACCGGCGGCCATAACTGCCCCGGCGCCGACTTAAGCGGCGCGGACCTGAGCGGCGCGGACCTGACAGGGCTAGACCTGACCGGAGCCAACCTGCAAGGCGCAAACCTGACCGGAGCCAGGCTGGAACGGGCAATACTTAATAAGGCTGATCTGCAAAACACGAAACTGAAACGGGCCGTGTTTTCTGAAGCACAGTTAGCTGACGCCTGCCTGCGCAATGTGGAGGCCCCCCATGCTTACTTTGGGCACGCAGTAATGACCAATGCCGATCTGTCTAACGGCAATTTCTTCCGTTCCGATTTCCGGGCGGCCAACTTATCTGATTCAACCGCTCATTCCGCCAATTTCCAGGAAGCGACATTTGATAAAGCCGATTTAAGCAAAGGAGATTTTTCCTTTGCCAATTTTTCCTATTCCTGGCTTTTCCAGGCAGACCTGTCCGACAGCCTTTTTGCGGGCGCCAACCTGTACGAAATCAACGGTAACGGTCTTAAGGCCCAACGCACAAACTTTACCAGCGCAAAGCTGGGAAACGCACGTCTGGCAGAAAGCGACTTTTCCGAAGCCGTTTTCGAAAAAGCAATGCTTGACAAAGCAAACCTGAAAGGCTCTACACTGAACAATACAGTCTGGGGAACCGCCTTTAAAGAAAAAGCGATGTTTTAGGTTTTTTTGATTAACATTTCTGCTCCCACCACTTATTTTGGCAATCGAAATAAGAATCCGGTACACATCAGTAGTATTCATTAAATTCCGACCATTAAAAGCAATCAACCCGTATTTAATTATCGTTTCTTTACAATAACAACTGAAACCGGCCGAAAGCATTTCTCTCTTCTTTCCCTTTTACATGTTGTTGTGGTATAATGTAGCAAGCCAATAAAACAAGGCTGCCTCTTTCAGGCAGCTATTTTATTTATCTTTCAGGAGGTATAACAATTGAGAATCAATAAGCAAAGAGTATTAGACGAGTTTTTCGAACTGATCCAAATTCCCTGCCCCTCCCTTCAGGAGCGGGAGGTAGCAGACCTGTTAAAAAAGAAACTGGAAGAATTAGGCGGCAAAGTTACGGAAGATAAAAAATCGGCCAAAGCATTAAACGGTACTGCCGGCAACCTGGTTGCTGATTTCAAAGGTAATGTAGAAAACTCTCCCACCATTTTGTTATCCGCCCACATGGACTGCGTGAATCCCTGTGCAGGAATCAAGCCCCGTATTGAAGAAGGCGTTATCAAATCCGACGGAACGACGATTTTAGGCGGCGATGACAAAGGCGGTGTGGTAGCCGTTTTGGAAACCCTGCGCTGCCTGAAAGAGCAGAACCTGCCCCACGGGGATATCCAGGTCGTGTTCTCTGTAAGCGAAGAACAGGGCTGCGCCGGCGCAAAAAATCTGGATACTTCCCTGCTCCATTCCGATTTTGGCTATGCACTGGATTCCAGCGGCCGTCCGGGTAAGATTATTTTCGCAGCACCGGGGCAGAATAAAATTTTCGCAAAGATCCACGGCAAAACCGCACATGGCGGCGTTGCACCTGAAAAGGGAATCAACGCCATCAAAAAAGCGGCGGAGATCCTTATGGATGTGCCTACCAGCCGCATTGATGAAGAAACCACCTGCAATATCGGCATCATCCACGGCGGTTCCGCTACCAACATCGTTCCCGACCTGGTAGAAGTAGCCATGGACTGCCGGAGCCGCAATCCGGAAAAACTGGATAAGCTGACGGAAGAAATCGTAGCCGCTTTCAAAAAGGGCGGCGAGAAAGTCGGCGTGCCGGTAGATGTGGAGGTCCGTCCGTCCTACAAACCTTATTGCCTTGATAAAAACAGCAAGGTGATCCAGCTGGCAGCCAAAGCAGCGGAAGAGTTAAAGCTTACGGTAGATATTACCGCTACCGGCGGCGGCAGCGACAGCAGCCACTTCAACGGGTTCGGCATTCCCTGTACCGTACTGGGCACCGGCATGACCAACGTGCACACCGTCGACGAGATCCTGCTGGAAGAAGATTTATATACCACCTGCGAATGGACTTTGGGCATCGTGTGCCTGGCAGCAAAATAAAAATAAAGAATTACGGAGGAATCATTTATGGCACTAGTAATTTCATTTCTTATCACCTTCTGGGTTGCATACCTGATCTACAAAAAATATAAACCCCAGCCGGTCCTTGTAGTAGGCGGCTTTATCCTGATGTACACCGCCGTCATTTTCGGTTACGGCCAGATCCTGGCCCCGAAAGCCAGCACCGGCTCCATTCTCTTCGATACGTTCCAGTTTATGAGCCAGACCTTATCATCCCGGGCAGCTAAGCTGGGCCTGAACATTATGTGCGTAGGCGCTTTCGCCAAATACATGGATAAGATCGGCGCCTCCCGGGCGCTGGTCCGGATGACCATCAAGCCCCTGCTGAAACTGAAGTCGCCTTATCTGGTGCTTGCCCTTTCCTGGGTTCTGGGACTGTGCATCGGCCTGTGCATCAACTCCGCGTCAGGCCTGGCCATGCTGCTGATGGTTACCGTCTTCCCCATCCTGATCGGTTTGGGTGTAAGCCGCCTGGCAGCTACCGCAGCAGTTGCCTCTACCCTTTGCTTTGACTGGAGCCCCAGCGATACCGGCACTATCCTTTCCGCAGAAACCGCCGGCATGAATCCGGTAATCTACTGGACCAATTACCAGGTTCCTATCGTTATCGTATCATTCTTCGTAGTAGGCGCCCTGTTCTATTTTTCCCAGAAATATCTGGACAAACGGGACGGGCACGTAGTGGTACCCATGGATGTTTCCGAACACACGGATTCCAAAGATCCGGCAGATAACGCTCCTGCCATTTACGCTTTGCTGCCTATCGTTCCCCTGGCCCTGATCTTAAGCTTCAGCCCCCTGTGGATCACCTGGATCAAAGTCAACATCATCAACGCCATGATGATCGGCCTGGCTGTCGGCATGATCGCGGAATTTATCCGCACCCGCAACCTGAAGACCGTATTCGATGGAGTGCAGGCTTTCTTTGACGGCATGGGCATGCAGATGGCCAACGTAGTAACACTGATCGTTGCAGGCCAGGTATTCGCCCAGGGCCTTATGAGCATGGGGGTTATCAACACCCTGATCAAAGGCAGCCAGAGCGCAGGTTTCCCGCCCATGATGATGATGATCGTCATGGTAGCCATCATTTCCGTTTCTTCCATCGTTATGGGTTCCGGCAACGCCCCCTTCTTCGCCTTTGCCGCCCTGACCCCGGCTGTTGCCCAGGCAAGCGGTATCGCGCCGGTACTCTTCCTGCTGCCCATGCACTTCGCGGCATCCATCGCACGTACATGTTCCCCTATTACCGCGGTAATCGTTGTATCTTCCGGCATGGGTAACGTTTCCCCCTTCGATTTAATTAAACGTACTTTCATCCCCATGTGCGGCGCCATGCTTGTTAACGTAGCCATGACCTTCTTCTACTATTACCGGGGATAACGAAAGGTATTCATGGACAATGAATTGAACTGAGATGCCATAATGTACTTTAGAAATGGCTGATAAAACAATTCATCAATAACTTTGCAAATTTTTCCGCAACTTTGAAAGCCGTTATTGTTTGCAATGCCGCTGCCTGATGCAGTCGCTGCACAAAACATAACGGCTTTTTATTTTGAAAAAATCGGTTTGTAAAAAAACAGGCGGATTCTATAATTTTTTCAGCCGGATTCTGTATTTTCTATTTCTCCCATGATATAATTTCAAAGAATAGAAACGAATAGGATCGATTACTCTGCACAAGCAAATTTATTTTATCAGTAGTTCCTTAATTCTTTCGAATACGTTTTAAATTGGAGACAGTTTTATGCATCAGTATTTATTTCATATCGGCGATTTTCCCATACGCATGTACGGGCTCATGCTAACCCTGGCAATTTTTCTGGCTACAGGCACGGCTTATTTTCTGGCCCGGCAGGACGGGCGATGGCATGAACACGTACTGGACATTGGCATCTACGGAGGCTTTGCGGGACTCATTGGCGCCCGGCTGTGGGACGTATTTTTCTTTGACTGGAGCTATTACCAAGACCACCTGCTGGAGATCCCCTTTGTATGGCAAGGGGGCATGGCAGTACAGGGCGGAATGCTGGCGGGACTGGCAACCGGAATTATTTACTGCAAGCTGCACAAAATCGACTGGCTGGCCCTGGCGGATATCGTGTGCCCTGCCATGATCCTGGGCCAGGCTGTAGGACGGATGGCGAACCTTTTGAACGGGGATGCCTTCGGCGCCCCTACCGGCGGCGACTTCGGCATTATCTACCCGGAAGGGACTCTGGCCCGGGCCACTTACGGAACCCAGCCCCTCTGGCCGGCGGAAGTGTGGGAAGGGCAGCTGGATGTTGTAGTATTTGCCCTGCTCCTTGTTTTCCGTGCCTTTCCCCATGCAAAAGGACAGGCCCTTTGCCTGTACGGTTTTTTATATTCGTTAGAACGGTTCTGTCTGGAATTTCTCCGGGGCGATTATGCGGAGCCCTGGCTTTTCGGCCTTACCAGCGCCCAGGCCACCAGCGCCGGATTTATGCTGGTCTGCGTCGGGTTCTTCGTGTATTTCGGCGTATTGGCAAAAAATAATCCGGACCGGATCATGGAGCCTGGCAGTGCACTGGAAAAAGCAGCTGGCGATAATAGCGAAAAGAAGAAACATCGTTAAAACATTTACGAAAAGGATTCTGAAAAAACGCGTTAACGGTCACTGCATAAATGTTTCCCGAAAACTTTTTCAAATTCATGAAAAAAGTATTGACATTTTCAAAAGATTGCGCTATTATAAACAGGTAGTCACTCCGGGATGGTGTAATGGTAGCACAGGAGATTCTGGATCTTCTTGTCTGGGTTCGAGCCCTAGTCCCGGAGCCATTTTTTTATATGGCGCCATGGTCAAGAGGTCAAGACGTCGCCCTCTCAAGGCGAAATCATGGGTTCAATTCCCATTGGCGCTGCCATTGAATCCACTGCTGGAAATTAATATAGACAGAAAAGCAGCTTAATCTTTACCCGCAAAATCGCAGCAAAACGTTTTCCAGGCGTTTTCTGCCATGTGCATAGTTTTTATTGCGGTAACGCTTTTCTGGCCGTTGTACGGCATCCTGCGCTCAGGTTTTTACCTGGGCGCTTTTTATTTCGCTGCCGCCGCGCCCACTGCTGCGCCGGCAATGAAAAACCAGAATCTATTTTGCCAGATCTGTCGCCGCTGCACCCGCCGCTCTTTTTCGATCGTGCGCCTCAATGTCTGCAAGGATGTTTTCGATGCGGCCAGCTCGCTGGATGCAGCTGTCAAGGATAGATTGACAGCTGTTAATTCCTTCTGTGATGTCTGCAGCTGCCTTTTCGCTTCTTGCAATTCCTGCTGCAGCTGCTCCGACGGCCGCCTCAGCTTGCTGTACAGATCCTGCAGCTTCATCAATTCGCTCTTTTGCGCGGTCCACTCTGCTGTCAACTGCGTCCACTGCCCGATCGGTATCTGCTTGTATGCCGTTGTTTCTCCGGGAGTCTTGCACCAGCCAGATCGCGGCCATACAACACAGCACAGCAACAGCAGCGATAATACAATAGCGTGTATTTTCTTTATAGTAGTCATGCATTAGATCCCTCCCGCAGCCATTGCGCCAGGTAAAAGTTTGCGATGCCACGCCACAAGTCGCCGCCAGGTACCATTTTGCCGCCGTTGTTAATATCCGGCAAATACCAAAGGTCCCAGCGGGTTTCCGGATCCCCGGAAAAAGGGCCGTATCCGTCAATCTGCGCCGCTTCGCAGTGCGTCATAAAATGCTCCCTGTCCAGATCTATGCCCAGGGCGTCAGATAATACAGCCGCAACTTGCGACAGCGCCGTTATCTGTATATCCGTGGGAGGTTCCGGGCCCAGATCCGCATCCCTGCCCTCATTGGCAATTGCTCCATACCCGCACAGCATTGCTATGCCAATAGCGCCAAAATTGCGCCGCCATGTGTGGGATTTCTTTTCCGCCAGGTCTTCCGTGGTAACATATACGGATCCGTCCCGGTCGATCAGGATATGATAATCGTCATACCCCTGGCCATAATGGCCGGCTGTCCAATGTGCATATACCCGACTAATCAGGCCGCGCGCATCTGCAGCAATGACTTCTATGTCTTCCAGTGTTACCTTGATGCAATCATTTAACGATATTGCTGCCATTATATCCTCCTATTGTTTTAGTTTCTCTTTTTTCTTTTTAACAATTGCGATCAGCTCCCCGGCCACGCTGACATTGCACTCGGAAAGATTTTCCAGGCAACTGAGCAGCTCCGTGCAGCTGAGCACGGCCGTAATCACCGGAAGCAGGAACGTGATCGGGGCCTTAGCTATCATCATGGCCACGTCGCATAAAGAGGCGAATAGCAATATAACGCCATATGTCCCGATCTTGCTGATAAACTGATTTCTCATAGCTTCACTTTTGATATATCGCCAGCGATGGGCCTGCCGGATAAACTTTACAGCCTGCCATACTGTGACAGGCGTTTGAGGGTACATATCCAGGTGTAATCTCATGGCCAGCGCGATCCATCTGGTAAAAACGTCCAGACAGGCAAGTGCGCAGAAAATCATAAAAAGCTGCACCTGCACCCCCATGGCGTCGGCCAGGGCTGCCACTCCTGTACTGGCCGCCAGCTTTATTGGCCAGTCGGCCATAACATTTTTTAATGTATCCGCAGAAAAAAAGCTGTGCAAAATATTATTCATTCCCCGATCTCCCTTTTCAGCGCCTCTATCTTCTCAAGCTCTTTTTCGGCGTTGTCTACCGCGGTATGCTGCGCCAGCTCATTGTATAGATCTGCGATCAGCTGGCTCTGCAATTGTATAATTTCGTTTTGCTTTTCAATAATCAAAACCGGCGGCATCATGGTTTTACTGGCCACACGATTGCCAGCGGAAAGTCTTCCTGTTCCGGCACGTCCCGGAGTGCCTGCCGGTATACCTTCCACGCATCGACGTCCACATTAGGCCGGTCCGGTACCAGCATATTGTCGCAATCGTCCAGCAGCCGGTTCCGGTATTCCCGCGCCGCCTCGGCCGCTTCCTCTTCATTCTGCGCCTCTACTGCGGCCTCATACCGTCGACGCAGCACTCCATCTGTATGTGAGTAGGCATACTGGAGATAATTAGATCGTCTTGCCTCTTCAACTCCCTGCGCTTTGCATTCCATTCGGGTGCCCTCCTATTAAATAATTGATAGTATAGCCGGCGCATCTGGATAACCTGCATATAACAATCTTGCTGCAATATACCAGCCTGCCAGCATTGAAAACTGTTTGCTATGGCTGCCATGCTAATTTTCCCGGCATCCAGCAGCTTCTTTTGTTTGCGCAGCCTCTTGCACGCTTTTCTCATACTTGACCGGTGTTTTCGGATAACAACCTTACCCGTTACGCCCACGCGGATCCGCCAGTGCAATAAGATTATGCCACGGGCCAACGGATATAATTGCGTTTTCGGGTTTAGCGTTAATTTCTTCCGGTGTAAAAACTCCGCAATTTTACGCTGGCAATATCTTAGATATTCTTTACTTCCATGCACCAGCGCAAAGTCGTCCATGTAACGCGCGTAGACTTGGATCCCTAACGTTTCCGTTATGTAATGATCCATATCATTCAACAGCGCGATCTGTGTGGTCTGCGTTACCTGACTCCCCAGCCCGACGCCTTTAAAATCGCCTTGCTGGATCCTTTTGGTTACTGCAGTAACCTGGCTGCTGTTCAGCCCTTTAATTACTCTTTTCCAGTCGCCTCCGTATATCAGGTAGCTTGAAATTCTATGTCCTGCATTATGGGCGTCTCTCTTGGCCATTCCCTGGGCCATTAAAATTTTTGTAAATTCAATTTCCGTAAAGCTGCGGATGACATCCTCGCAAGCCCGCGCAGTGTATGGATCCACGTATTGCGCTGTATTGCTGCATACGACGTCATGGTTACTGTTTGGAAAATATCCTTTAATGTCGCACTGAAGCACATACGCATTATTGCCATGAATCCTCGTAAACTCCCGCAGCTGGGCCAGAAAAACGTCAATACAAAATTTTGTTCCTTTACCCTTCTGGCAGGCACAATTCGCTTTGATGAATGTCTTTGTTACAGCCGGATATACGATATCGTCAATCAGGGCGTGCTGATATTGTCTATCTTTGATATTGGACGCGTAAATATCTCGCTGCTTAGGCTCCGTGATTGTAAACCACAAATATTTCGATATTCTGTATCGGCCTGTTTTGATGTCCTTGCGTAAATGGTATGTATTAAGCAGCCGATCCAACCAATATATTGCGACGCTTTTCTTCCATTTCGTTCCCCTGGTACATCTCTGTAGCCGTTTTAATAGGTTGTGATATTCAATTGCTTCCTGGTATTCCATGTCTTAGTCCGCCGTAACCAGCGGCTCAAATTTGGCTTTTACGCCGGAGAGATAATACTCCTTGCATGTTGCATGTGCGCTGCTTTCGACGTTTCTGTCTACTCGGTCCGGCTGTCCATGCAATCGGGGGCAACGGCGTTGCTGTTGTTCGCATTGTTGTTGTTGACTGCGCCCGATGAGTTGACTATCCGCGCATTATTCGCGTTGCCGGGATTCGGGGAACGTAACCACTGATTTCGGGCAGTATTAGTATTATTCTCCACAATGCCGAACGGCATTGATTTTAAACTTTGCACTTCTGTTTCTAATTTTGCCAGCCGGACGGCCCGCTGCTGCAACAATCTGTATCTGCGTTCTTTGTCTGATTTTATCCATGCTTTTAACAATCTAAGCACGTCGTCCACCAGCCCGATCCAATGCTCCAGGCCGTCGATCTTTCTATCGTCGTTAAATGTGGTAAGATACCGCACCACGTCAGAAACTGCAGCCAGCGCTTTCAATTGCTTTTTGTGGCGCATTTTATACTCCAGATCGTCGTCGATTTGAAATTCATTAGCAGCCATTATATTGTGCAACACGGCGGTCGTTGCTTTTAATAGCGGGATCCGTTTGGTGAACGTAGTCGATTTTGTAAAATACGATCCGCCTTTCGTTCCCTTCATTTTCTGCATCGTGTGATTAAGTAAATTCTCTGCAGCAATAGCAACGTTTAAATCGTTTGGTTTTCTTTTCCATGCCGGCACTGACATTTTACTTTATCCTCTTAGTAGCGGCCGGGCGGGCTCGCGCCGCCGCGACCGTGTTCATTGTATTTTATCCTGCAGCCTTACGAGCATAGATTCTGCAAGCGGGGGCAACGGCGTAGCTGTAGTACGCACCGCTGCCGTTGACTGCGCCCGATGAGTTGACTATCCGCGCATTACCCGCGTTGCCGGGATACGGGGAACGTAACCACTGATAGCGGGCAGTCCCGCCGTTATCGTACATTATGCGATCTATATCGGTCGCGCCTTTGTAGTAATCCCATTGCGTTTCGTTCAAGTCTGTGCCTTCCGTGCTTCCGAAAATCTGGAATCGGGAGGGCAGCCAGAACATGGCCCGCATCGAATAGCTGGAGTTGGTTTCGTAGCCGTCTGTTTCAAAAATATTGTTAGTGATCGTGCTAAAATCTACCGGGGAGACAATTTCCAGAAAGTCGTCCGGCAATTTACTCATGAAACCGGGTTGTGAAGCCTGCCAGGTCGGAGGGTTGTCAAACCGGTTTGTTGGTGCCCAATAGCTTCCGGCAGCTTTGTCGCTGTTCAAATATTGATGTATTGCGCTTTGTGCATAGTTGTTACTGCCGTAGGATGCTCTGTGTATACTGTTTGCGTTTTCGTTATCCGGGTCCCCCGTGGGGTTTATGACGCAGAGTTTCGTCCCATCGCTTCCGGATGTAATTGGCACGGTCTGGGAGGCCGTCAGCGACGCCGGTGTATCATAAGCTTTAACGCTGCACGCCGTCACGCCTCCGCTTTTACCATATACCGAATCTAACCCGGCCAACCTGCCGCCGGCAGGCACAGCCTGCAGCAATGTAAATTTGTAATTTCCGACATTTGCCTCCCCGTATTTTGTTCCTACTTCAAAATAGTATTGACCCGCAGGCAATGCCGTTTCACAGTAAAAAAACGCTTCCGGCGAATCAAACTGTAGCAGATCTACGGCTTTACTGACTCGGATATCGGCATACGGGCGGCCGTCTTCCAGCTGGCCGTGATGCATGAATGTCCACGGATATGTATAATTCCCCTTGGTTGTCAAAAAAGTGGTCCCTACCGGGAACATCTTGGAGCCGCCTCCGGAATCAATGATATCCTTCATTTGCCGGAAACTGAGTTCCGACCGGTCGCGCAATATTGCGTTAAGCCCCCACAGGGCCGCTGCCATGTCCTTCCCGGTTTCGTCCAGCAGGGCCGGTTTTGTTACTTGTGCCATTTTGCCCTCCTACACTTCATATGTTATGCATAGCTTGCCGTCAACAACAGACAACCCCAGGTTTTCCAGTGCTAATACTCTGGCTGCTAATCCGTCCGGGGTTGAAATCCCTGCGGCCTGATCACGTGCCTGTTCCGCTGCCTCCTTCGCAGCTTCCGCAGCAGCTTGCGCCGCGGCCGCCTGGCTGGCTTTCGTAGACGCCTCCGTTGCTTTTTCCGCCGCCACGTTTGCCTTCGCCGTCGCTTCGTTCGCCTTCTGTGTCGCGGTGCTGGCGCTCTGGGCCGCGCCGCCCACGCCATCCTTCAGGTTTTCTATGTTATTGACAAGATAGTCATACAAGCCACGGCCGTGCGGATCCGTTAAAGGAGTGTTCGGCCCGAAAGCGCCGGATCTTATCAAATCCCCATTGCCGTCATATATTTCCGGGTTTTGATAACCTGTTAATTCCATTTCTCCCTCCTGTTAATCAAAATCCTCCATGCTGATAATTTCAGCCACGCAGGAATCAGACGACGCATAATAACGATAGTCGGCATCCCGCTGCACTTCTTTCAAAATATCCTCTCTTGTTTCGCCAATAAATACGCCATGGCCGCCAATAACTACCTTGTATACAACCTTTTTTCTTTCTGCGTCCAGCTCTTCCATGGTGACAATCTCAGTCGCACAGGAATCAGAAGACGCATAAAACTGGTAGTCTGCCATCCGCTGCACTTCGTTCCGAATTTCCTCCGGAGTTGTTCCAGGGAAAACGCCATGCTTCCCGATCGTGATCGTGTAAGTTGCTTTTTTCCTTGCCATTTTTTAATTCCTCCTTTATTTTTACAGATCCACGACATCCATAACGAGCCATGATCTGCTGTCAACAATAACGCCAGCGCCTTTATACCTATGGCCGTAATATTCTGCAGGGAGTTTATTGGTATGCGTAGCAACAAGCCGGCCACTGACAGTACTGCCGGCTCGCACTCCGGACGACACGACACTTGACACAATGTTGCCGCCACGCAGCTGAAAATTGTTTTCCGACCATGTGTATATAAGGCCTTCGTAATCGTTCCATGCAAATTCCGTAACCGTCTGCCAGCCGCCCTGCTTAATAATCCCATATTTCTGTACGGTAACATTTTCGTATCTGTATGTTGTTTTTCCGTAAAAATCGGTGTATGGGACCCATTGCATTTCGGTCGTGGTGTAATACCCCCATTCCGGTGCTTCATAGACCTGTCTGGTTACAGCTTCGTACCTCGTATATGTGTATACGTCAGTCGTTTCTGTCCTACTGTGAGCACACACAGCTACAGCAGGTCTCGCAGCGCTGTTGGCGGGGCCTTCACTCTGGCCAAATCCTATAACATTAGGATGCTTTGTATTGCTGTCATACACCACGGCGCCGTTTTCGTCAAAAACCTGCAGCCCGACGCCATGCGCTGCAGCCGTCAATTTAGTAGAAAAGATATAGACGGTCATTCCGGATTTAAACGTGTTCACCGTGCACGACCACCCCGTCGGAGTGTTGACACAGTACGCGTCTATAGTCTGGTTCGTGGTCCCGCCGACTGCAGCCAGCAGCTCGCCGTCCGCAAACTTTCCGGAAGTCGTCCCTGTTCCCGACAGTGTGATTTTGCGAGACAGATACAGATTTTTATATGCTCCGTCAATTTGTATTTTATTATTATCATTGTAAACGGTTATCCCTGCAGCCATCTGCTAATACACTCCATATAACATAGTACACGCCAATTTCCGGCCAGAAGGGAATTGCCAACGCAAAAAGCCGTTTCCTTTTGTGATTTTGGGATATTCATATTTTGGCCGTTCGGTTTCCTGGACCGCGAAATTGGTGGACGGCGTTTGTAAAAGCCACCATATATCTGATTCCGGTTTAATGCCGTCGTTATATACGACGCCAGTATCTGACGTCCCGTCAATGACTACCCGCCCCAAAAAGCGCGGCAGGCGGTTTGTTACGTCTACGTCCAGCTTGCCATTTTCATCAAAAACCTGAAAACCTTGCGCCATATCACCACACTCCCATCCGGACGCGCAGCCTGTTACTATCGTATACCAGGATCTGGTTGCTTCTTACTTCTAACCGTGCGCCGCTGGTTGCCGTTCGCAACACGCCAATAACGGCGCTAATCGCGGACAGGCTGCTGACGCTTAGTTTGTCAGCCGTGACGGCCCCGGTCTGGATCATATTCTTTGTTATGACGTTATTTCCAATCTTTGTGGTACCGTCGATATTAATCAGACTGCCTTTAATGTAAAAGCCCGTATGATCCTGCTGGAACCAGCTGCTTACATCGTCCTGAGTTACCTTCGACGCGATGCCGTCCTGCATTACCTGCAGCGCAGAATAAGCGCGCACCCCGGTATTACTATTTAGGTTGGTAATCAACGCGCTTAAGCCGCCCGCATTTTGTGTTAGGCGCGTAAAAATTGTGCTGTTTGTTCCATCCTGCGCCGTTTTGTTCTGCGCCACCGTGCTGCTAATACCATCCGCTTGTTGCTTTAACTCCGTAATGGCCGCGTATGTAGTGCCGTCAGAATGTGCATTTAAATTTTGTACGATCGTACTAATATTGTCTGCGTTTTGCGTAACCTGCGATGACAATACAGCTATATCGGTAGACATGCCATCCTGCGCGTCCTGAATGATTTGCGTTACCTGGGTCCGGATCCCTTCGACGCTTGCGTTAATCTGGGTAATCGAATTGTAAGTTGTCTCACCAGGGCCGGCGTTCAGATTGGCAATCACTGCGGCAATGCTGGCAGCCGTTTGTGAGATCTGGCTTCCGAGCGTCTGGTTTACCCCGTCCTGCGTTGTTTTGTTGTTTGCGACCGTACTGCTAATGCTGTCCGTCGTTGTTTTAAGTTCTGCTATCGATCTGTATCCGCTTTGTGCGGGAACCTTGTTAAGTTCGTCTATAATTCCTTGCGTCGCGGCATCCGCATTCGCGATATGCTGGTTGATTTCCTGAACAGTATTGTTCAGCCCGGCAATGTCCTGAACGCTTTGAATTGCGTCATCGATATTGCCCTGCAATGCCAGGGATAGCTTTTCTTTGGTTACCGCCTGTTCTTCCAATAGAGCACTATCGACAAGTGCCTTAACTACAACGCGCGTTTCTGCAGATCTCGGCCCCTCCCCGAACATGTCTACATAGGCGACGCTTACATCGTAAATGCCGGCGTCGCAGGCGTGTGTATACACATTATTAACAGTGTGGACCTGAACAAGTTCCGCGCCATCTATGTATATATTCATTCCGTCACACCCGGCCGGAATCGCTGCCGCTTCTAAGGCAAACCCGCCCAGCTTAGCCGTCAGATGTGGAGCTGCCGGCCGCGGCGGTACCGTCTTATTGTATTCCAGCGTCGCAGGTGCGGAATATTTGCCGGCTGCAGAGTATGCATATAGGTACAATGTTCCGGTCCGCTCCGTCAGCGGAAGAGACGCTTTTAAGCCCGTAACCCTGGCCAGCAAGTTTGCGTTTTCTTCCCCTGGTGCATCGTCTTTCCTGACTTCATAGAAAGCTATATCGCTGTTGACGACTTCACGCCAGGACGCAACAGCCTGATCCGTGAAGTTAATCGTGAACCCGTCCGGCGTGTTCGGCGTTTCTGTGCGCAGCGCCACCAAAATTTCCACCATCGGCGACGCATCTGGCGACGTTTCGACACCCCACTGGTCAACCGTTGTTACTGCAATACGGTACCGGTCCCCGACAACCGCCTGCGGAATTACCGCGGACGTCTTTCCGGATCCGCCATATATCCATTCCCCGGCGAAACCCAGCTCTGACGCAGGAATCCCCTGCCGGACCTTTATGTATTTTGTCTGTACGTTATTGGTCTTGTACCAGACGCGTGCCTCGTAAAAACTCTGCAGATCCGGCGGATCCCATTCCGCCACGATATCGTACCGGGTAACGCCATCTTTTAACTGCCGGTACCGGTTACGCGCCGTCAGCTGGCGCACTGGCGGAATATAATACGGCTGCAGTGTATATTCGTAGGCCGGTACTTCTGCCAGCGACTGCTCCCCGCTACCAAAAATGTTGTAACTGCAGAATTTAAAATACAGCTTTTTGCCAATGTCTTCCTTGGAAAACGGAGCACGGAGCAGCGTTTCGTCGCATCGCACGACCACGCTGCCGACCCCGTGAGTTGTCGGCGTTGTGTTGTACTGGCCACGGACCAAACCCTCCAGCTTATAATGCCCATTGGCCAGCAGTGTAGCTGTCTGGTAGCTCATGCACTCGCCGCTGATCCATAGCAGCGTGTTCGCCCTTTTCGCGTCCTGGGCGCTGCCGGACAGCATTGTGCCGTTGATATCTACCTCTAAGCTGGTAGCATTGGCAGACAGTACGGCCGTCAACGGGCCCAGCCGGGCGTTGTTGCTGATCTTGCCAAGAGTGCGATAATATTCATCATTGTCGGACACGTACACGGTACAGCCGCCCCAGTTGTCGCCGGCCCCCTTGGCTGCGATCCACACCTCCAGCCCTTCCGCAGTTAGATCTGCAGGTGGCTGGAAAATAGCCGGCACAGCTGTAGCGGATGGCGGTTTATTGAAGTCTACAAACGGCCGGTCAACTTCGTGGACGTCAAACTCGGCCGGGCCATAGTTCCCATCAAACCATGAAATTGCCGTGAATACTGGCAGCCCTTTTTCATCCTCTTTGACGTCGGTGATCATTACAACCTGATTGGTTATTCCAGAATTTACATCTGTAATTCTTACTTTGTCGCCCGGTTCCAACCGGCAATATGGCCAGTCAAGTTTGAAATTATATTGATTTTTCCCGACCTTATTGCGCCGCGCTGCCTCTTCTGCAATCTTTACCGCCCGCGCCTTCGTGTACACGTAGCCAGCCTGGATCGTCGGGGCCTGCTTTACGCCCCGCTCGGCAATATCCGCAACGTCTTCATATGTCACAGACTCCTTTTCGTATCCGTTTTCCCTGTTTTCATACTCCACGGTAAAACGGTTATACTGCTCGCTGGAGTCTTTCCGGGACCAGGTGACGCAGCTGCCCCCTTCCGGGAGGAAGTCTTCCGTCGTCAGGTCGTATTTGATTGTATTATCCGGCTGCCATCCTCCGACCGGCCGGTCCGCCAACGGCACTATTTTGTATGTATCGTTGCTATGAAAAACGTAAGCGCCGCACAGCTGCGCTATCTCATTTACAATTTTTTGAGCTTCCTGCGGATCCGTCGCGTCTGCAGGCGTGGAAATTAGCAGATCTGCATTGGCGCAATAGGCACGGAAGCTGTCAGCGCCTTTAAATGTTGCATTCGCCTGCCCGGATTTGCGCAGCACGTACAAAATATAATCCATGGGATTGACGTCTGTACCGTCGCCCGTGTTTAGCAATTGGCCATTGACCTCAAAATTGTACGACGGCATGCTGGCGGAATCGCCCAGGTCAATCACACCAGCCATATATGCCAGCCCGGAATACGACAGAGCTTTGTCCGGATGTTTACCGGTTACATATGACCAGGGCTGCTGGTTGGCCGTTCCTTTATGCAGTGTAAGCCCGATATTTTCATCCGGATAATAGTACAGATCTTTACCCTTCCATACCCTATTTATTCCGGTTATAGGTCCCTCACATAATCCCAGGATAACAGCAACGCTATACGTATAGGTTATTGTTGTGGTAGTGCTTTTCCCGCCCTTGCCGCTGCGCTGCGTTTCTCGATGTTCATGGGCCGTAAAATCATCCCAGTAAATTACGTTTCCGCTTATCCGGGTGGTGCCCAGGACCTCCATGACAGCCGTGCCATATTCTGCAGTGTTGACGCTGAAGGCGCTGATCTTATCCGTCCGGATGGTTGTATTTCTGCCTCTGAAAAAACCCATCAGACACCTCCGTTAAAACGGTACACGCCCCGCAGGCGACTATCACCATGCGCATCGAAAAACATCACGTCATTAATATCGCTCAGGATCACGCCATGTTTGACCAGAGCATGACAAACGGTATCATTACCGCAATACACTGCAGCATGGCTAATGCAGCGGCCATATTGGTACAGTAAAAAATCCCCCGGGCGCATTGCTTTCGGTGTGATTTTTGTGCAATATGCCTGCACGTAAAACAGGAACCATTCGTCAGAGTGATGCAAATGCCATTCGTTCGAATACGGTTTTACTGCAATTTCGTCTTTTTGGATTATGCCGGCGTCTTCCAGCGCGCCGATCAGCAGCATGCCGCAATCTACCCCGACACCTTTTACTCTGGCATTGTTAATATGTGGCGTACCCAGCCACTTTTGCGCTGCTTCTGCAATTTTCTTGCCTTCCTCTTCCGTGATCATAGCAAAACTTCCTTTCTGGGCACGAACGGCGCTATCAGACAATACTCATCCGTATCGCCGCTGGATGTTACCCGGCCGGATGCAGCTGTTGTATATGCCCCTTGCGGGTAATACCTGCGCCGCGGAAATTCCATGTTTAGCCCCTGTGTTTTACTTTTTATTGTCAATTCCAGCTTAATGCCGCCGGAGCTTTTAATTTCGACGTCTCCGGAAAACAGGCCGATGGTACCAATGACGGAAGCGGCCGGCAATTCCCCCGTTTTCCGGAAAAACGCCCTCTTTAGGCTTAGCTGCGCCCCGTCCAAAACGCCAGAATGAGCCGCTGCCATGATCGGCATGCTTTCGATCGTGTCCTCCGCGTGGTTGCCGTCCGCGTATATCGTTACCGCCAGCGTGTCGACGGTAACCTGTCCCTGCAGACTGATCTGCTGTCTTTTGATGATCAGGGCATCGTGTCTGTATATCCGGTTATCCAGTACAATGTCACAATCGCAGTCGGCATACCGGTATGTATTGCCATTGGCCAGCACCAGCTCATACAAATCGCAGGAGGTAAACGTTTTTTCTGTATTCAGATGTACTTCTAATTCTGCAGATACGTCTTTCATCGCCAGGTCTCCAAATTTAACGTATTACTTTTTTTGAAGTTTTTAAAAATATGCTCCATTTTGATTTTTTTGGCCGGGATGTGGACCTTCCAGTAATACCGATAGCTGGCGGTCACGATCGCAGAGCTGGCCAGCGCCGTTTTGAATGCGATTGCACCGTTGGCCACGGTGTACTTGCTGGAAGCCTGCAGTGTGCCGTCGACGTACACCTTCAGCTGGTCCACCTTATCCACCGCCTCCACGTGGCTGCCCCACTTCATTACACACTGGTAGCTGCCATCCGTATTTTTAGGTAGTTGAATATCCGTTTCTGTATTATCATCCGGATCCAGCCAAAAAAACGGAGTATTTCCGCCCTTCAGTAATGCGAAAAATCCCAGGATGGTTTTGTAGTTCGCTTCTGTCAGAATCCCGAATTTCACTTCAATGTTCCACTTAGGCAGCAGCTGGTTCGTGTTGCTGCGCTTGCGCCCGCTGCCGGTAGTAACTACATCGCCATCGTAGGACATGCTTTTGTAGCTGTGCATCTCAATGCCGGATACGACCGGCCAGGTTGCTATCGTTGCCATTACCACACCCCCGTCGCAGATCTAAATCTGCGATTTTCTTCATACAGAGCCTGTTTGATTCTATCCAGGCCGCCACGATCCAGGAACCCGGAAAAGGATGCTGCATCGATCGCAGATACTTGCACCGTCAGCGTATCGCCGCCCGCCGTGGCTGCAATGGTATCGTCTACACTGCCGCCATCCGAAAACTGCGGAACGCGACCGGCGTTAATTGCTTCCAAAGTGCCCCGGCCGATCTGATTCACTGCCGCGCTCCGGATCACAAACTCCCCGTTACTGAGCATGGCCGGAATACTGTCAGACGTTCCTGTCCCCGGGCCGGAGATATAGCCGCCGGTTGCTTTATTTATTGCGAATACTGTTCTATTGGCCGCATCCGCCGGCGTCATGCCGCTGGCAATCATCGGAAACGCGGAATAAACTGCAAAAACACCCAGCCACTGCGCTAAAATCCTGACGGCGTTTTGAATTATACTTTTTGCAAAATCAGCCAATGCGTCCTTCGCGCTTTTTTCTCCCAGAATAAAGTCGGCCATGGCGTCCCCCATTGATTTGCCTACTTTATCCGCATATTCCTGGGTCTTTTTTGACCACTGATCCGCCATTGTTAACGAATTTTTTTCCGCTTCTGTTTTTCTTGCTAAATCGTTTATGTATCTATCAATGAATTGCGTTATGGTTTCATTTTTAGCGTCCAGATCAGCTTGGAGATCTTCCGGTGTCATGTTTAAAATTTTAGCCATTCCGGCAACCTGGTCCCCTTCCATAGGTTGTGCCTTGACGGCATTAAGTTCTTCAAGCGTTTTTGCGAAATCTTGTTTTAATTTATCAATGCGCTTTTGTATTTCGTCTTCATTCCCAAAAACCTGATCAAAAATGCTCCGACTTTTCTCTTTCAGGCTTGTATAGTTCGCGCTGTATTCCGCCGCCTTAACTTTGGCGTCATACAACTGGTTTTCCGCATCAATCTGATCCCGGATAGTTTTCAGTGTATAATCCCTGGTTTTGTCGTCGCCGATCTTGGCCGCCAGGGCCAGCTCCTTGTTTAACCCTTCCAGCAGCTGGTTGTGCGCATTATCCAGCTCCAGCAGCTTGATCCGTTTCTCTTCCTGAGTTCTGGCCTCGCCGGTCAGCATGGTCATATTTACTTTGGCCAACTCTACAGTGCTTTTGGCCATTGCCCATTTTTGCTTATCTGCATCGCTGTATTTTTTGATTAACGCTTCTACAGCTTTCTCTTCTTCCGTCAGTTCTTTTTTGGCTGAACCGCCGCCGGATCTCCTGGACCCGCCGCCAGATTTCGCTGCGGCCGGAGCTTTAACGGTACGTTTTACAGTTCGGAAATGATTCTGACTTGCCCGGTCTTCCGGTTCGATCTCTGTTTTTTTGCCAAACGTCTGGGCCCAGCTTTTATTTACCTCGCTGGCCAGCCCTTTGCCGACGGACGTCAGGATGGTTTTTGCCAAATCGTAAATGTATAGCAGCCCATCAATCACCGGCTGTAACGCTTCGTATACATCCCGGCCAAACGAACAGAATGCTTCGTACGCAGAATCAAGCGCCAGTACAATTAATTTAAATGTGGTAATTACAGCACTTAGCGCGCCGTCAATGATGTCCAGCGCAAATTTTGCCACCTCTTTCAGATCAGAGAACGCGCCACAGCCTTCCCCACGTACCATATCTACCAAATCCTGCGTAAACTGAATCAAATCCTGGATAATTTCGCTCTGGTTGAACGCGTCGAAAATCCCCATGCCGATTTCTGCGCACATAGTCTGCAGGTTGCCGGTTACATCACCCCAGGCGTCGATTGTGTTATTTTTGCTTTCTGTCATACTGCCATCAAATTCATGCATGTAGTCAGTCAGGGCCCCGATAGCCTTCTGGGCATCCAGCGTGCCGTCATCCAGCGCTTTCATTGCCTCTTCTGCAGACATGCCAATCTTACCAAACGCTTTGTCGAGATCCATGCCGGCCATCTGCAGACTTACAAACTGCTTGCTTGTGGCTTCCCCGGTGGCCTGCATCCGGGCGATTGTATTGACCATGGCCTGGGCTTCTGCCTGCCCCTTTCCCAAGCCTGCGGATGTGTCAGCGCACAGCTGAATCATGTCAGCCGCATTTTGTGCGGAATAACCCAGCGTCATTAACTGGATCCCCATCTGTTGCACAGCGCTTTCGTCGTAATTAGTATTGCGGTATACATCGTTAAAAGCGCGGTATGCTTCCGTTGCATCCCCCGTTACGCCTTTAATGGCCGATATCTGAGCAACGCTCTGCTGCATTTTCGCGCCAGCAGTCATTACGGCCTCTCCCAGAGATGCCAGCGCTGCCACGGCGCCCGTCATTATGGTTGTGGCCAGGTTGCCCAGGGCAACGGAAAAGGCCGTGGTAAAACCTTTCGTCATTTCGAATTTTCCGGCCAGCCCTGCAGCGCCTGCGTCTGCAGCGGACGCAGCTTTCGCCATGCTTTCCATTTCTTTAATGCTGGAATTGATGGCACGGGCATATTGCTGGTTGGCCTGCGTCTGTTCGTTGATCTCCTGGCGCAGCCGGCGCATGGCGTCAGCTTGTTCTTTGGTCGCTGCCGTCCCCTGCTTCGTGGCCGCCTCCAGATCCTTCAGCTGCCGTTTCATAGCGGAAACGCTTTGCATTCCGGCCGCAAGTTCTGTGTTTAATTTTTTAAGCCCTTCGTCTTTAGCCTCTGTTACCAGGGTAATCTTTGCCTCTGCCATTTTTTCGACTCCTATAGCTTAATGTGCGTGGCCATGTACATTTCCAGCTGGCCAGCGAAATAATCTTCTATAGCCGCCTTGTTCGATTCGAAATACTTTCCTCGCGGCGGGTAGTATGTGCTCAGCCGTCCTTTATACGGCCCGTACATAATAGTGTGCTGCGTTGCGCCAGTATTGTACCAGCGGGCCAGGTAGTTGGCATATACAACAGACTCGATCGTGCTGGCTCCAATGCTAAACCGCCCCTTGATTATCTGGTTTACTGTTTTGCCTTTAACCGCTCCGGTACGTTCGTCCGTAATCAAGTTTTGACCACCAAACCCCGTGGACGCATGTGTCCGCGCAATATAGCCCCGCGTCATTACCTGGGCGTACCGCACACCTGCCTCCACGGTTTTCTTATATCCTTTATCAATATATTCGTTTATATCTTTTGCAAGCTCTTCTAATGTTCTCATAATTTTTTGTAAGGGCCGCATTGCGGCGGCCCTTATTTTAATCCCTTTTTGAATCACGGATTTGTTCCAGGCAACACAAAACCGGTCTTTTTCTCCGGAGCGCCCAGCAACGTAGCGCTAAAGCTCTTCTGGATCAGATCCTCAGAGTCTGCGGTCGTTTCGAACGACGTCGGAGCCGCCCAGAATGTTTTGTATTCCAGCGTATCAATGCGTACAAGCGCAAACTGCAGCGCTTTCTTTTCTTCCGTGGTTTCATCGTCTTCCACGAAGTTTTCAACAGCCAACTGGCCGACGTCATCCTTTTTGCAAATCATCTCGGCAGATACTTCGCCGCTCTTGCTGACGATGGCGCCTTCGGCCCAGTATTTCGTATCCTTCGTCTGCACGGTATTAACTTCCAGGGAAATATTAAAAGAGTTATTGGTGATGCCGCCAACCCGTTCCCATTTCGGTGATGCTGCGGTAGCACCTTCCCCGTAATTGACGAACACCACCTCATGCTTGCCGCTGACGCCTACGCTGCCGGAAGGCGCTTCCGGGTAATTCGCTTTTGTGATAGTAGTACCCATTTTTTCACCTCGTTAAATCTGATTTAATTTGATTGTTAAATTAACGCTGCCGGACTGCCAGGTGCCATTATCGCCCCGTATTGGCAGGTTAAGTCGGTGCGGCCCAACGTCCATTTTAATGGTCGTAAACCCTTCCGGAGCCAGGGCCGCGTCGACGGCCTCCCATAATTCCGAAGTACATAACGCCTCCATTAATTCCTGCAGCTTTTGAGCCACAACTTTCCGACCCGGGTAATTGCTGTATACTTCCAGCTGGATGTTGTAATCCCAAATATCTGACGCCTTATCATTCTGATCTGCGTCGGCTGCGCCCAGGATCCCATAACAGAAAGTAGCTTGATTGCGAAAATCTGTTTCGACTTCTTCGATGTCCGTGCCGCCTTCGTACCAGTTTAAACCGCAGGCGTGCGCATCGGACAACGCCTGATACAGTGCCATCGTGGCCGCGTATAGTGGTACTTTTATTTCCATCATATAATCCCCCCGCTGCCATTGATAGCTGTCGCCGTGATCTGGATGTATGGCGGTTTTTCTTCGTCCAGCAGCTCAATTTTGTTGATGATCCACGTATAGCCGTTATACAGCAGTCTCCATTTTGCGTTAATGCCGGGATATATTGACCTGATATCCCGTACCACAAAATAGCGCGTGTCTGCAGTAACGTAGTCAGCAACAAACTGCTGGCGCGACTGGTTTCGTTGCGTCACTTTCGCCGGGAAGCTGCGCAGGGTTTCGTAGACCGGTTCCTGCAGGCCGCCCAGCTCATCCCGTACCGGCGGGCCAGGACGCTGCAGTGTGATTTTGCGATTAAGTTCTGCCGGGTTATGTTTCATTTGATTGCTCCTAAGATCTTACGCCACTTTTCCGCTGTCTCCGGGTCGATCGTTCCGACATACCCAGGCGCGCGGTTCCGGTGAGCCGTTAATTTTTTGTACGTTGGTGCTTTCCGGCCATAAGCCGCCCGGTAGATTGGTAACGCCACATTGATGATAAACAGATCTTCAAGCCGTTCATGACGTCGCTGGTATCCGTTAGTCAAGGCGTCCAGTTCCCGCATCGTACAACCGGCAAACTGCTCCGGCGTCAGCTGCAGCTCTCCCAGGGCGAACGGCTCCAACGATTCAATCAGCTCTGTGGCGTTTCTGTAGCTGCGCCCCGGTCGTTTACCGCCGTCTCCGTCGGGGTCGCCAGGACGGCCCGCGGTTTTTTTGTGGTATCGCCCATAATTCCACTTTTTTCAACCGCTTCCAGCCCCTTCCGGAAAACAGTGATTACATCATGCTGACGTACCGCCGTATAATAGAGCTCTTCCATTTCCGCGTCCGTGTATTCCCGCTCCGGATCCCCACCTTTAATGCCCCACTTAAAAATGGTATACATGTCCGACAGGTTGGGCGGCAGGCCGTTAATACCTTGGGCCACTGTAACCAGAAGGTTGTTCTGGAAGAGTTCCTTTTCCGCGCCGTGGACTGATTTCATGGGATAACACAATTTGTATGTTTTCCCGTTAATTACAATTTCTACCGTTTTATCCAGCACCATAGTTTTTCCTCGCTTATTCGTGGGTGTATTCACAGCTGTACTTGAAATGTGCAATCAGCATATCTGTAGAAAACGGAATGTGGTACAGCTGCGCCCCATCCGCTGCCCCGCGCCGATCATACCAGTGTTCTACCAGTTGGCAGACGCATGTCTGAAAGAGTTCCGTTTCTTCAATGGCAACAGGTTCGCTGCTGCCGTCTCCGATATATGTGTTTTTCCCAGACTGTTCTTTAATCAGGTGTTCCGCCGATGTAATCAGCCCCTGCAGCATTTGATCGTCGTCTGTCGTATCAATACGGCTATATGCTTTTACTTTTTCCAGGCTGACCATGTTAATCACCCACCGTTATGTAATATTCAACATCGGAACCGTCAGCCATTAATACGCGGAATTTCTTTTCGCCGTTCGCAAGGCCGGCCAGATACTCCTTTTTAATGGTTACGCTGCCGGGCCCTATCGTATAGTTTTCCGGATTTACGTTTGACGTGTTATTCCTCAGCCCTGTTACTTCGCCATCGACTGATACGACAACATCCTGGGCAGACGACCGGCTGAAGATCGCGCTGCCCGGTGTTGCCATGGAGGTATCAGTCGTCAGGATTTTTTTAAGTATGCAAATGCTTTGGTAGTTTTTACAGTACCGTCAGCCAGGCAGTAACCCATGTAATCGGTAGTACGTTCTTTCATATGGTCTTCGAAGTACATGGTAACGTCTTCGTTGACGTTCATGGCGTAACCGCGAGCCATGTTACCCATCATTACACCGTCTTCAGGAACGGCATCCTCTTCAGCAACCGGCACGCCAAAAATACGGCCTACACCGCCAGCAGTTGCATCTGCGACAAAAATAGGGCGACCCATTTTGTCAACAATATTTGCTAACTGGTTCCAGATGGTTGTGCTCTTTGCGTAAATCTTTGCGCCGGTTTTATAACCCGACTTTACGACCGCCATAAATCCGGTCATTTTCTCGTAGGTGATGCCGTCGGCTGCCGTATAGGTCAATACCTGCGGGGTGCCGCTTTCTGCTTCCAGTTTGGTAATTACGCCAGTCGGTTCGCCAGGAGCAGGGCTTTCCGCGGTTCCGGTTTCGCCCTTGCCGTTAACCAGGGCGTTAGCGATAGCGTTAGACATCTTTTCAGCGATACGAGTCTGGATATATGCCAGAAATTCATCAACGGCCATTTTTTTGAGCTTCCAGGATACACTTACTGCTTTAGCCAGTTCGTATCCTTTCAGCGTTACTTTTCCAGTTTTAACCTTTTCCGCTGCCACGGCAGTTTCTTCATCGTACCAATTTCCGTCATCGCCCGCAGTTTCTTCGATCAAAATGTCGATGTCGCCAGGGATTCTGGTATATTTAGTATCTGCAATAATCGGGTGAAGTTCTTCGATCTCATGCCAGATACCATCCTGCACTGTCGTCGGAACCACAACACGGTTGTTTTTGGTGTTAGTTACACCAGCTTCATTTTTTGCGTTGAAAATTTCCTGCTCTTCTGCAGACATCTGCGTCCCCATCATGTAATGGGCAAACGCATTCATATACAGTTTTTCCTCTGTGGCTTTCTTTTCCGCCTCAGCTTTCGCGGCTGCGGCCAGATCTACGCCGGGCATACCTGCGCTGTTTAAGGTGCCCGGAATTTCCGGAACCGTCGCCGGCCGATTCATGCCGTTCAGGGCAGCAAAGTTTGCCTGTGCCGTAGCCAGCGCCTGAAATTTGGCATCCAGCGCTTTGATTTCTTCATTGGTTGCCTGCGCTACGGCTACATCCTCCGCTTCAATAGCCGCCTTCATTTTTGCCAGCAGCTCAGCGCGTTTGACTTCGTACTGTTTTTTGTCCATCTTAGTTTTCTCCTTTCAAATTCAAATAATTATATTTCTGCCGGAGCAGATTCAACGCAGCCGTTTTCTGCTGCTGGTTGACCGTTTTTTCCGCCCGCATGGCTTCCGCCAGCTGGGCCACCTGGGCCGACGTTAACATGATTGCGCCGCCGGCTGCCATGGCCGGCTGTTCTTCCGGCCCGGGCGTGAAAAGGATTTCATCTGCAAAATTCTTTTCTTTTGCTTCTTCCGGACCCAGCCAGGTCGTGACATCCATCAGCTTCAGAACATCATTTTTTGCCAGTTTGGTTTTATCGACGTATGCATTGGCAATAGTGTCGTCCAGCTTTTCCAGATCTTCCGCCGTTTTGTAAATGTCATTTTTATCGCCTTCAGTCCAACTGTGTGCCCGGTGGATCATCAGCTGGGAGACAGGACACATCTGCACCGTGTCTGCCGCGCATATGATCAGAGACGCCGCCGATGCTGCAATACTCATGACCACTGCAGTAATTTTTCCGGTATACATTTTCAACCGGTTATAAATTTCCATTCCAGCGAAAACGTAGCCGCCGGGAGAATTGACTTCCAGAATGATATCCTCCCCGTTTGCCTCTTCCAAAAATGCGGCCAGTTTGCCGGGAGAGGTTCCTTCCATCCCAAACCAGTCATATACGTCCTGGTAATTCGTCGGGATGATCGTGCCTTTGATTGCAAATTTTTTCGGCATTATTCCTTACCTCCTTCCTTGATTACTTGGGTATCCAACCGACGGATCGGTTTATCCCCGCCTTCGATGGGCGCCAGGTTCAGGATCTGCCGCCATTCGTTTGGCGTCAGCGCGCCCCGGTCAACCATTTGCACAAGGTTCAGCTTGCTGGCCATGCTGGCATACTGCAGGCTGGTACTGTCCATTGCGATCCGGTTGCCGCGGGCCCGTTCCAACCGGGAAAATATTTTCCGGGTAAACTCTTCCGCCAGGGCCTGGGCGAACGGTTCTATAACATTTTCGTAATATGCATTCCATTCGTCTTCGTTATAGGTGCTGCTTACTATTTTTTCATTGGTGCCGAAATATGCCATCAACCTCTTGTTGACGCTATTCATGGCCATGGCATTAGGCACATAGTCGTGCGGCTCCACCTGTTTGGCTTCCGCATCCGCGCCGGTCGCCGCCACGCCGATAGTGCCGTCCTCTGTGTTTTCTATGTCCAGAAAACTTTTCGCAAATTCTTTGGCGCGGATGCGCAAATCCTCCGGTTTCATTCCGCGCGAATATTTTAGCAGCCATTTAATAGCGCCACCGTTTTTAACAGCCTGCACAATAGACTGATCAGACGCCCCAGCCACTTCCATCAACGTTTCCAAAGCCGCCCGGTTTGTACTGCCAAACAGTTCATTACCGGCCACATCCCGCGGAATATGCAGCACATCTCCATAACTGACAACGGCCTGTTTTCCTGTCTGCAGATTAAACCGCAAATACAGCCGTCGCTGATCGTCCAGCAGCGCTTCCACGCTGGACCACTCAAGTGGATACAACTGCATGGCCAGCCCGTTGGCGTCCCTGACAATGTATGCAAACGCGTTATTTTTCAGCATATACTGCCACGCCATCCGCTGCCGGAACATTACGCCTGTCATTAGCGGATTTGGCTCCTGCAGTAATATCCGGATATACGGCTCCGGGTTGATTTTTATATCCGGGTTCCCGTCTTTATCCAGAGTTTCCCGGATGTGTTTGGCATCAAACTTTCCGGCAGCCTGCACAAAAGGTCTAACTATGGCGCGCACGTCCCCATTGTCCAGCAGGTCGCCGCTCCATGTGTATATCCCATTCCCCGATTCCCGGACAAGTTTTACCACCGTTTCAGTCGGATTCCTGTCCTTAAAAAAATTCTTAAAACGTGTAAAAACGCCCATTTACGCCCCTTCTTTCACAATGTCCACGTCGGAAAGGTAGTCTTCTTCATGTTTTTTATAGGTTACGTATGCATTTAACAGCGCTGCTGCGCCGTCGATACGGGCCCGCGGATTTTTTCCCTTGCAGGGCTGTATATTCCCGTTTTTGTCCATATCTACGTTCATGTTGGTAAGGCACCATTTTAGTATCGGGTTATTTTGGTACACGATTCGCTTCGCTGCCAGGTCCGCCTTCATTTCTTTCAGCGGAATAGACAGCGTTTGTTTACCTTGCCGGACCGGCTCCATGCAGTTTGGCCCAAAACTTTCCGCCATATCATCCACCCAGTACGCCGCTGCCCAGGCATCATATCCGATCCAGGTAATATATGTATCGGTTTCTTCCGATACTTCCAGAAACCATTCCTTTACATATTTCGGATGGAGCTTGTTTCCCGGTACCGTCCGCAGCAGTCCCTGCTGCTTCCAGATATCATACGGCACTTTATCCTCCCGGACGCGGATCTCCAGCAGATCCTCCGGCATCCAGAACATGACCCGGACGTACAGATGCCAGTCTCCCGGCATCCGGAACAGTACCACCGCAGCCGTCAGGTCCGTCGTTTCCGACAGATCCGCGCCGCCAATCGCATAGCGCGGCATTAAGGCATGCACGTCGTAGACTGCAGTATTGAGGATTTCCTCGTATGTCATATAAGCCGTGCTGCCGGTTTCCCGGATGTTAAAATCTTTGCATACCAGATTTTTAACCTTCAGGCTGTCGATCTGCGCCGCCTTGACCTTGTCTGCCAGCACGTCATACGATTTGATTGTGCCCAGCCCCGGGTTTGCCTTTATCCAGCAATCCGGTTTTGCCCATTCGGCCCGTTCGTCCAGTTCGTAGATTAACGGCAGCAGCCTGTCGTTGATGCACTCCCCGGTATAGCTGTCTATGACGCGCTCAATCTCTTCATACTTGAGATCAAAAATACCATCCCGGACGGTGCCGGCCGTAGTCGTGACTAAAATCATCGGCTGCGTCCTGGCACTGATGCCATCGACGATAACATCGTATAAATTGGTATCTTTCCAGGCATGTAATTCATCCATCAGCGCGCCGTGTACATTCAGGCCGTCCAGCGTGTCGGAGTCATTGCCCAACGGGGCAAACATTGAATCATTAAACTCACTGCGCATTTCCGCCACACGTGGCTTGATTAGCCGGAGCAGCTGCGGGCTCTTTTTAACCATCCGGACAGCCTCCATCCAGATGATTTTCGCCTGGTCGCGTTTTGTGGCCACGGCATATATTTCAGCGCCCGGCTCCTGATCGGCGATCATTAGGTAGATGCCGATCGCGGACCCCAGTGTTGATTTACCGTTTTTTCTGGCCACCATTAGAATGACTTCCCGGAACCGGCGGAGGCCGGTTTCCTTATCAACGAAGCCAAACATGGCCGCCACCATAGCGCGCTGCCATAACTCCAGCTTTACATTCTGGCCACCGAAACGGCCTTTACTCTGCTTGCAGAAGGTTTCAATGAACAGGATGGCGTGCTCAGCTTTCCGGTCGTCATACCGCCACGGGCTTTCCTGATCCGCGATATCCGCAGCCAACTTTTTGTATACCGCGTAGATTTTCCGGCAGACCGTCAAGCCGTGGTTCATGGCCTGCCAGTATTCCAGGACGGGATTATTACCGGGCATTGATAAACGCCTCTAACGGGTCCACGTCTTTGCCACGGCTTTCCTTTTTGGCGTGATCACGATCGTGGCGGATCATATCCTCAATCTGTTCCATCAGCGTGCTATAGATTTTCAAAAGATCCATGTACGCCTTCAGGTACGGGTTGATCCGCTGGATCACCTGGCTGCCGTTTTCAAAATCCACAATGATGCCTTCGCCATCCAGCAGGTTTTCCGTTTCTTCCAGTTTGCTGTTGATGTATGCTGCCCTGGCAATCAGTTTGCTGACTAATACCTTTTGGCTTTCCGGGAGGTCTTTGTATATCTTTTGCAGTCGCCGGATCTCACTTTTTTGGCGGCGGCTCAGGTTTTCAGCATCCACGCAGTTTTCTGCGTTTTTTCCGGCAGTTTTTTCTGTTTTCCCGGTAGGCGCTCTTGTTTTGGGCTGTTTCCCGCTTGTAATGCGGCTTTCAGCTCCCTTTCCCATCAATACCCCCCCCCTATTCCAAAAATGACCCATGTATTAATCGGACCTCAGCCACCGGTCTGGACCGGAGGCACCCCCGGATTTTAAAACGGGGGGGCTTTGATTGGCTGAAAATTTCCAAATTCATCGAAACAAAACCCGTCTTTGATTGCTTTATGATCACTGCTGCCATGCTCCAGGTTGTGACAGTCCTGACAAAGATATTCCAAATTGTCGAAGTTAAGCGTCACGTCCGGATCCTCAATGTTGTCCGGCGTCAGGTAACATTTGTGGTGCACGATCCAGCCCGGCCGATGACAGCGCTCACACAAACCATGAACATGTTCTATGTACGCATCCCTGCAGTGCTGCCATTCTTTTGAATTGTAAAACCCTTTAGCAAAGTCTTTGGCCATGTTATCACCCAACAAAAAAGCACCGGCTTTTCAGCTGGTGCTTTTTTAAGAAGGAAAGTAAGAATCTCTACGGCATTTACTGCCAATACCATAATATCACATTATTTGTCGCATTTGGTCGCATCTTTTTTAAGTAGCTTCCGCACAGCTCTGGCGCGGGTTCGATACACTTGTGACCGACTGAGTGCTAGCCTAAAACTTACCTCTTTTGGTTCATATCCTGTAATATAAAACATCCGTAACACTTCACGTTCGTCTTTATTATCAAGTTTGCTGATCAGCGCCTCCACCCGCTGCCGTTCTGTTTCCAACCTCCTGGAATCCGCCTTGATATGCCGTGTTAGTTTATCTATCTCTGTCAATATCACAGCCTGATCAGAGTTTTTCCGATCCCACCCCGGCGCGTCCTTGTATGCTGCCGATACGCGGATCATACAGCTGCGCAACCGTTCAATCTCTTCGGAATTGTTTTTGATGCGGTCACGGCACTCAATATATTTATTAAGTTTAGCCAGCAGCTGGGTCTTATTCATTTTCACATCACCAGATTAACAAATAAATAATATATGCTACTATCGCCCAAAAGGCCGCCGTCAGTATCAGCAGCAACCGGGCAAGGATATGCGCTTTCATTCTTCTATCACTTCCAGCATCCACTTTTTAGCCGCTTCCTTTTCTTCTCTGCAACCTCTGCTCTTTTCCCAGCCGCAGCACATATATATGGCATCGCAGCACCCCAGCAGCGTTACGCACATTTCAAGGATATTTTCATAGCTCAGTTTTGCACAATCCGCCCAGCCGAAATTGTCAAGCGGATTCACAATGCACCAATCAGGATGCTCTTCTTTTAGCTCTGCGCACATTTCCCTGGCGTCGCCTTTATTGATAGATTCGTTTCCGGTATAAGGATGTGACAAATAAACAATTTTCATTTTCAAACCTCCGCGTCGCCTAAATGATAATTAACATCCGTCCCCTGGATCAGCCCACGTTCCACTTCACTGATCTGATAACCTAAGCCTTCCAGCCATTTATACAGCCCCAACACGTCAGAACGGTCTTCGTCGAATTCTGGCCACCTTTCACGCCACACGTCTCCGTCGCAAATCAAATCCGGGCCGTCGTTAAACAATGCCCATATAATTTGTGGCAATTTTTTAATAATCTCATGCTTACCAAAATCTAAATTTTTGATGGCGCCAACAGCTCTCCTATCGCATCCAGCCGCTTCGTATTCTTTGCCATTTACTTCCAACAGCTCCTCTAATTTGTCCTCATCGCCGTCGTTATAACTAAGTTCATTATTAATCGCTGCAATCAGTGCACCCTCTATAACCTTGTCATAATTCGACTTCGTGACTTCGAATTCTGTTATAAATTTTTTTCTTAGCTCATACGACAGCCTACTCTGCTCTATCAGATAGTCCCACGCTGCGCTCATTTCCTTTTCTCTTTTAATTTCCGCAGCGCTTTTCTTTTTCACCTTTGCGACTTTTCTCATTTGGCATAATTTCAGATATCCGCCGTCGGTAATAGCGTAATACAGCGTTTCTCCTTCCGGCAATTTTTCGAGTGCAGTTTCCGCTTTTTCTTTGGTTGTTTTCCATAGTTTAATTTCTATGCCCGGGTACGGAGTCAGTAAATCATATCCCCAGGCTTCCGATTCTGTTACTTTTTTCTTTTTACCCGGAAGGCCGTCGATCCACGCCAGCACTTCCGGCGTCATTTCTTTTGTTTTTTCTGCCGACTTCGCTGCCGCGACCACGTAATTAAAATTATTTGTACCAATTTCCTCCAGTAGTTTATTTCTGGTTTCCAGATTTTTGATAGCCGCCAGCTTGTCAAAATCTTCGAGTGTAAGCTGTTTACCTCGGCCCTTCATAATCCGTTCCAGTTTTTCCGGATCCAGCCGACCGATTTCCGTGCGACGCCTTATAGTCTTTTCGGAAAAACCGGTTTTCCGGGCAATGCCTTCAATGCTATCGCCCAGATCGAGCAGCTGCTGGAACCCCTTGACCTGTTCATATATTGTCAAGTCCGCCCGCTGCATGTTTTCCAGAATCATGGTTTCAATCTGCTTTTGTATGGGCATGTCAACAACGGCACACGGCACTTTCTCTAATCCTGCGGCCCTCGCTGCCGCCAGGCGACGGTGCCCAATGATTACCCGGTATGATTCACCGTCCCACTTCCCGGTAATTTCACCTATCGCCGGGACGACAGTCAGGTTTTGATATATTCCGTTTTCCCGGATGCTGGCCGTCAGTTCTGACAAATCTCCCAGGTCCTTTCGTGGATTATCCGGATGTTGCCAGATTTTATTAACCGGTATCATCACAATATTTTCCATGTTTAGATCCTCACATTCCCCTTTTTAACTGTATTTTTCTCTTATGATCTGGCAAGATTCCGGCGTATCTTCGCAATCCTCCAGCCATTCACATTCCCAACAATATTTTTCTCTTAAGTAATCTGTTATTTCTTCGTAATTAAATTCGTCATCTACTTCTGCGCAGTATTCGCCTATCATTCTGTCGCACGGCATGCACGTTTTTCTGTCAAAAAATTCCCCGTCAAATTTTCCGAACATGTGACTGTATTTTTCGCCAGCCGCTATTTTCTTGCGGCAAAACTCACATTTATGCTCTTTGCGTGCGATCGGGAATTTTTGCGTATAGCATTCCAGGCTCATTTTTTATTCTTCCCTTCTAAAACGGCACTTCTTCATCATACGGCTCTGGCGTGCCCATAGCGTCCCAGGCGTCCGGCTGCCGGTTGCCCGCCGGCGCAGTGTTCGCTGCCGGAGCCTGCTGCCCCCGTGCCGCGTCCGCCTTTCGTTCAATAAATTCCATGCTGGACGCAATGACTTCGCTGATCCAGTGTCGCTGCCCATCCTTACCGTCGTAACTCCGGATCTGTAGTCTCCCCTCCACCAGTAAACGGTGCCCTTTTGCGCAGCTGTTCCCACACAATTCCGCGGCCTTGCCCCACAGCACTACCGGAATAAAATCAGCTTCCCGCTGGCCCTGCTGATTTAAAAACGGACGGTCAACAGCCAACGTAATAGCGCAGACAACTTTCTGCGACGGTGTATATCGCACGTCCGGATCCTTAGTTAACCGGCCCAGAATTACAATTTTATTCACTCTTTTTACCTCCTGTCAGTTTTTTCTTTTCACCGGGCAACAGGCCAATCAGCTCCGCGCCGCGGATATTTTTGAGAACATAATCAATATTTTTCTTCTGCAGGTTTCGCTGGCATGCATTTTCGTAATATCGCCGCACCTGCGACTCTACCGTCGTCCAATCTTTCGCCGGGGCCGCGCACAGATTTCGCCATCCGTATGCCTCTACCGCCATTTTGATTTCCGGCGTGCTCCACTCTAATTTCCCGTAGACAGAAACGGATTCCATTTTTTCACAGATCTCTTTCCATGCTTCCGCCCACGTTTTGGTCCGGTTCCCGCTTACTTCCCCGATCAGTTCCCGGCACGCCTCCAAAATTTCGCACACGGCCGGCAAAAATTTTTTTGAGTACAAGATCAAGCTGCAGGCTTTCATTAGTACATCCTCCGGGATATCTTTCAGCGCCATCGTGTACGCTGCCAGCCGTTTCGCATCCCCTGCCTGGCCATACGCAGAAAACAGCGTGGCCAGGATTTCGCTTTTTCTATCAGGCGTTGAAATCAACGATCCCACCACCTTCCAGTATACGCTGCGCAGCCGCCGCCCCGGCTACCGGATCATTTTTCCCGGAAGCCGGCGGGTCGCCCCTGTTTTTCAGCACCTCTTCCAAATACGGTATCGGTACTTTAGGCCGCACCTTAGCGATCACGCGCAGCGCGTCACTAAATGCATCCAGCCCATACTCTTCCACCATGGCCCGGATCCGTTCCGCCTCGTATATATTTCTGATAGGGCGAACGGTGTTCTGGAACATGTCCACCGCTTTTTTAATTTCGGCGTCGTCCCCTATTTGTGTATTACTGTCTCTTGTTTGATGATCATCATCTTTATCTTCTTCTTCTTCTTTTCTTATTCTTATTCTACAAGCGTTACTAACGTTACCCGTAACGTCATTCGTAACGCTTTCCGTAACGTTACGCGTAACGTTACTATTGTTAATTTCCGTAACGTTTTCGACCGGAGCGCCTTGCCCGGCGGCCAGCATTTTCTGCCGGTCCCTATAACGCTGCTGGCGCAGCTTATTCTTTTCCGCTGCCGTTTCAATTGCCGCGCTGCCGCCCTGGTGTTTTGCCCATCCGGTGATCTGGATCAGGTTGTCTTCCCTGATCCGGATCATGCCAAATCTTTCAAATGTGGCCAGCGCCAGGCGCACGGTATTAATCGGCCGCCGCAGCTCCCCGGCCAGCGTTTCCTCTGTATATGGTATGTCTTTGGTAACGTAAATCAGGCCGCAGTTGTTGATAACCCCGGCAAGAGAAAGCAGCTTTACCCATATTACCAGAATACTGTCCCCTTCCGGAAGCAGCTCTATCTGCTTAATTTTGCGGTTGTCAAAAATGCCGGTGGCTAATTTTATCCAACGTAATCCGTCCATCATTTACCCCCTCCCTGCCCTATATTGACCAGCGTCAGGCCATACAGTTTACCGATCTCTATCGTCAACGGTATGGGTTCCAGGTGGTATTTCGACATAAAACTTTCCTGTCCCAGCTGGTGGCTTTCAGAATGGTGCGCCCGGCACAGCGGCAAAACCGGCATGCCGATCTGGTTGATCTCCCACCGGTTCCGGCCGGCCCCGATCGCTTCCACATGATGGAGCTCTGCACGGCCACCGCATACCGCACAGTCTTTATGCATTAAGCACTGAAATACATACCGGCGAATGTCGTTAACATCATCCGCGCCCTGGATCAATGGATGGCTTACCGGTATCCCGTTGGCCACAATAAAGCTGATCAGGAACGTAATAAACTCCCTGGCTGTGGTCATATCGCAATCAGACAGTGAAAAAAGTCGCCGCGCTATAGCGTTCATCTCCTCAGCCATAAATTTCAATTTCATTAAATTTTTCACGACTTCCGGATCCTGCTCTCCCATCCATTCCGCGATGTCCCGCAGCATGGCATAGATCCGTTTCCGTTGCTCCGGTGATATGAGCCGCCCATCCGGCAGGCCGATCTCCACCACATTGGTGCTGATCGACCGGCTCCATTCCGGCAGCTGAGCAACAATAACAGCCAAACCGTCGGGCCGGATATCAGTTATCCGCCCGCTTATGATCTCCATGCGCTGCCGCCTCCTTCTTTAGTGCCTCCTGCCAATTTTGATGGTATAGCACCATGTTTTCCTTTAGATCGCGCAATAAAGAAGGTGGAAGAGATTCCACTTTTTCCGTCCCGTATTTGTATTGCACAATTTTTATAATTACGTTTTGGTAATGGAATTTTTTCACTGCGTCCCGCAGTTCCGCCAGGGCTTTTTCTTTTTCTTCCGGAAAATAGTCTGTCGCTTCCGGAACAGGTTTGGCCGGTGGCGGTTCCGGATCTGCAGCTGGCGGTTCCGGATTTGGATCCTCCGGTGGCGCTTCCAGCTCCATGCCAATTTCGAAAAAACGCGCAGCTGCAGCCAGTGCTTTTTCCTGCGCTACGTCCCAGGCGTCTAAATGTTTTTTATATGTATTTGCTGCCACGCGCTCCACCAGCATGGCGCTGCCGTACCCGACGCCAACATAATTGTTTGCCGTGTCTGATATATGTTTTGAGATAACGGCCTTCAGACTGCAGAGTTTTTCGCCGCCCCCGGCGTCAATAATTTCTTCGCGGCTGTATTCCACACTCCAATACGCGCCCCGCAGGCCGATAATGGCATCCAGTGCTTCCAGCAGCCAGGATAATTTCGCCCTGGGCTGGCCATCGCTGCCATACTCCTGAGCCCATACCGGCACGGTATTGTAATTTATACGGCACGCCGCCATTTCATCCAACACGGCTTGAAACAGCGTCTTTTTTTGTTCATCCGGCTGTTCACTTCTTTGTTCTGCATTCTTTTTGGCGGCAGCCGTCCGCGTTGTAGTTTTTTTTACCGGCATTCTTTTCTTCCTCCGGGATTTCTGTTATAATAGTTACGGTAATTGGTTGTGCCGCCCATACAGAAATGTATGAGCGGCTTCTTTTTATATGGACAGGATCCACACGGCCCAGCAAAGTATCTGATACAGCAGATCTATTAAGATGGCCATAAGCAGGCTGCAAAAATAAATACTATCCTTAAAAACGATGATACTGCCCATTGTGATTTCATACGCTTTTTGTAACGATTCCATAATTTCCTCCTTATGCGCTCTTTTCTTTTTCTTCCTGCTCCATGGCCAGGATAAACTCCACTAACGCGTCCGCAAAAATTTCCAGCGCCTGATCCGGAAGGCTGCCATCCGTCTGCAGCTGGCGGTCTGTTTTTATATTATTCATTCCAGGGCCTCCTTGCATCGCGCATTATCCGCCTCCACCGTTTCCATGCGCTGGTTTTGGCATGTAGATAAAAACGCCTTCTTTTTAGCCGGGAATGCTTTGCTTTTTCAATATTGGCGACTGCCATCCCCCGAATTTCGGCGGCCAGGTTTTCTTGGCCCTCCGGCCCGAGTAATTGAAGGAAATATGCCGGCGTCGGAATGCCTAACCGGCGGCTCCGTTTATTCTGCAGGTTTGCCGACGCATAATATATAAGCTTCAGCGATTGCAACGGCGGGACATATGATAATTTGTTGTTGCGGTTCGTGATTTTCAAAACTTTTTCCACCTGGGTGATCCGGCGGGTCCTTGCCTTCCTGCGTCTCAGACAACAGTATTGTGGCGGAACGCGCCAGCTGGGAGTCATCATAATGCATTGCTTTTTCACGTTTATCACCTCTTTTTCTTCCGGAAGTCATCGGCGAATGGACACGTAGCAAAATGTGCTTCGAAGGCCACAACGCTGTCTATGCCGTCGTACCGCATGCGCTCCACTGGCAGGGCCTGCTCTGTAGAGCCGTCTACCAGGACAAAAGTGTGGCCGCCTTTTTGCACCGGATACACTTCCATGGGCCTGCGGTTTACCGGCAGCCAGTTTCCCTTTTTGGTTTTAATCCAGAAAATAGGTTCGTTACAGCTTTTGCAACGGCCTTCTTTCAAATCTGTTTCCATGCGCATCGCTGCCGCCTCCCTTCATCTCATTTTTACAGCCATCAACTGCAGCATGATGCTGCCAATAATCCAGACATGGCTTTCAATTCTGGCCAGCTCGTATACTTTTGCGCCTATGGCCATACCGCCCAGCACGATGGCCAGCAATATCGTTACCGTTTTGGCCATGAGGTTACGCCTCCTTTTGCTGAGTGTCACGCAGCTCCCGCCCGATCAATTCCACGGCGGTCTCTAAGGCCTGCAGCATGTGTTTGGCCGGCATGAGTGTGGACACGATTACGGTAATTTCGCACTCGCCTGGCAGGCCTGTTTCAAAATAGTATTGCAGGGTTTTGGACGTGTCGCGCATCCGAAGCCTTATTTCCCCGTCCGGGTTTTCGCCGTTAACTTTGCTCCGGGAGCCGTCTACAACTTCATTGCTTTCCGCAACCTCTGGCGCGGCATCGTTAATTATCGCAACCTTTTTTGCTTTTGCCTTGCGCGCTTTTGGTTTTACCGGCACGCCGTCCGGAAAATCTTCTTTCACCATCTTTTCCAATTTATCTACTGCTGCCATGACAGAATCCTCGCTTTCTTTTCCCGTTTCATTCTCTTCCAGTGCCTTCACCTGCGCGATTGCCGCGTTGATGTCTCCCATTGAACACGATAACGCCAGAGCCAGCTTCTGCTTCGACGGCGTGGTAATAGGTTTCCCTGCTTTAATCCGCTGTATCGTCGACCAGGGCACATCGTAATCCTTCTGCAGTTTGTATGATGTCAGGTCTAAATCCTGCATCCGCTTTTCTATGTATTCCCATAAAGGTGTCATTCTCTCACCCCTTCCCCGGCACGCTGCCATCACTTTCCACAATATCCACGCCTTCGTCAATCAGCCCCAGGATAATTTCCTGCGCCGATATCTCCCGGCGATTAATGCAGTCTATGGTATTGTTCCTCCTGCTCATAAACCGGGCAAGGCGTTTTGTAGAAAAACCAAATTCATCCTTTAGGGCCAACATGGACGCCGCTTCGCAGTCGCGCATTGCATCGTTATACAGCGCTTTCGCCCAGTCGTTCATGTCTTCCCGGTTCATTTTTTTAACTGTCTTGTATGTGCCCCGGCTGATCAGTTCGCGGACCTTAATGGGCTTCGCCTCGTTCATGATCGCACCGCCATATATGCCAAAAAGATGATCACGAGAAACTGCAGCACGCATAAAACTGCCATCATACCCAGCATCTGAAAAAGCTGGTTAATCTGATCATAGAGCTTTTTTGTTTGAGCCAGCCAGCGCTCATACGTTTCTGTCTCTGTGTATGCAGCCCGTTGGTCCTGTCTTTCCGGATCCTTGTACTGCAGGGCCTCCTCTTCATGTCGCTGCCGCCATTGCCATTCTGCTTCTGCCTGGGCTGCCCATGCCTGCGCAGCCAGCCGGTTCCGCTCCCGTTTGCTTACCATCTCAATCGCCAGCTTTCCTGTTTAGTGACTCGGCCAGCGCTTCGCACGCTTCCCGGTCGTCGGTGTAACTTCCACAATATTCAACATTGCCACCGTGCAGCGGTTTGCTTTCGTCCAGCTGCCGGCCGACGATGTACATCTTACGCCCCGCCAGCTGCTGGGACATTACTTTCCACTTCCCCATGCTTGCCGCCCTCCTTCGGATCCGGATCTGCAGCCGGAGTTTGCTCAATGTTCTGTGGCGTATCGTCCGCCAGCATCGCATAGACGTGCAGCCCGTTTTTGTCGCCGGCCATTAACGCCATGCCCAAGGAGGCCATAGCCTTGTCGATAGCCTCTTTGCCTTTATATATTCCCAGGGTTACGTTTACGCTGCGGGTCCGGGCCTTAATTGCCGGTAATCCTCTTTCCGGTTGCTCATAAAAGCATTCCACATGTTCCGCATTGACCAGGATCTCCCCGGTTTGCCCTAAAATGTACATCTACTTTCCTCCTATCTTTTGTTCGATTTCCTGCCAACCCCGTTCTTTGGCGTACCGTTTCAGTACCTTTTCAGCTTCCTTTTTAGTGCCATACCAACTGGCGCACGGCCATGGCCACCATAAATTTTTCTTAGGATTATAGCAGTGTATTGTCCAGTACGTTTTATAGTGCAGCCCCGGCCTCACTTCAAACCGCCAGCCGCGTTTATCCTCGTATTCCATGTTTCACCTCTCTCCATCCCATAAATGCGTGACGGATCCATCCGGATGATATACATTTTCGTGCGGCTGCTTCCAACCCGGCCAGCAGCATTCTACCAGGACCGACAGGCCGGTGCTCTCTGCGTAACCTCTTGCTATTTTCGTCGCCTGCTCACAGATTGGAGTCTGGCCGATATAGCCGCCGCCGTCGTATCTTATCTTGTAAATTTCGTCCGTTGCGTCCATAGGTTAGCCCGCCCTCCCTAAACTTGAGTTTAACTCATGTTATTAGTCAAAAAAAATTACAACTTTATTTCCCCGACAGTAACATTAAAATATTCGGCGATCTTAATAAGTTTGCCAACAGGTGCCGTCAGTATGTTCTTTTCCCATGCCCCATATGTAGGCGTCGATACGCCGATAGCTTTGGCGACTTCTTGTTGTGTTACTTCTTTTCTCGCCCGTAGTTCGCGCAAGCTAAACTGCTGCATAATTGCCCCTCCTTTCGGTTTTTGCTATTATTATATTACATGAGTTTAACTCTTGCGTCAATAAAAATTTTATGTTTTATTAAAAATACTTGATTTTAAATAAAATAAACATTATAATTTTGTTGCGGGAGGGAGATAGTATGCCAGCTGACAAATTGCAAAATCTGCGCAAAAATTTGCGATACTTACGTAAAAAACACGGCTATACTCAGGATTTTATCGCTGACATATGCGGCAAAAAAAGCTATACAACTATTCAAAAATGGGAAACATCTGGTGCAGAGCCTTCTGTCGGAACGGTAATGTTGCTCTGCAGTCTCTACGGTGTAAACATTAACGACATGATTTATACCGATTTGTCTAAAAAGTAATAGACATCTGTTACGGAGGTGATTTTAATGAGACCTTGGTACCAAAGAACATGGGTAATTATTTTAGCATTTATTTTCTTTTTCCCGCTGGGCATTTTATTGCTGTTTTTACGGTTGCGGGCTCCGTCCCCTGCGCCGAATGTACCGGGGGTGGCACCAAAAAAACCATCTGCAGACGAAATGTCTTTACCGACCTATACGGAGGTTGATATCGACGGCATTCCTGCAAGTGGTGAAGAGGCTGTTTCTGCACACGGATCCGCATTTGAAATTAAGCCGGTTTTAACAGATAAGCGTTTTGTAAGTTATAATACAAATTTAAGACAACGACGCCCTGGCTTTTATAAAGTTGCAGATTTTACCGTCATCGATTTCGAGACAGCAAACATGTACCCTGACTCTGTTTGCCAGATGGGCATCGCCGTAGTTAAAAACGGAAAAGTTTCAGAAAACAAATGCTTTAACATCCGCCCGCCGTATGATGAATTTACGAATACAAAAATTCATGGCATTGCGCTGGATGATGTAATTAACGAAAATACTTTTGCAGAATTGTGGCCGGAAATTAAGCCTTATATTGAAAATCAGCTGATTGCAGCTTATAATCTTTCGTTTGATATCGGTTGTCTGGAGGCCACGCTTGCAAATTACAATATCCCGGTTCCAAATTACGCCTGTTTTGACATATTGGACAGCGCAAGAACCGCTTTTGGTTTAGAGAATCATAAATTAAAAACGGTCGCAAAATTCTTAGGAATTGATTTCATGGAACACAATGCCGGGGATGATGCCAGAGTTGCAGCAGAAATTCAAAATGCAGCTAACGGCTCCATTTACAGAAATACAATTTTCTTTAAATATGACAGCAAAGACGCAATGGATGAAGCAGAAGCTGTTATTTCCCGCGGCTTTTCCATTGCCGATAAAGTTAGGCGTATGTATTCTACTTTTAAAGGAAAATCTGCAGATGAGTGCGGCCCGATATTGGCAGAAATCGAAAAGGCGGAAAGCTATGGGTGCGAAGACGCTTATTTGTATAGAATCCACGGAGAGATCACGGAAAAATCAGGTGATTTAAATAAGGCATTGGAATTATACAAGAAAGCCTTTTCTTTGGATTCCAAAGTTGGAGTTAAAAGAAAAATATCAGTTTTAGAGAAACAGATTTAAAGGAGAATCCACCATGAAAAAGATCATTCTAATCGCTGCCGCGCTGGCCTCCCTGCTGATCAGCAACGTCGCCGCTGCCAAATATAGCGACGAATACAAAGCAAAATACCCTAAACGGGTAAAAGTTACTACAGAACAGGCGCGAAGCGGAAAGGTGTACACTAAAACCGCGTATAAGCTTTTTGACCGGAACTTGCAGTCAGGTCGGCTGAAGCTTGATTTAGAGATGAATACATCCGGCCCAGATTTATGTTTCCTGACATTTTCGACGTATGGCGACAGGCAGATTAACCCTATTAAGTCGCTATCATGGGGCGACGGGCAACAGGCCCACGAAATTAAAATTTTTTATTCTGACGTATTGCACCCTGCTGCTGGCCGCTTCGCGGAGTTGGCCATTGCTACCGTACGGCCGGAAAAGTTGCAAAAAGCCATTATCTTCAATGCCGGACATATTATAATTATCAATGAATCCAGCAAAGAATGGAAAGAATGGAAGGATGCTATCGACGCTGCCGATAAAATAATGAATAAGAAATAATAAAAGACCGCCCGGTCTCGCACACCGGACGGTCCGCGCAAACACCCACCATACACAAATAGAGGAGCAGTCTGCCCTTCTATTATATCAGTATAATGGAGGTTTTACAACATGTTACGTGCTGCCATTTATGCCAGGTATTCCAGCGATAACCAGCGCCATGAAAGCATAGAAGTTAAGAAGGAGAAGTGCTATGGATTTTTGGCATTCTAATGCAATCAACCATTATGTAGGGCTGATCGGATACTGCAGAAATCAATGCGAAAAATGTATTTTTCAGCCTGTGCCGGGCAGCCCCTGCCCGGTAAAACTGCTTGAAGAAAACTATCAACTTGGCAGTCTGTTTCGGCGTGCCAGGATCCTGGACGATCAGGCCGTCGAAAACGAAAGGAGAAGTTTTAAATGAAAGAAAACCCTTTTAAAAAATGTCCGGTTTGTGGCCTGCCGTTTGTGTCTTGCGAAATTGAGGCCGAGCCTGATGGATACACAAAAAACGGTCTGCCCGTCTCGTTCGTGTATTCTGCGACAATGAAATGTTGTTCCTGCGACAACACGTTCATTGTGCACGGTCGGAATAGGCAACAACTCAAAGAGCATTGGAAAGATCTCTGCAGCGAAATCAGGTCCAAGACCTTAAATGGAAAGCAGCCTTTTGATATTCACGGTGACGCCCTGAGTGCGTTGTCGACGCTAATAACATACACACACAAAAGAGACTGCAGAAAATGTATTTTTTGCGTAGGGCAAAAAGACGGTTATTACATTGACGGTCGCTGCGCATTGCCTGACTGCCCGCAGTTAATCCCCGCCAGCCGGCTGAAAGCGATTTCCGAACGTGCGCAAGCGTTGCGCGCTGACACGTGTGATCGTTAGGAGGCTTTTATGTTACGCGCAGCCATTTACGCAAGATATTCCAGCGACAACCAGCGCCACGAATCCATAGAAACGCAGTTCCGGATCTGCGAAGACTACTGCCGGCAAAAAGGTTATGGCGTTGTCGCCCATTACCAGGACGAAGCCAAGACCGGCACCACTTCCATCGGCCGGGACGGCTTTCACCGGATGCTGTCCGATGCCCGGAGAGATATTTTTGACGTGCTGGTTGTGTACACCCTGGACCGGACGGCCCGGCAGGAATTAGATTATTATTTGTACAAAAAGGAGCTGCAGGCCGCCGGCATCAAATACGAATACGCCACGGAGAGCTTTGACCCTTCCAGCGTAGACGGCCAGTTTTTTGAAGGCATCCAGGTAGCACAGGCCGCCTGGTATTCCCGGAAGCTGTCCGTAAAGGTTCGGGACGGAAAAGATACCAATGCCCGGCAATTCCTTTTCCCGGGTGGTACCCCACCCCTGGGATACGACGCCACCCCGGACCATCATTATGTGATCAATGAGACGGAGGCCGCAGCCGTCCGCCTGATCTTTAAAATGTTTATCGCTGGTTCGGGATACGGCCCGATCATAGACGAATTGAATCGCCAGGGCTTCCGGACGAAACGTGGCAAAATGTTCGGGAAAAATTCCCTGCATGAGATCCTGGCAAACGAAAAATACTGCGGCACATACGTGCACCGCCGTAGCTACGGAAAACAGCGCAGGAATCAGACGGCCGCATCCGGAACGCCCAACGCCATCCCGGCCATTATCACCCAGGAAACTTTTATGGAAGCGGCCCGGCGCAGGGAGTTGAACCGGGGCCGATCTGCCAGCTACGCAGCGAAAGCTGTATATTTGTTATCCGGAAAAGTCTGCTGTGGCGAATGTGGCCATAGTTATAACGGAAACAGCATGTCAAGCCGTGGCTACCGTTACGAGTTTTACCAATGCTGTGATCAGACGAACCACGGCAGCCGCACATGTAAAAACCCCCGCATTAAAAAGAGCTGGCTGGAGCGCCATGTGGTGGACGCTATCCTGAAGATGTTTACATTGGATCGTATTAACGCCGTTGTTGATAAAGCTCTGGCCAAATACCAGGCAACGGCCGCAGCTGCTCCGGATGAAACGGCCCAGCTGTATCGGCAGAAGGCCGGCGCGGAAAAACGCCTGGCCAATTTATACAAAATGGTGGAAAACGGAGCCGCCGATGAGTTTGACCTGGAACGGATGCGCGACATTAAGAATCAGATCCGCGCCATCAACGAAAAAATTGCCACGGTGGACAGCCAGCCAAAAATCTCTATAAACCGGGAGCAGATAAAACGGTACTGGTATAAATTAGTGGCCGAGTTAAAAATACAAAACCGGCCAGAATTAATCCGGCCGGTTCTGCAGAAAATTGTTAATAAAGTTATGGTTTATCCGGACCGTGTTGTCGTTAGCATCGGCAACGTGGCCGGAATCAGCGGACATAATGGCAACGGTTTGGCGCTGCCAGATAAAAACAACTCCGATATCCAATAAGGATACCGGAGTTTTTTATTTACTGTGTTTCTTTATTTATTGCAGCAGCTCTGTCCCGGCTGCCGGAAAGTTTCAACTTCCTGCTGTCGAACAGTCGCCACTTTCGGGGACGCTTCCATTATTTTTTCTCTGTCAGCCCTGCGTTCATACTGCCGCTGCGGAATCCGGCCAAATCAACGGTCACGTAATAAAATCCAAGTTCGTTGAGCCGTTTCAGTATTTTTGTCCGGGTACTGGTCTGAGTCATCAGGGTGATTTGGGAAGGTTCCACTTCTATTCGGGCCAGGGTTCCGTAACTGCGCACCCGGATGTGGGAAAATCCCAGTTTTTCAATGAACTCTTCCGCCTGTTCCACCCGGGCCAGTTTTTCCGGAGTAATGGGCTCACCGTACTGGATGCGGGAGGCAAGACAGGCATAAGAAGGTTTGGAAGCAGTAAACAAGCCCATCTCCCGGCTCAGCTTGCGAATTTCTTCTTTCGTAAGCCCGGCTTCCATCAGAGGGCTCCGCACCCCCAGCTCGGCCAGCGCTTTATGCCCCGGACGATAGTCGCTGGCGTCATCTGCATTGCTTCCATCAGCAATATTGGTAAAGCCTTCCATTTCCGCAAAAGTACGTATACTGGAAAAAATTTCTTTTTTACAATGGTAACAACGATCCGGACCGTTAGCCACGAATCCTGGAATACTCATCTGGTCCACGTCGATATATCTGTGTTTCACTCCCAGCCGCTGGGCAAAACGCTGGGCGTCGTCCTTTTCCCGTTCCGCATAGCTGATGGAGGTTACCGTTACCGCCAGCAGCTTCACATGGTACAGCCGGGCCGCAACCGCCAGCAGCAAAGCAGAATCCACACCGCCGCTGAA
>Ga0256404_1001755_pt1 | contig 50652 bp, 50 predicted proteins | sample RumenRJG_01DNA_FD_185990 | JGI IMG/M metagenome (GOLD analysis project Ga0256404, IMG submission 185990) | Bovine rumen microbial communities from Lethbridge, Alberta, Canada - RJG_01 | ecosystem: Host-associated > Mammals > Digestive system > Stomach > Rumen | place: Canada: Alberta | collected...
GCAGTCTGCCGTGGGGAAGTGGGCGGACAATGAACCTATCGTAAGAAAAAGGAAATCGTTACCAAAATGGACTTGGTAACTAAAAGACATATAATAGCCAAGGAAAAGGTAACAAAAACCTATAAAAATATTAAGTTTCTACCCATTTCTTTGGTGGTAACAGAATAAATGATTATCTTTGCACTCACTAAGAAGCGTTCTTTGGAAATGTGTATAACGAGACAGAATATGTAATTCAGCTCGTTTCTAAATCGTTACCTAATTACCATTTGAGTTAAGGTAACAAAGTGATTTCTAAAGAGTTATAAATTTCCCCGTAACAACTATCGGTGAAAATGCATTTAAAGGTTGTGCATCACTTAAGGTAATTATAATTCCCGCTTCTGTAACTACTATCGGTAACTTTGCTTTTGACGGCTGTATCTCATTAGAGAGAATAAACATTCCAAATACAATAAGCACTCTTGGAGCATATGTTTTCCGTGGGTGTAAGAATCTTATAAACGTAGCATTACCCAATAGTGTCACAAGTATTTTTGAAGGAGCTTTCTCAGACTGTACTAAGTTAAGTTTTTTGACCATCCCTCAAGGCGTTACTTCAATTGGCAAAAGGGCTTTCCAATATTGTTCCTCTTTAAAGAACATAAGCATTCCTGATTCAGTAAGAATTATCGAAAACGATGCTTTCTATGGCTGTAGTTCTTTAGAAGACATAAGGATTCCTAATAGAATCACGAAAATTGGCAAGAATGCTTTTAAAGATTGTTCATCCATAAAGAAGGTAACACTACCATCGACAATAGATTGTTCAGAATTAGGGTTCGAGATAGACAATATGGTGGCTGACAATATTGTTTATTCTGATTTATCTAATAATAGCCCAATAACCAAGGGGGGCAACCAAGAGGTCAATTTCAGTCACAGTGACATTAGTAGGTTTAATACCATTGACATAAAACTTGATTTTCGAAATTGCGATAAAAAGTATATTTGTTTTGGTAAAGAGAAGTATTTGCTGAACAAGTTACAAGAAATAGTCGGTCCTTCCAAATGTGCTTTACAATTAGTTCATAGGAATTTTATAGTTGGACTGCTTTATAAAGAAAACTTGGAGATATCTATTCTCGTTTCACCCATGCGTAAATTCGTGTTCAATATAGATAATAGCCCTAAATTTGAATGGCAAGGATTTGACTTTTTGGGTACCCTAAAAGATAAAAAACAATTCTGGGTGAATTTGTTAATTGAAGGATTAGTGAAAGAAAATCAAGATAACAATCGGAGTTACAGTCAGTTTGAAAAAGATGAGATTATTGATTTTTCTTTGAATAATGTATCCATAGGTTTTAATCCTAATTATTTGAGACACCGTGGTTGTCGTGGTGGTTTTATCTTTTTTGAATTATCTAATAATGATTTGTCTAAAGATAATAGGCAAAGGCGACTTCATATAATGACATTCCACAGAATTGGGGTTCTTGTCGATGAGGAGAACCCTAATTATCCCTTCGTAACAGATAGAATAGTAGATAATTATTCTTCTGAAGTCGGGCAGTTCTTTGAGAAATGTCCTTCTGTTCTCGTTTTTGTCGCAGCTCTTATCGGGCACAAACTGCGTTGTATAGACACAAAACAATATAGGATTGCGGGATACGATCCCAAAAGCAAAAATGGTGTGGATTATGATTGGCGTCATAGTCACATGGCAAATTTCTCAAAGTTTGAATTCATAGGTCCGAAACCAATTATTAGAGAAGAATGGCTCAGCAATGATGGAGATAGGAAAGCTGCAGAGTATATTATTGACAATTTGGGAACGCAGTCCTTTAAGTACTATAGTTTGTCCAATGTCAAAATCCTTCCATAAGATAATTTTTGATTCAAAAGTGACATTTGATACGTAATTATTTATACTACAGGTAGTTGAACCTGTATGTTGTAGCAACAGAAACTATAACTTCAGGTGATGTGTCTTGAGACTGGCATGTATTATCAAAGCGCAGGTTATAATTATAAGTATCTACGCAGAGAACTATTGACAGGGAAAATGCTTTGATTAGCCCCAATCAGATTGTATGGATTAACCATTTCATACATTCATGCGCCCATTTCATACAATTCTGTTTTTTTTTCTTCCATAATTCTTGCAATTATCAAGAAAATAACCTATCTTTGCCCTTGAACTCGTTGATTATCGGTCTGTCTTCGGACACACCGCACTGATACGAGTCACATACATATTAAAAGGCGTTTCTGATCGTTTTGACTGTTACTGTACGAAGAGAAATAGAATCGTTGAAAGAGAAATTGAACGAATTACTATAAAGCAACTAAATATATTGATATGAGTGATTATATTTTTGGAATTAAGTGTAATGGGGTATCAATAGCGGTTTCTCAAATTACCATTAATGATGATCAGACTAGGTTTGATTACATTTGTAACGTGTCTTTAATGAATTCCAATAATGGGAATGGAACTTATGATGTATCAATTATAAACAAGGACCGTATTCAAGGAATGCCAGTGGGAAAATGGAGAATCAAGAAAGCATGGATAAACTTTAACTGGGGTGATTCTTCTTCATTATTTATTATGGAAGATGAAGATGGAAAAGAAACTATTGAAATTGTTGCCGATAAACAAAAAGGTAGTATGTCCGGTTTTAATACACCATCTCTTACATGGTCTATCTTTACTAGAGCACAAGAAATTGTTAGAGATTATCCAAATGCCTTAATATACAATGCTATTGTAGAATTAAACGAGTCGAAGAGGTACTTCAATCTATTATATTTAGACAGGTATCGAGTCAACGTATTAAACAAATCTGACGAAACATATATAGAGTATTTTGGGTCCGCTTTAATCGAACTCTCAAAACACCTTGTAGTTTTCAATAAAGTGAAGGAACAACTTGAAGAATTAGATGATCAGAGAAGCAAGATTCTTCTAAAAGATATAACTACTGATTGTAGAAAGTTATTGGAAGGCTTCAAAGAATGCAATAGTTAAGAACTTTCTTCTATGTGTCTTATTGAAAAGAACTTCCATTTGAAATATGAAATTACGAAATAGAGTTTTTGAGATGAATGTTTATTTTGTAAATCCGATTTATGTTAAGCCAGAAGCCTGGAAGCCTTTGCTTACATACTTAAAAGTTAAAGCCGCTTATAGCTTTATCCCCAAAGAAGAACTTCCCATAAGTCTATGTTCGATAATTGAGCCATATCTGATAGCTTCATATTCAAATCAGGACATGAAAGAGTTCTCAGATAATTGTGCTTTTTGGCTAAGGGCGCATTTCGAGGAGCATATCCGTTTAATTACTAGTGATTATGAAGATGTAAAAAGTATTCCTCGTGAGGAACGTCAAAAATACAGTTCTCAATCTGCCCTTAATAATTTAAAGTTAGATGAAGATAATTGTTTGATTTTATTAAAAGTGGAATCATCTTTTGATGAAGAAGGAAATATATATGAGCCAAGTTATTTTGTTTCCGATCTTCAAGATAGTAATTTGCCAACTCATATCACACGTTATTGTTTGAATATTCTCCACAAGAAGTATGGCCATAATCAATATCAAGACCAAAGCGCTTTTATAGTTTTTGATGAGTTTTTTCAGAAGTATACAGGTTTGTCCCAAGATACCAACAATGGGATAGATATTATCTTTCAACAGTAAGTGGTCGATCCGTCGGTTTTATGGTCAATGTAAATAGAAGCATAAGGGATCTTGCACCTAACGATTTCCCTCAAAGGATAGTTAACGGGAAGAAACTCTTTACCCCTCTACGAACTAAAGAAGGTGAAGACAAATTAGACAGATTAATTAAAGATGCAAAAGAAGCAGAGCAAAAGTTTGAGGAAGAATACAGATTGAGAGATTATGGCGATAATATTTGGGATGAGGTTAGAGAGTTAAATAGAGAGTTTTGGGGAGAATGTGGTGAAAGCGGTTCTAATTGTGAATCATGGCCAGGATGGGATGAATAACAATTGGAGTCAAATAGTTTAATATCAACACTTTGTTGATTATTACTATATCTCTGAAAAGAGTATAGAATATACTAAAAAAGAAAACATAATTAATGAAATATATGAAACTATATCACTACACGAAATTAACAAACATAGAAAAAATAGTCAAGCCAGACAAAGTCGATTTGATGATGACCTATTATTCAAAATACAAAGAAAGTGATTATTTATGGATTAGAGAAAGAGGGAAAAGACTTGTTAAAGAACTATGCGAAGAATATAAGTATGAGTTTGATCCTGACTATTTAGCCCATGCGCCCTATATAATTAGTTTTTGTAAAAGTTCAGATTCTGATTACATGTGGAATACTTTTGGAGATGGAGGAGAAGGGGTTGTTCTTATTATTTCTGAGGAAAGGCTTAGTCAAGAAACCTCTTTGATAGATAACTGTTCAATGATAGTTCCTTGTATGTACGTAAGTCCTAAAAGTGATGATGATATTATAAAAAAAACAATAAAAAAAATATCCTCTAGCACGTATCTTAATAATTGCCCAGATGATGATAGACTTATGTTTTCTATAATGGGCGTACTACAGAATAAATATAGCGATGAATTAGAAATTCGCTATGTTCAAATAGAAAAAACAGTTTTTATGTTTAACTGTATAGGCAATAGTCTTCAAATAAAAGACTATGAAGTGCCAAAGGAGAAATGGAATAAAATAGTTAGTTTTCCCAATAATATTATTGAAGGGATAATACTTGGTAGAAATACAGATCAAGATGATTTAGAATACTGCAGGAATTATATGGCAGGGTGCGGCTATAATCCGAACTCTGTTATTAGAATACAAGAATTCAATAACAATCAAGACCCTTCTCACGGTGTATAATGATTGAAGCAATGGTGTTGATAGGTGTTATATGATGGATTAAAATAATATTAACGACGAACTATGGATGATATTTTCTTTGAACTTAAAACGAGCATAGGGTCATACTATGCAATAAAGAAAGACAATTTTCCAAGTATTGGATATGCTGCGAAGTTTAGCATCATAAGGACTATGAGCTATAGTTATAATGACTTTCAGGCAATCTTCCACCATAATGGTTACGCTGAAGATATAGAAATGAACGGATGGACTTTCAGTAATAGAATCAGTGGTAGCTATCGGATTTACAATCAGATGCCACCAGACTCACCTGAGTTTACTATTAAGGCACTAGACCCACTGCGACATCAGTGGGAGTTAGAAATTCACACTAATGGATTGTTTAAAGAGGTAGCTGCTGATTTCATGAATACTATTACGTTGATTAGTAAGTTTCCTAATAGAGAAATCGCAAATGCATTTTATTATATCAAACAACATGGAGGTGACTTTGAGTCATCGGAATTCATAAATTATTTGAAAGAGATCCGTGATTATTATCAATCTTCATATGAAGAGGGAACGGATGAGTTCTTCTGGGATCAGGTTAAAACAACTTACAATTCGGCTATTGAAGAATACAAAGAATCTATTGATGCTCTGAAATTATAGCTTACATGAGCAAGAAATCAACACCCATCCCAGGCCTCAGCTTCTCATGGAAGCGGGCGCTGGGCATCACGCAAGTGAAGAGAGAAATAGCGAAGAAGACCGGCATCCCCACCTCCAAGGCGGGGATAGAGCGGAAAATTGGGAATGTGATATTGAAAACCCTTTTGGGGAAGAAGTGAGATTCTTTTCGTACATCCGAACAGGTATTTCATACAAAAGGCTGATGAATAATGTGGTATTTAGAAAAATAATCGTAGTTTTGCATTACAAATAACACTTTATCAGAATAATGGAAGAATTACAACGATTTCTAACGGCACAGGATGGTAAAAGAGGGGACAGCACCTTGTATGAACTGGCATTGAAAGAGATCCAAGAGGGTATACTTGGATTTGAATGCTGGATCAGATATGTCTATCCACAACTGAAAAGAAAAGGGACAAGCCCGTTGACCGATTTCTATGGTCTTGATGGACGTGAAGAGGCGAAAGCATACTTCGAACATCCGATCTTAAGAGAAAGACTCATTAAGGCGGCACAGGTCCTGTTGGAAACAGACAAGCCGATATTTGAAATCTTCAGCAATCTGGGCGTGATGAAACTGCGTACCTGCATGCTCTTGTTTGCCTCCATCTCTGATGAACCCATCTTTAAGCAAGTAATCAATAAATATTGTTGGAAGTAAAGAGGATTTGTCAGAATTGACTTATTTCATAAACGATCATCCTATATGGTATTTTAATGAAAAAGCATTTATCAAGTCGAATACTTACAATTAAACAAATAAAGGAAGATTCTTAACATAAACATGGAAAGAATGGATTTGGATATTGAAGAATGGGCAAAGAGATTTGACGAAGAATTTCAAAAATCTGTTGAGGATGACAGGAGGCGAAGGAAAGAAAAAGGCCTAATCTTATGCGTTGTTTATGACAATGAATTATGGGATCATGGCTTAAACAAATTTAGAGCAAGTTTTGAATTGCGAAAAGAGGACTTGAAAGATTACGTTTACGTTGACAATCAAAAAAGTCTAAACTTTTGGTGTGATTCTGGATATGAAAACTTCTATGTAAACAGAAAATGTAAATTCGTTCGTATAGAAGAGGATGGCTGTGCCATTTTCTACAGAGACTATTGATTATTATCTCTAATGAATTAGGAATAAGCCTTTTTACAAAGATATAACAATGAGCAAAAAATCAACACCCATCCCAGGCCTCAGCTTCTCATGGAAGCGAGCGCTGGGCATCACGCAAGTGAAGAGAGAGATTGCGAAGAAGACCGGCATCCCGACTTCAAAGGCGGGAGTGGAGCGGAAAAATGGGAATGTTATTCTGAAAGTGTTGTTGGGAAAGAAGTAATATATAGATGCAAGATAGAAGGTCAGACATCAAAACCAAGTTCGCGGGCCATCTGCTTAATGACGTTCAACTTAACAGTGGAGGCATCGGATTTGTCGTAGATGGTCAGGAGGGCAATACGACCTTCGTGTTCTGCAATAATGGCATTGGCTGTAATAACACGGGCACTGCCAGACTTGCCTCGCCCCTTCGAAGCTATTGGCATGCGAATCTTACGAATGCCTGGACAAAGTTCAGTGCCTTGCAAGGGGTTCTTCTGCAGGCTGTCCAAAAAGTCTGCATAATCATCAGCCATACTGCGATATCGCTTGGCAAGACGCTTGATGGATACGTCAAAGTCCTGATGTCTGGAGATTTCGTAGCTCATCGATTAACTCTGAAGCAGGTCGAAACTTGTCTGATTTGCCAGTTTCTAAATACTCTTTCCAGTCCTTCATACCCTGACAGATTTCTGCTGTCACATCACGTCTTGGCTCTTCTTCCTCTACGGGTATCAGACGGACACTGCCACGACGTGACTTCAGCACTACATGCTCGCCACGTAATGCCATATCCAAGAACTTGGTCTGATTGGCACGGAAGTCTCTTGTACTTACTATCGTCATATCCATTTCACTTTTGTTGTCCGCGGCAAAGATACAACAAAAAACTGAAATGGCAAAGACATTTGGTAACCAAATTTGTTATTTATCCCATTTCGTACACCCGAACTGGTATTTCATACAAATGTTTGGCATACAGCATCACTGATTGAGAATATTGATGTATATTTGCAAAAAAGATGAATATGAACAGTAGGGTGATCATTATATCCAATGCCAACGAACTGGTGAGGGTGAAGCCAGAGCGGGTGGTATATGTTGAGTCGGACGGCAACTATTCAAAAATGGTGCTGCACGATCAGACGGAGCATGTGTTTACCATGAACCTTGCCCATTGTCAGCAGCTGGTGGTGTTGGTGATGCACAGGTGAAAATACAATATGATGATCGTGGTGAGGGTATTCCCATTGAATATCAGCTATCTTTTTGCGGGTACTTTCCAGCAGACAAGCCAAAATACAGCATCATCGTGAGTTTGAACAAACTCGGATTGCCTGCCAGTGGTGGGGGCATGGCTGGAGTGTTGTTCCACAATGTGGCGGAGTGGATAGCGACTCACCCCGAGGGCACCACAAGCAACACCGCCATCAAAGGCTATACTTTGGACGATAGCCACAACCTTGGCACGCTGACAGTGAAGGAGGAGGGCTTCATCAGGGCCGATGGTCTCCAAGGCGCAACGCTGAGAGAAATCGGCACGCTCAACCTGAAAGACGGCTGCACCATCATCTCGCCCGCAGGAACAACCTTCGACGGTGCCAACTGCCAGTTCATCGACAGCGAGGGCAACGCCGTCACGTACCAGCCCCTCGCGCTGGGCAAGATGAAGCAGATCTCACGCATCGACATCGACGGCTTCACGTGGCCCCAGCACAACCAGCTGGGTGACTACGAGGTGAGCACCCAGACCGAGGGTGTGAAAGATGTGGTGGTGGAATACCGCGACCAGGAATCCGACCTCACTGTGTTTGACCCCACACACGTCTTCAAGGCCGGAGAATGGCTGGAAGTAGATTTCATCGTCTATCCCGAACTGGGCTATGAGTTTATTTCGAACGGTATGCAGGGCACTCGTGTCGTTGTGCCCACAGCCGACAACTCCAAGAATAACACCTATCGTTACTATAATGTTCCAGACGGTGGCCGCCGCTTCTATTTCGATGACTACATGGTGCCCACGCCCGATAACAGCATTGCCACTGGCATCGATTCTGTGGCGAACGATCAGTTACATGCTACAGGTGGCACGTGGTACACCCTCGACGGGCAACAGCTGAACACCAAGCCCACACAGAAAGGCATCTATCTGTTCAAGGGGAAGAAGGTGGTGGTGAGATAAAAAAGCCCGCCCCTGATTCTTTCCTTAACTAACTTTCGCAAGTATGCGAAAGCCTTTATTTTTAGTCGCCTACGGGAAACCAACGGACACTCTCCGCTACGCTTTGAGTGACCGTTGGTTCTGCCCAACAGGGCGCTCCTTAATATTTTTGGCAGGATAGTTACCATTGCCACCGCAAAAGTTAATGATTATTATAAAACAATTATTATGGTATGATAATTGGAAAATAATAATTATCTTTGCGCCGTTATTTAATATGGAGACTCTATGATTAATAATCCATTTATTCTCTATGGCTATGAGTCGGAGAAGTATTTCTGCGACCGCAAGGACGAAACTGCAGAATTAAAGCGGTTGGTCACAAATGGCAATAATGTCGCATTAATTGCTCCTCGGCGTGTTGGAAAGACAGGACTGATAGAGAACCTGTTTCACCAGAAAGATATTGCACGTAATTATTATACTTTCTTGATTGACATCTATGCTACAAAAAGTGTAGAAGAGATGGTGATGGCTATGGGATCATCTATGTTAGCATCGCTGAAGCCAAGGGGGACAAAGGTAATGCAGCACTTTGTCAGTTTTTTAGGGTCTCTTCGTAGTGGTGTTTCCTTTGACCCTATGGGAAATCCGTCGTGGAATGTGGAAGTGGGTGATATCCGTTTACCCAAAACTACCCTCAACGAGATTTTTGAGTACATTGCTTCGGCAGACAAACCTTGTATTGTGGCTATCGATGAATTTCAGACTATAGCCAACTATAGAGACGATCGGGTAGAGGCGGTTCTGAGAACATATATTCAACATTGCCGGAACGCTCAGTTTGTTTTCTCCGGCTCCCAGCGTACTATGATGGGGGAAATCTTCCTCAGTCCGTCACGCCCCTTCTACCAAAGCACTTCGATGATGAGTATTGGAAGTATTCCTTTGGACAAATATGTCTGTTTTGCCCAGAGGCACTTCGAGGAGGCTGGAAAGTCTATCTCAGAAGGTGTCATTGCTGAAGTCTATCATCGTTTCGACGGTGTTACATGGTATGTGCAACGAGTGATGAACGAGTTCTTTTCGCTCACTTCCCAGCAGTCCAAGTGTGATGTTGATATGCTTGAGCCTGCCATTAAGAGTATCCTAAATGCCAACGAGTTCACTTATCAATCTTTGCTATTCCAACTTCCTCAGAAACAAAAAGAGTTGCTTATAGCTATAGCCAAGGCGGGTAAGGCAAAGAACCTCACGTCGTCTGCTTTTATCAATAAGTATCGTCTGTCGAGCAGTAGCAGTGTACAGTCAGCTATAAAAGGTTTATTGGAGAAGAATTTCGTCACGACGGCTCTTGGCATCTATGAAGTTTATGACAAGTTTTTCGCCTTGTGGCTTTTGGCGAGGATGTAATGTGGGTGTGAAAGATGTGGTGGTGAGATAAAAAAGCCCGCCCTTGATTCTTTCCAACGTTCCCTACGTGTTATTCCGCCGTTCCCTATATGTTGTTCCGCCGTCACTTAACATCCTTAGGTGACGGCGGAATACATGTTAGGTGACGGTGGAACTTATGTTAGATTACGGCGGAACGTGTTGTGGGGCCAATGAAGTTTGAAAATTGGGTGGGAGGGTGGTGTGGGTGACCGTTTTTTTGAAACATTTATAAAAAAGTTTTTTCTCTTCTCGCGCGCACGGGGATTTTGTAAAAAACGGCCACCCACACCACCCTCCCACCCAGAAGGAAGAGTCAATTTACCGTCGAGATTTTTCTAATGCCTCGCGTTTGGCCTTGAAGTAGCGGTCAACGAAATGGATCTGTTCGGCATTGGGAAGCATGATGAGCGATGCCCCGTTGGAGAACTGCATCGTGGTAGGCTTCGACTCGTCGAACGTAGGCCAGTAGGGCAGTCCTTTGCCGTTGGGGTTCCCGGTCTTGGCGAAATTAATCCAGTACTGCTGGATGATCTCGGCCACGGCAGATTCCGTTGGATACTCGTTGGGTTGTGTCAGGAAATGACCGTTGAGATAGAGGATATCGTCGGCATGGGCCACACCGCGACGGCGGGGATCCTGTGAGAAACTCATCTTGGAAGGCTGTGCCAGGTAAGCGGCATAGGCAGCACTCTTTCCGGTCTTTGACTGCAGGTTCACCCAGGCATAGGAAGGCCAGGCAAAGCCCATGTCGCGGAAGGCATCGCCGAAAGCATGCCATGCCTCATTATCCGTGTTTCCTGGATACACCTTCTTAGCCTCGTCGGCCATGTCGCCGAACATGGCATCTGCGGTTTTCTGATAACTCTCGGCTGTTATGTTGGCCGGTGAGAAAAGGGCACCCTCATCTGAATTGGTCATCACGATCACGGGAACGTCGTTGTACTCACCACGTTCGTAGAGACGATACTGATCGTCGCAGATCACATATTCGTCAACACAAGGCCAGAAGCCGCTGAAGCCGACATTACCGTCGCAGAGTGCCATGGCATCCATCTGTCGTAGTTGCTTGATGTTTTTCTTCTTCAGGTGTTTCTGGAAGGCTATGCCTTGTTGCTCGGCGCCTTTCTGTGAGGCATCGAGCCCTAAAGAACGTGGATTGTCGCTCCAGGGAGCGAACGAGCCTCCGCTCTGACTGATGCACCGGTGGAAGAGTCCCTTTGCCAACGGTGATGCACAGAGCATGCTGCAGCTGATGGCGCCTGCGCTCTCGCCGAAGATCGTCACGTTGGCAGGGTCGCCTCCGAAGTTAGTGATGTTGCGCTGTATCCATTTCAGGGCGAAGATCTGGTCTAACAGTCCGTAGTTGCCCGAGTGCCCCTCGGGATCCTCTTTCGTCAGCTCCGGATGAGCCATGAAGCCGAGTGCCCCGGTGCGGTATTCTATGCTCACGATGACCACTCCTCGAAGGGCGAGGAATCTCCAGAGGTCGCCGCCATACCATTCCGTTTGGAATCCGCCGCCATGAATCCACACCATCACTGGCAGGCGGTCGGTAACGGATGTGGCCGGTGTGGCAACAGCGAGGTAGAGGCAGTCTTCGCTCATCATGTCTGCGGTACGTCCGGGTCGTGTCGGTTGTGGCGGCATCTTTCCGAACTCGTCGCATCGTCTCACGCCCTCCCAGGCACGGGCCGGTTGAGGGGCTTTCCAACGCAGTTTCCCGACAGGAGGTGCTGCGTAGGGAATGGCCTTATACACCGCCAGCGTACTGTCGGGTACACCTTCTACCTCTCCTGTTTCTACATGTGTTCTCAGCAGGGGTTGTCCCTGTATGTCTGTCACTGTTCCCAACAGTGCAGTGAGCAGTAATAAAAGAGTTTTTTTCATATGTCAAATTCTGTTTGTTTATTCCGTTATTCTGTTTTCAACTTTTGCAAAGGTAATTATTATTCTCTTTTCTTCCAAAAGATCAGTGAATAAAACTCAAAATCCTTTTGGTTTTTCGCTCACTTATTCGTACTTTTAACTTCGTTTAAAGTACTTTCACTCGTTTATCCGTACCTTTGGCTTCGCCGAAAGTACTTTCACTCGGAAATGAAAAAGAAAAGTTTGTTTTCTTTTTGCATTTCACTCGTTTATTCGTACCTTTAACTTCGTTTAAAGTACTCACGTTCGGAAAAACTCAAAATACTTTTGGTTTTTCGCTCACTTATCCGTACCTTTGCACATTATTATTAATAAGAGGAATGAAATATGCTTTTGTAACAGGTGGGTCGCGTGGTATCGGTAAGGCCGTGGCTTTGCGGTTAGCCCGTGAGGGAATGCCTGTGGTGATCAACTATAAGAGTAACGAGGAGGCTGCAAGGCAGACTGTGCAGGAGATCGAGGCGGCAGGCGGAAAGGCAGAGCTGTTGCCTTTCGATGTGTCGGATCCCCAGCAGATAGAGGCGGCCATCGAACAGTGGGAAACGGCTCATCCAGATGATTATGTATCTGTATTGGTGAACAATGCTGGTATTCGTAAGGATAACCTCATGATTTTCATGCAGAACGAGGAGTGGGAGCGTGTCTTGGACACCACACTCAACGGCTTCTTCTATATCACCCGCAGACTGCTGAAGAACATGCTCACCCATCGTGACGGACGAATCATCAACATCACCTCCCTTTCTGGTATCAAAGGACTGCCTGGGCAGACGAATTACTCTGCTGCCAAAGCTGCAGTGATTGGTGCCACGAAGGCATTGGCACAAGAGGTGGCACAACGCAAGGTGACGGTGAATGCCATCGCTCCTGGATTCATTGCGACCGATATGACGGAAGGTCTTGATGAACAGGAACTGAAGAAACTGATCCCTGTGGGGCGGTTTGGTAAACCCGAGGAAGTGGCATCGGTTGCTGCTTTCCTTGCATCCAGCGAGGCTGCCTATATCACAGGACAGGTGATTCAGGTGAATGGAGGACTATATACGTAGAATTGAAAATTGAGAATTGTGGAGAGAAGAGTGGTAGTGACCGGCATCGGCATTTGGTCGTGTTTGGGAACGAATTTAGAAGACGTGAAGACGTCGTTATACGAAGGGCGTTCAGGTATCGGTGTTGAGCAGGAACGCATTACATACGGATACCAGTCGGCTTTGACGGGTATTGTAGAGAAGCCGGTGTTGAAAGGACTGCTGCACCGCAGGTTGCGTGTGGGACTGTCGGAAGAGGCTGAATATGCCTATATGGCGGCACGTGAGGCTTTTGCGAATGCAGGAATTGACGAGGAGTTCATGTTGAAGAACGAGATCGGTATCATCTTCGGAAATGATTCCTCGGCCAAGCCGGTGATCGAAGCCGCGAACATCATGGCCGAGAAACACGACTCCCAGCTGTTAGGCAGCGGTCTGATCTTCCAGTCGATGAACTCCACAGTGAACATGAACCTGAGTTCCATCTTCCATCTGCGCGGCGTGAACTTCTCTGTGAGCTCCGCCTGTGCCAGTGGCAGTCATAGTATCGGACTGGGTTATCTGCTCATCAAACAAGGGCTGCAAGACCGTGTTCTCTGCGGCGGTGCCCAAGAGACCAACTATTACTCGATGGCCACCTTCGATGCCCTGAACGCCTTCTCGAAACGGATGGATGAACCCACAAAGGCATCACGGCCCTTTGACCGTGACCGCGACGGTCTGATACCCAGCGGTGGGGCTGCCGCCTTGGTGTTAGAGGACTATGACAGTGCTGTGAAACGCGGCGCGCCCATCCTTGCCGAGGTGTGTGGCTATGGGTTCTCTTCAAATGGTGGCGGTATCTCGCAGCCCAGCGACGACGGTAGCGTGACCGCTATGACGCGTGCCCTGAAGGATGCAGGCATGGAGGCCGATGACATTGACTATGTGAATGCACATGCCACCTCCACCCATCAAGGGGATATGTTCGAGGCCATTGCCTTAGACCGGCTGTTCCACGGTAAGCATGCGTTGATCAGTTCTACCAAGTCGATGACAGGACACGAGTGTTGGATGGCCGGAGCCAGTGAGGCGGTCTATTCCATTTTGATGATGAAGCATCATTTCGTGGCGCCGAACATCAATTTCGAGAACCCTGATGCGTATTCAGAGCCGCTGAACCTGGCCACACAGACCGTGGAGACCGAGGTGAACACCGTCCTGAGCAACTCGTTTGGTTTTGGTGGCACCAATTCAGCCTTGGTGTTGAAGAATGTTTAACTTACAGTCAAAAGAAATACGATGAACCTTTCACCTGCCCTCGAAAAGGCTTATACCAAAGAACAGCTGTCAGCACGCAATGCGCAGCGGTTAGCAGAATTCATTGCTTTCGGTCCTGTGGTGTTTCAGGTGTCCCGCTTGATGATCAAGTTTGGTATCTTGGAATTGTTGCGTAACAACGATGGCGGACTGACCGTTGCCGAAGTGGCGCAACGCTGTGAACTGAGCGAATATGCGGCGAAATGTCTGTTGGAGGCATCGCTGACCATCGGAACGGTGCTTGTTGACAAAGACAGTGACCGTTTCACCCTCTCCAAGACAGGGTGGTTCCTGCTGAATGATCCGGCAACGAAGGTGAACATTGCTTTCAATCACGACGTGAACTATCTGGGCTTCTATCATTTAGAGGAGGCACTGAGAGAAGGCAGGCCGGCAGGACTGAAGGCTTTAGGCGATTGGAAAACGATCTACGAAGGACTGTCGGAGCTGAAGCCCCAGGTGCAGCGCAGTTGGTTTGACTTTGATCATTTCTACAGTGACAGCTCCTTCCGTCAGGCCTTGGAGATTGTCTTTGCCCGGAAACCGCGAACCCTGCTCGATGTGGGAGGGAACACAGGGCGATGGGCCATGCAGTGTGTGTCGTATGATGAACAGGTTGAGGTGACCATCCTCGACTTGCCCCAGCAGATCGACATGATGCGAAGAGTCACACGAGGACTGCCCGGGGCACAGCGCATTCACGGCATCGGCATGGATCTGCTGGATCCAAATAATCAGTTCCCTGCCGATCAGCATTATGACGTCATTTGGATGAGTCAGTTCCTCGACTGCTTCGGCGAAGAGGAGATGCAAAGTATCCTGGAACGGACGGCAAGGATCATGGACAAAGACAGTAGGTTGTTTATCATGGAGACCTTGTGGGACCGTCAGAAATACGAACCTGCTGCTTTCTGTCTGACACAGATTAGTCTGTACTTCACGGCTATGGCTAACGGAAACAGTAAGATGTACCATTCCGACGACCTGTTCCGGATTATCCGTAAAGCCGGGTTAGAGGTGGAGGCCGTTCACGACAACTTAGGACAGGGACATAGTGTTTTAGAAGTGAGAGTTGAGAGGTGAGAGGTGAGAGGTGAGAAGTGAGAGGTGAGAAGTGAGAGGTATGATTACCTTTGGGTAGTGGTATTTTAGAAATAAAACAATATAAGGTATCTTTAGAAATAAAACAATATAAGGTATTTTAGAAATAAAACAATATAAATATGACAAGAACAGAAATTGAAGAGAAGGTAAGAGAGTTCCTCATTGACGATCTGGAGATCGATGAGGAGAAGATTGCTCCGGAGGCTCTGCTGAAGGAAGACTTAGGTATCGACAGTCTTGACTTCGTGGATATCGTGGTTATTGTGGAGAAGAAGTTCGGGTTTAAAATCAAACCCGAGGAGATGGCCGAGGTGAAAACCTTGAACCAGTTCTGCGATTATATCGAGCAGAAAGTCAATTAGAAAAGCCAAGGGGTTGAATCATTGAAGGATTGAAGAAGGCGAGATATGGAGCATAGTCAGTGGGAAGGAAAGACCGAGGGAACGACATGGATGCACCGCACCCTGATACGTTCGTTCCGTTACCTGAACCTGCGTTTTGTCTATGCAGGCATGGCGGTGTTTGTGGTGCCCTTCTACATGCTGTTCTCCCATCAGGGCTATATCTCCATGTATCACTTCTTCCGTCGGCGCATGGGCTTCTCCCCGCTGAAAGCCTTTGGATATGTCTATCTGAACCATTGTCGGTTCGGGCAAATTATCCTCGACCGTTTTGCTGTCTATGCCGGACAGCATTTTGACTTCGAGATAGAGAATTACGAACAGTTCGAGGCACTGATGCACCAAGAGGGTGGCTTTATGATCCTAAGCTGTCATGTGGGAAACTACGAGATAGCAGGCTATGCTTTCAAGGCATCCGAGAAACGCTATAATGCGTTGGTGTTCTCCGGGGAGGCAGATACGGTGATGGAGAACCGTAACCGTCTGCTGTCGAAGAACAATATCCGCATGATCCCCGTCAGGGAGGATATGTCGCACCTCATTGTGATGAACAATGCCTTGAGCGATGGCGAGATCCTCAGTATCCCTGGCGACCGTATCTTCGGTTCGCCCCGTTCTGTGAGATGCGAGCTGTTGGGAGCACCGGCGAAATTCCCTTTAGGACCGTATGCTACGGCCGTGAGTCATGATGTGCCGGTGTTGTGTATCTTTGTGATGAAAGAGACGACCCATCGGTATCGGGTACTGATCAGGTCGCTCCAGACGACATCCGCCGACCCACATGCCTCGCGCCGTGAGAGAGCATCTGCCCTTGCCCAGCGGTTTGCCGACGAGATGGATGATGTCGTGCGGAGATACCCCACACAATGGTTCAATTACTATGAATTCTGGAATGAAGAATGAATTTTAAAGAGATCGACGTTCATACACTGCTACCGCAACAGGAGCCTTTCGTGATGATCCACCAGCTGATCAGCTATGATGAGGAACGCACGGTGACATCGTTCACCGTTACGGAGGATCATCTCTATTATGAGAATGGCACCCTCAACGCGTATGCCCTGATAGAGAATATCGCACAAACCTGTGCGGCACGGATGGGGTATGTGAATCAATATATCAATAACGAGGATGTGAGCATCGGCTTTATCGGTGCCGTGAGAAACCTTGTGATAAAAAGAGTCCCCCGGTTAGGTGAGACGCTGACGACAACGATCAGGGTGGTGGAGGAGATCCTGAAACTTACCTTGGTCAGTGCGGAGATCAAAGTGGGGGATGAGACGATTGTGACAGCCGAGATGAAGGTGGCGGTGCAGTGATGTGAAAAGTAGTGTGACGAATGAAAGAGTTAAGAGCATCTAAGGAATTTGAGATCCGTTTCAGTGAGGTCGATTCGATGAGCTTTGTTTGGCATGGCTCCTATCCGTTGTATTTCGAGGATGCCCGCGAGGCATTCGGGAAGAAATATGGCTTGGGCTACTTGTTGATCTTCGACAACGGTTTCTATGCTCCGTTGGTGGAACTCTCCTTCCAGTATAAGAAGCCGCTTGTCTATGGGATGCGCCCTCGGGTGGATATTATCTACCAACCCACGGAGGCAGCTAAGATCGTCTTTGACTACGAGATCCACGATACGGCCGATGAGTCGCTGATTGCCACTGGGCACAGTGTTCAGGTGTTTATGGATCGTGATTACCAGTTAGTATGGTCGAATCCTGCTTTTTACGAGGAATGGAAAAGGAAATGGGACGTGCTATGATTGTGAAAGTGGCAGATGCCATCATCTCACCTCTTGGATGTTCGACGGAAGCTAACTACGAGGCGGTGAAGGCTGGGCGGTCGATGCTGAGAGAATATCAGTGGGACTCCTTGCCGCAGTCGTTCGTGGCCTCACTCATGGATTGGCATGGGATTGTGGAGCGGGAGGGGATGACCCGTTTTGAGATGATGGTCGTTGGGGTTGTGGAACAGCTGATTCCTCAGCTGTCATTCGATCTTTCTTCTTCTCGTGTCCTGTTCATCTTATCGACGACGAAGGGGAATGTGGATCTGTTGGAAAAGGATGTCAGCAGTCCGTCATCGTCTGTCTATCTCGGTGACACTGCCATGAAGATCGTCCGCCATTTCGGTAATCCCAATAGACCTGTCGTCGTCTCTAATGCCTGTACCTCAGGATTATGTGCTCAGATCGCCGCGGTGCGTGCCTTGGAGAGCGGCAGATACGACTATGCCGTGGTGGTGGGGGCAGATATCCAGTCGCGTTTCATCATCTCTGGATTCCAGTCGTTCCAGGCCTTGTCGCCGGCACCTTGTAAGCCGTTTGACGCCGAACGGCGGGGATTGAATTTAGGTGAGGCTGCTGCAGCCATTGTCTTTCAGCGTGTGGACCAGCCGAAGGCAGGACAATGGCTGTGCCGCAAAGGAGCCATCCGCAACGATGCCAACCATATCTCCGGACCATCACGGACGGGGGAGGGGAGTTACCGTGCTTTACGGACGGTGATGGCAGATGTCCCGAAAGATGATCTTGCCTTTGTTAATGTGCATGGCACCTCCACCCTCTACAATGATGAGATGGAGAGCATCGCGATAGAACGTGCTGGCTTGTTGGATGTACCCGTCAACTCGCTCAAGGGCTATTACGGACATACCATGGGAGCGGCAGGAATCTTAGAGGTAATCCTTTCGATGCGGGCCATCGAGGATCATACCGTCTTGGCCACCCGCGGATTTGACCATCTGGGGGTGAGCCGTCACATCAAAGTGTCTAACGTGCACGCTGCCACCTCCAAGAACAGTTTCATCAAACTGCTCTCTGGCTTTGGAGGCTGTAATGCCGCCATGGCCTTTTCGCGGGTGACGGAGGACGGTGCACCGTCCGCTCCAGTCAAAGGGAACACTCCCCCTGATAAGCCTTCGCTGCTCACTCATTCTGAGATCACCCTCGCCCCCCAGAAGGTGACCCTGAACGGGAAGGTGCTGAATACCACCCAGCAGGGTGGAGCCTTACTGACAGAACTCTATCGACAGTATATCAATGACTATCCGAAGTTTTTCAAGATGGACGAGCTCACCAAGTTAGGCTTCGTGGCCTCGGAACTTCTCCTTCGGATGGGAGACACTGTCCCGAAGGACACGGAGGAGGTGGCCGTGATCCTTTTCAATCGAACCAGTTCGCTGTGTAACGACAGGAAATACCAGGCTACCATCAGCGACATGGAGAATTTCTTCCCCAGGCCATCGCTCTTTGTCTATACCCTCCCGAATATCGTCACGGGAGAGATTGCCATCAGAAACCGCTTTTTCGGAGAGACCTCATTCTACGTGCTTGATCATGAAGATCCGAGGCTGATGCACGAGATGGTCGTGTCTGCTCTGAATGAGGGAGTGGCTCGTCTGATCATCTACGGGTGGGTGGATTGTGAGGATGCAGATCATTTCTTGGCAAAGATGACCTGTGTGGAACGTCCTGTATGACTATCATTTTTTAACAGATAACAGATAACAATGGAAACAATCAAGAAAGAGTTAAAAGAACAGATTATAGATGTGTTGAACCTTGAGGACATGCTCCCCGAGGATATCGAAGACAGTGCCCCCCTCTTCGGTGAGGGACTGGGGCTCGACTCCATCGATGCACTGGAGTTGATCGTCCTGTTAGAGAAGAACTACGGGATCAAGATCAAGGATCCCTCTATAGGAAAAGAAATCTTCCAATCGGTAGATACCATGGCAGATTATATCGTCAAGAACAGGACAAAGTAAGAGACCACAGCGAACGGAGATATGAGAATCTGGATCACAGGTGCGGGCATCATCTCTGCCATCGGCAACAACCAGGCAGAGACCTTAGAGGCCTTGAAAAGCGGAAGATCGGGCATCGCTCCCATTCATTATCTTTCTACGGAACATCATGAGTTCCCCGTGGGAGAGGTGAAGATGAGCGATGAGCAGATGAAGGTGCTGTTAGGCATCCATGAGGAGCCAACCACACGGTCGGCCCTGATGGGAATGATCGCTTTGAAGGAGGCGATGGATGATGCTTGCCTGCACCCAGATGATCATCCTTGTTTCATCAATGCCACTACTGTGGGAGGAATGGACAAGACAGAGCGTTACTATCTGGATCTTCTGGATCATGACGAGCATCAGGAGTATGTCAAGACTCATGATTGCGGCGCCTGTACAGAGATGATCGCACAGTATTTCGGTACTTTTGATCTGACCACGACGGTGTCAACAGCTTGTTCCTCGGCTGCCAATGCCTTGGTACTCGGAGCCCGTCTGATCCAGAGCGGACGATGCGAACAGGTGATCGTGGGCGGTACCGAGTGTCTTACCAAGTACCACCTGAATGGGTTCCATACGCTCATGATCCTCGATGACCAGCCATGCCGTCCCTTCGATGCTACACGGAAAGGACTGAACTTGGGTGAGGGTGCTGCTTATCTCGTACTGGAGTCGGAAACTTCAGCACGGCGGCGTGGAGTCAAGGCAAAGGCGATATTGTCGGGTTTTGGCAATGCCTGTGATGCCTTTCACCAGACAGCCTCTTCTGAGAATGGTGAAGGGGCATTCCTTGCCATGACAGAAGCCTTGCGGATGGCATCGCTTGCACCCGGTGACATCCAGTATGTGAACGCGCATGGCACCGGGACGCCCAACAATGATGCCAGTGAGAGTGCCGCCCTGAAAAGGGTGTATGGGATGGAGATGCCTGCCGTGTCATCCACGAAAGCCTTTACAGGACATACCACGAGTGCTTCGGGTACCGTGGAGGGGGTGATCTGCTTGCTGGCATTGGCACATCAGTTCATACCTGTGAACCTGAACTGGCAGCAGCCCATGGAAGAGGGTGTCCGTCCGTGGATAAACGGAACAGATACCAAGAACATTCTCCCTTTGCGCCATGTGATGTGCAACTCATTCGCCTTTGGTGGGAATGATACTTCGTTCATCCTTTCCTCCTTCGATCCTTCTCCCTCATCATCCGTCCTTCCCCCATCCCAAAAGGTCTATATCCGTTCTGCCGCGCAAATCTCCATTCAGCAGCCCCTTTCTGATGATTGGTATGATCATCCTATCCATTACGATGAGGCCTATTCAAGAGCTGTTGATCCGGATTTCCGTGCTTTCTTGAACCCGATGCAGGGAAGAAGGATGGGCAAGATCCAGAAGAGGGCGCTTGTCACGGCAAAACATGTGGTGGAAGAGGCAGGAGGACCTGAGATAGATGCCATTATTACGGGTACAGGACTGGGTTGTATAGAGAATACCGAACTATTCCTGAGTCAGCTTTGCCGGGAAGGGGAGAGTTTGCTGAAACCTACTCATTTCATGCAGTCAACCCATAATACGATTGGTTCGATGTTAGCCATTCAGCTGCATTGTCATGGCTATAACACCACCTATTCCCATCAGGGTATCTCATTCGATACAGCATTGTTGGACGCCTACCTGCAGCTTCGGATGGGGAAAGCCAGTCATATCCTGGTGTGTGGCAACGAGGAACTCACTCCGTTGTGTTTCTCTATCCTGCAAAAGGCGGGCGTGTTAGGACAACCGCATCAGACGGTAGCTGGAGAAGGGTCTGTCACGATGATGTTGACAACAGATCCGACAGGAGCACTCTGTGAACTGGAGGATGTGCAGATCTCTGGCAGTACGAATGGGGCAACCCAATCATCGTGCTCTTTTTCCTCCCTTTTCGGTATCGGTTTCCTGTCCTCCGCTTTCGATGTCTATGCTGCCGCCAAGTGCCTGCAGAGAGGAAAAATGCCCAATGGTGAACCTATTGAGACTTTGGAGATCGTGAATCGACAGAGAGAAACTCATGTGTCGTTGATTAAACTCAGGAGAATATCATGCGACTGATTCTGCTAAGTGTCATCCAAAGCATCCTGTTGTGTGGTGGACAGGTGTTGCTGAAGTTCGCCTTGAACAAGGCGGGAACATTCAGTTGGACTACAGGGTTCTTGGTAAGGAACCTGTCGAACTGGTGGTTCTTAGGATGCGGACTCTGTTATGCTGCAGCTACCGTGCTGTGGATGTATATTGTGAAGAATTTCCCGTTCAGCATGGCCTATCCCATGATTTCGCTCAGTTATGTCTTTGGGATGATTGCTGCGATGCTTTTTTTCCACGAACAGATTCCTTTGGTTCGTTGGTTGGGCGTGCTGCTGATTATGGGAGGTTGTATATTGATTGCTAAATAAGAATGAGGTGATGTGTAAAAGTATCGAACGTTTCTTTTTCGTTCTTGTCATGCTGCTGACCGTGACTTCCCTTGGTGCACAGACCAAGGCTACGGCAGCACAGGCGAAGACGATGATTGACAAGATCAATGCCGCGGCGGCCAAGCAGCACACGATCCAGTGTGATTTCCGGCAAACGAAGTCGCTGTCGTTCCTGAATGATAAGATGGTATCACAAGGAGTGATGTATTATGACCACAGGGGAAAACTGCGATGGGAATATACTTCCCCTTATCGTTACGTGTTTATCATCAACAACAATCGGGTGTATATCAAGACCGCGAAGAACAGTAACACGATAGATATCCGGTCGAGCAGACTGTTTCAGGGCATTGCTCGTGTGATGATGAACAGTGTGACGGGAAAGAGTCTGTCATCGACAGCCGACTTCTCCGTGGAGATGTTCATTCAGGGTGATGAATGGATCGCTCGTCTTGTGCCTAAAAAGAAGGAGATGAAAGCGATGTTCCAAAGCATTCGCCTCTTTTTCAACAAGAAACGTCAGATGGTTTCGAAGGTCGAGATGGTAGAGAAGAACGGTGATCAGACCGTCATTCAACTTTTACACGTCAAGAGCAATGGGAAGATTGAGGATCATATTTTTGCTATTCGTTAGCATGTGGCTGTGGCATGCCTCTGCCATCACCCTGGACGGAAAGAGACAATACAGTGTGCTGATAGAAATGCCGCGGGGAGGGAGTCTGACGGGAATCTGCCTGATCAAGACGGACGAATCGGGAAGTAAGGGTGCTCTCGTCAATGAGTTTGGCATCCATGCCCTTGATTTCACCGTGAGTGCCGATCGCCGAAAGGTACGTTTGCTTCATGTGATTGACTGGATGAATAAGTGGTACATCAAACGAGTGCTGCGGCGTGACCTGCGTTTCCTTTTCTTAGGTTCGGAGAACACCCAAGACCGCTGGAGGGAAGTGACTGTTGCTGGTGACACCACGATATTGCGAAACAAGAAATACCACATAACATATACATTTACAGAGATAAAGAATGAAACTGATCAATGAAATGTTCTCTATCGTGAGCAAGGGCGACAGGGTGCGGATCAAACTGCATCCCGAGCATGTGATCTATGCTGCCCATTTCCCCGGACAGCCCATCACCCCCGGTGTGTGCGTCGTGCAGATGATCGGCGAGATCTTGCAGGAGAAAGAAGGGCGAATGATGGAACTCGATACGATTACGAACCTGAAATTCATACAACCGCTCTCACCTGTTGACACACCAGAGGTGGATGTGGTCTTCGACAGCATTTCCTATGACGGACAGGGGCGATGCAAGGTGAGGGGAACAGTAGCCAATGAAGATACAATATTTACCAAATTCTCTGTGATTTATCGATGAACGACGTCAGAGACCTCATGAAACAGTATCGTGTCTGTGTTGTTGTACCTACATACAACAACGCGAAGACGATCGTGGAGGTCGTCCGTCGCATCCTCCTTCTCACAGATGATGTCATCGTGGTGATGGATGGCTGCACCGATGACACACGTGTACGACTCGATGAGGCCGAAATGACGGTGACACGAGTTGACTACCCTAAGAACAGAGGGAAAGGTCATGCCCTGCGCGAGGGCTTTCAGAAGGCCATGACAATGGGATACAACTATGCCGTCACGATCGACTCCGACGGACAGCATGCCCCAGAGGATATCCCTGCGTTGGTGACTGCCCTGGTGCAGCATCCCGGTTCGTTGATCATCGGGGCGCGTGACCTTCGGCAAGAGAATATGCCACAGGGAAACACCTTTGCCAATCAATTCTCGAATTTCTGGTTCTGGGTGCAGACAGGACAACGGTTGGAGGACACGCAGACGGGATTCCGGCTTTATCCTTTGCACCGCCTGAAAGGCTTGCGATGGCTCACTTCGCGTTACGAAGCCGAACTGGAACTGTTGGTCTTTGCTGTTTGGGGGCAGGTGCCCGTCCATAGTGTTCCTGTTCAAGTGTATTATCCGCCCCAAGGGGAAAGGGTCTCTCATTTCCGTCCTTTTACAGATTTTGCCCGTATCAGTGTACTGAACACGGTGCTTTGTTTCCTGGCCGTTGTGTATGGATGGCCTAAGATGATTCTTTCTAAACTCCTGCGCCATGGTTAAGATCTTCGACTCTATCTATCTTTGGTTATCCGGCAGGAAAAGACAGACAACCGTCGTCCTCCTCCTTCTGACAGTCGTCTTCGTGGCTCTCTCCCTGCATATCCATGAAGAGGAGGACATTGCGAAATTCCTGCCACGCAATGAACAGAATGAGAAATTTACGGATGTGTATCAGCAATTGAGCCGACAGAATCAGATTGTCGTGATCTTCTCTTCCCGTGATACCGTGGATGTGGTGCCCGCTGATACCATCATTACGGCAATGGAGCAGTTTGCCGAACAAATGGATCAGAAGATGGTGGGCAACGCTGTCAGGGTACATGCCGATGAGACACGTATGATGGAGATGATCGACTTTGTGACCCAACATGTCCCTTATTTCCTTACAGAACACGACTATGCCCGTATAGACAGTCTGTTGCAGACACCCGACTATATCGCTGAGCAGCTGAGAGAGGATAAAAAACTATTGAACCTTCCTGCGGCAGGTGTCAGCATGGAACGACTTCGATACGATCCCCTACAGCTCTTTTCGCCTGTTCTCCATAGGATGCAGAACTTCAACAGCACGCACTCCTTTGAGGTGATCGACGGCTGTGTGTTTACTCGTGACGGACGGAGTGGACTGGCTTTTCTGGAGTCGCCCTATGGCACCAGTGAGTCGGCCAACAACGAAGCGTTACAGAAGACCTTGGAGAAAGTCATGGGTGATGTGGAGAATACCTATCCCCAGTTGCGTGTCTCTGCCATCGGTGCCTCTCTGGTGGCAGCGGGGAATGCGCGACAGATCAAGAAAGACAGTATGTTGGCTGTCACCATCGCCGTTATTCTGATCTTCGTCGTACTCATTCTCCATTACCGTCGTCTGGCCGATCTCTGGTGGTTAGGATCCTCCTTGGTCTTCGGATGGCTCTTCGCGCTGGGTGGAATGTCATTGTTCCATGACAGCATGTCGGTAATCGTGTTGGGTATCGGTTCTGTGATCATTGGTATCGCTGTGAACTATCCGTTGCATTATCTGGATCATCTCCGAGAGGTTGGTGATACCCGTCAGGCCCTACGTGAGATGGTGCCGCCCCTGCTGATCGGAAACATCACAACCGTCAGTGCTTTCTTGTGTCTGGTCTGGCTCGATGCTGCGGCGATGCGCGACCTGGGCCTTTTCGGCTCTCTCATGCTGGTCGGAACCATCTTGTTCGTCCTGGTGTTCCTTCCATTATATGCGAAAGCCACCTCTTCATCCAACCCTCGTTCCTGTCATGCAGAATCCTCGTTCCTGTCGTGTCAGCATGCTCTGTTTACTAAGGTCAAGAGAATCGCTGACCAGGCCGGTCGTCCCATAGGAATCGTGGTGATGGTGTTGCTGACGGTCATTTTAGGGTATTTCAGTATGCAGACCTCATTTGACTCCGACTTACGTAACATCAATTACATGACCCCTCAGCAACGCAGCGACTTACAGATGCTCACGGCATTCTCCCACGAGGCTCCTGTCTATGCCGTAGCAGAGGGACAGACCTTAGAAGAGGCGTTGCGGAAGAATGAAAGTGATGTACTGCCCGTGCTTGACCAAATGAAACAGGATGGCATGGTGGAGAAGGTGAGTGGTGTAGGATATTTTGTACCGACAAGTGCCATGCAGGAGAAGCGCCTGGCGCGATGGAAGCGGTTTTGCACGGCTCATGCTCAAGACATCGTATCGGAATTGCAGAAGCAGTGTTCTCTTCAGGGCTTCAACGTACAGGCCTTTGCCCCCTTCATCGAGATGCTTGAAGATGACCATGCCCTTCAGCCTTTGTCGTTTTTCCAACCGGTGACAGATCTCCTGCACGACACATACCTCTTTCAGGATGAGGAACATGGCATGGTGAGGGTGGTGAATGATGTACAGACCAGTCAGAAGGAAACTGTCAAGGAGACCTTGAATGGGATGTCTGCACCGGCCGTCTATGCTTTCAGTTCGGAAGACATCGGTAACCAGTTGGTACAGATCCTGTCAGACAGTTTTAACTACATCGGCTTCGTGTGCGGTCTTGTGGTCTTCATCTTCCTGTGGATCTCCTTCGGCAGCATCGAGCTCTCCCTGATGTCATTCCTGCCACTGGCTGTAAGCTGGCTGTGGATATTAGGACTGATGCATCTGTTCGGTGTACAGTTCAATATTGTGAATATCATTCTGGCCACGTTCATCTTCGGACAAGGTGATGACTATACCATTTTTATCACCGAAGGACTGATGTATGAGTATTCCACGGGAAAGAAACGTCTGACTTCCTATAAACGCAGTGTCGCCCTGTCGGCCCTGCTGATGTTTATCGGTATCGGTACCTTGATCTTCGCCAAGCACCCTGCTTTGCGTTCGTTGGCTGCCGTTACCATCATCGGAATGTTCACCGTGGTATTGATGGCTTACTATCTCCCGCCTTTGGTGTTTAGGTGGTTGACGCGCGGGGTACGGACAGCAGATCCCTCATCCCTCATCTCACACATCTCATCTCCATTACCTATCACCCTGGGACGATTCTGTCGTTCTTTGTTTGCCATCGTCTTCTTCCTGCTGATGATGTACCTGTTCATGCTCCCCTTCACATGGTTGTATTTCCACTGGGGGAAGAACAGTGAGGAGAAGAAGCTGCGATACCATCGCCTGCTGCAACGGATGTCGGATTTCGTCATCCATCATGTGCCCGGCGTACAGTTTGCATTGCAGAACAGGGTAGGTGAGACCTTTGAGAAACCCGCCGTGGTGATCTGCAACCATCAGTCGCATCTCGATTTGATGTGTCTGATGATGCTCACACCGAAAATCGTTTTCCTTACCAACGACTGGGTGTGGCATAACCCCTTCTATGGCATGGTCATCCATCGTGCAGAGTTCTATCCTGTCAGTGATGGGATAGAAGCCCGTCTGGAACAGCTGCGTTCACTCTATCAGCGAGGCTATTCCATCTGTGTCTTCCCTGAAGGTACACGCTCGCCAGACTGTTCTATCCTGCGTTTCCATAAGGGAGCGTTCTATTTGGCAGAGCAGCTGCAGTCCGATATCCTTCCCATCTTCCTGCATGGAGCGGGACATGTGCTGCCTAAGAACGATTTCATGCTTCGCCAAGGACGGATCGATGTGGAGGTGCAGAAGCGGATTCCATGGGATGATCCTCACTTCAGTAACGACTTACTGACACGTACGAAGCAGATGAGAGCCTATTACAGAAAACATTACTCGGAAATCTGCGAACGGACAGAGACAGATGCCTACTGGGCTCCATACCGCAGATATATCAAGAAATATATGACCTCATCAGATCAAGAAAGCAGATGAAAAAGGTTGTCATCATAGGAAGCGGGTTAGGTGGTCTTACCTGTGGTGTCGTTCTTGCCAAGAACGGTTACCAGGTGACGGTGCTTGAGCAGGGTGCACAGGTGGGAGGTTGCCTGCAGTGCTTCACCCGAAGAGGGGTGAAGTTCGAGACAGGTATGCATTTTATCGGGAGTGCAGACACGGGACAGACACTGTCACGGTTCGCCCATTATCTGGGTGTTTCCAACGCCATCCATCTGAGCAGACTCGATCCGCAAGGCTATGATGTGGTATCGTTACAAGGTGAGCATTTCCGCTTCGCCAACGGCAGGGAACCTTTCATCGATCAGATGACTGGCTATTTCCCTCATGAACGGGAGAACTTGAATCACTACTTTGACCTGGTGGAGCAGGTGGCCAATGCATCCACCCTGCATAGCCTGCGCCAAGTGGCCGATGACAGTGCATTAAGTATGGAGTATCAGCTGAGGAGTATCAACGAGGTGCTCGATGAGGTTATTGGCGACCCCCTTCTGCGACAGGTCTTGGCAGGTACCCTTCCGTTGTATGCCGCAGAGAAAGACAAGACACCGTTTTCCACACATGCCTTTATCATGGACTTTTATAACCAGAGTGCTTTCCGCATTGTGGGGGGAAGCGACAACCTGGCAATGGCACTTACTCTTGCGCTTGAACGAGAAGGAGGACGGGTGCTGACCAGACAACAGGTTACGGAGATTGTCTGCAACGAGACAAAGGCGGTGGGAGTGCTCACGGCCACGGGAGACTACTACCCGGCAGATATCGTGATCTCTGATGTACACCCGGCACGCACCTTGGAGATGGTCTCCTCACCGTTGCTGCGCCCTGCGTATCGCAGAAGGGTTCTCTCTTTGCGAAACACGGTGGGCGGCTTTTCTGTCTATCTGCATTTTAAACCAGGTGCCGTACCTTATATGAATCATAATTTCTATGGCTACCGCCAACCCTCGCCATGGGATTGTGAAACCTATGATGATGAGACATGGCCCAAGGGCTATCTCTATATGCATCTCTGCCATCAGGAGAATGCCCCATTTGCAGAGTCGGGTGTCATCCTTTCGTATATGCAGTATGACGAGGTGGCCCGGTGGCAGGATACGCAGGTGGGACAACGGGGGGAGGACTATGAGCAATTCAAGAAAATGAAGGCGGAGCGGCTATTGGAAGTTGTGGAACATGACTTCCCGAATCTGCGTTCGGGCATTGCCCATTATTATACCAGTACACCACTTACCTATCGCAATTATACAGGGACGGAACAAGGGGCGATGTATGGCATTGCCAAGGATATCCATTTGGGTCCTGCGGCACGTGTGCATCATCGTACGAAGATTCCCAACCTGTTGCTGACAGGACAGAATATCAACTCACACGGAATCTTAGGTGTGATGGTGGGGACAGTTGTCACGTGCAGTGAGCTGATCGGCTCAGAGACTATTTTTAATCAGATCAGGGAATGCGGCGAGTAGTGATTATAGGAGGCGGACTGGGCGGGCTCTTCACGGGTGCCCTGCTCTCGAAAGAGGGATACCATGTGGTAGTCCTGGAGAAGAACCGTGTGGCAGGAGGAGGTCTTCAGACCTTCGTGCGCCACGGAGTACGTTTTGAGACAGGTATGCATATCCTCGGGGGAATGCGTGAGGGAGGAAGTATCTGGCGTATCTGTCGTTATCTGGGGATCGAGAATATCCGGCAGCGGGCGGTGGATGCAGACTGTATGGACAGCATTACCTATTTACGACAGGACAAGACCTACCGTGTTCCCGAAGGACGGGAGGCGTTTACATCGTATTTCTGTGAGGCCTTCCCCCATGAGGCAACTGCCATTCGCGCTTATGTCAACGCTTTGTACGACCTGGCAGAAGAAGTGGATATGTTTTGGCTCCGACGGGGAAAGAATTATCTTTTTACCCACTCGGAACAGTTCCTGTGGTCGGCTGATGAACTCATCTCCTATTATATCAAAGACCGGAAGCTGCAGGATGTGCTGGCTTATATGAGTCCGATGTATGGCGGTGTCAAAGGACACACTCCTGCTTATATCCATGCACTCATCAATGTGTTGTATATCAACGGATCGAGCCGCTTCGTGGGAGGAAGTCAGCAATTAGCCGATGCCCTGACAGAGGTGATCCTGTCTCATGGCGGAGAGGTGATGACAGGTGCAGAGGTGACAGCCCTTCATGTGAATGACCATCGGGTGGAGCGTATTGATTTCAGGTGGGACGACAAAGGAGAAGAGACTCAGACATTATCGGTAGGCTCCGCGGATGTGATCTCTGCCATTCACCCTGCCACCCTGATCCCGATGTGCACTGAAGGCTCGTTCCCCAAGGCTTACCGTCAGCGGATAGCACAGATCCCCAACACCTATTCGGCCTTTACCTTATATATCCTTTTCAAAGAGAATAGTTTCCCATATATCAACCATACCTGCTACGCACAAGAAGATTATGGCATGATCTGGAATATCGGCGAATACGAAGAAGAAAGCTGGCCGCATGGCTGGATGTATATGACACCACCTGATCCTGACACCCCTGAAGCCTCTCCTTCGTTTTCACGAAAGATGATCATCAATTGTCTGATGCCGTTCTCGGTGGTAGAGCCATGGGCCCACACAACGGTAGGACACAGGGGAGAGGCATATCGCACCTGGAAAGAGAAGCATATCCAAAAGATCCTTGACAAGATGGAACGTTTGTATCCTGGCTTCAGGGGGAAGATAGAATATGTGGAGGCATCATCACCGCTCACGATACGCGACTATTACCACCAGCCAGAAGGGGCTCTGTATGGAGTACGCAAGGATTGCAAGAACATGATGCTCTCACAGATCCCTATATATACTAAGGTGAGGAATCTCTTCCTGACAGGACAGAATATCAACCTGCATGGTATCTGTGGCGTTCCCCTGACAGCTATCAACACGGCAGAGGCGATCGTGGGGGAGAATACAATTATCGATAAACTCAACGAGATATGACAAGACGGCTCTTATTGATGCTCTCCATCATGGGAATATGGCTGGAAACCGGGGCACAGACACCAACGGGGGCATCGGATACACTCTTTATCGTTTGTCCTGGAGGAAGCTACTGCTGGCTCGATATGAAGAACGAGGGCAACCCTACTGCCGAGGAACTGAGGTCACGTGGCTATGATGCCTACGTATTGCGCTATCGTGTATCGGGCATTTTCGCCCATGTGACACATAGCCGACTGTTGTTCAGGGGGCATCAGTATCCTGATGCACTCGATGATATTAAAAAGGCTATCAGCGAGGGACGGAAGACGCATCGTGTCGTAGGGGTCATCGGCTTCTCTGCCGGCGGTCACCTGGCCTTGCTGAGTGCCATGGAGAGTAACCCTGATTTTGTGGCTGCTATCTATCCGGTGGTCACGATGCGGGAACCTTATGTGCATAAACGCAGTCGCAGGGGACTGTTGGGAGAATACCGCAAATACAATAAATCGCTGCAGGATTCGTTATCATTAGAAAGACATGCACAACGGATCAAATCACCGGTGTTCTTACTGAACTGTAAGGATGATCCCGTGGTGGATTACCACCACTCCGTGATGATGGACTCTGCCCTGACGGCCGCCCGGAAGCCTCATCTGTACATACAGCATGAAAAGGGCGGGCATGGCTTCGGCATCCGTAAGCATCATTGGTTAGACGAATTTATAACATGGCTATGCAAGATATAGAATACCAATCCATCGAGGAAATCAAAGAGTATCAGGAGAAACGCCTGCACGAGGCCTTGCACTACCTGAAAGACCATTCGCGCTATTATCAGCGTGTGTTTGAGAAATGCGAGATAGATATTGACAAGATACGACACATTGAGGATCTGGTGAAGATTCCGTTTACCGAAAAGAAAGACCTGCAGCTCTTCAATGAGGACTTCTTGTGCTGTCCGAAAGAAAAGATCGTGGATTATATCACCACCAGTGGCACATTGGGCGATCCCGTCACCTTTGGATGTACGGAGAAAGATCTTCAACGATTGGCTTATAATGAGAAGAAGTCCTTCGAGTGCGCAGGACTGCGTCCGGGAAATATCCTTCAGCTGATGACGACCCTCGACAAACGGTTTATGGCCGGACTGGCTTATTTCTTAGGAATACGGGAAATGGGAGCCAGTATCATCCGGGTGGGAAACGGTATCCCTGAACTGCAATGGGACACCATCCGCAGGATTCAACCCGATACCATCATGTGCGTGCCTTCTTTTATCCTGCGCCTTATCCAATATGCGGAAGAACACCATATCGATTACCGGCATTCGTCGGTGAAGAGAATTATCGGCATCGGTGAGGGGCTGCGCGACCAGCAGTTTAACCTGAACCTCTTGGGAAAGAAAATCAATGAGAAATGGCCGGAAGTACAGTTGTTTGCCACTTACAGTAGTACGGAGATGGGCGCCACCTTCTCGGAATGTCCTTTCGGGATGGGAGGACACGTACATCCCGAACTGATCATCGTAGAGATTATAGGAGAAGATGACCTGCCAGTGGCCGACGGGGAAACAGGTGAGGTGGTGGTCACCACATTGGGCGTGGAGGCCATGCCCTTGCTTCGCTTCCGTACAGGAGATGTCTGTGCGAAAATCGTAGAACCTTGCAAGTGCGGCCGTAACAGTTATCGTCTCACTCCTTTAGTGGGCAGGAAGAACAATATGATCAAACTGAAAGGTACTACACTCTACCCACCAGCTATCAACGATGTGCTGGACAATACTGATTATATAGAGAACTATGTGATCTATGTGCAGGATTCAGAGAGTGGAACGGACGATGTGGTGGTAAAGGCCGGACTGAAAAAAGGTGATCATGAGGAAACACCGGCTTTCCTCAGTTCTTGTGTGAAAGATCTCAAGGATCGCTTCCGTGCCCGTATCCGGGTGGCGCCACGGGTAGAGATTCTGCCAGTGGAGGAGATCGCCAAAATCAATTTCCCCGCCAAGAGCAGGAAACCCATCAAATTCATCGATCTGCGTAACAAATCATAACTTGTTGAGAATATGCGAAGCTCAAAGTTCGATGACATCCGTCCCTATTATGATGAGGAGATTCCTGCTGCGATGGGCAGAATCGTACGAAGTAACTTCATGGCCCTGCTGTCATCGTATGTCTATCCCGAACGCCCGTTGGAGGAGGTGAAACGGATGATGCTGGATTTCCGCAGTATCCGCGACTTTCAGTTGGAGGTGATGAAATCAGTGAACGAGCAGGTCATTGCCCGCAGTATGACCGACTTTACCTATACCGGCATCGATCACCTGGATCCCTCCATGCGCTATCTCTTTGTGTCAAACCATAGGGATATCGTATTGGATTCCTGTCTGATGCAGTATGTGTTATACAAAAACGGGCATGAAACCACACAGATTACCTTCGGTGCCAACCTGATGTCTTCACCATTGGTCATCGACATCGGCAAATCCAATAAAATGTTCCGGGTGGAGCGGGGAGGGAACATGAAGGATTTCTACATGAGCTCGCTGCATCTTTCCGAGTATATCCGATATGTCATCAACGACTGTCATGAGTCAGTGTGGATAGCACAGCGTAACGGACGCACCAAGGATGGCATCGATGCTACTGATCAGGGAATCGTCAAGATGTTCTGTCTGAGTTGCCCTGATGATAAAATCAAGGCATTAGATGATTTACACATCGTACCCGTCTCGGTGTCGTACGAGTGGGAATCGTGTGATATCTTGAAGGCTTTGGAACTCTACGAGTCTCGCCATGCCAAGTATATCAAGAAACCCGGTGAGGATCTGAACAGTATCCTGACGGGTATCGTACAGCAAAAAGGCAGGGTGCATATCGCTTTCTGTGAACCAGTGAGAAGACAGGATCTCTTGTCCTTTGACAACTGTACGAATAATGAATACCACAAACGGGTGGCTGCTTTGATTGATGAGCGGATCGTGAGGGCTTACCAACTCACCCCCAACAACTATATTGCTCACGACCTCAGATACGGACAGCAAACCTACAGCTGTCATTACACGGCTGAAGAAAAGGACGCGTTCCTCGCTTACCTCGGTAAACTCAATGACTTTGAGATCAATGAGCCCGATGTGCTGAAAGATCTCTTCTTAGGGATCTATGCCAATCCTGTGGACAGGAAAAAGATGAGAGATGGGAGATGATATTCAATATGTGGTGATTGCGGTGGCGGTAGCGGTTGCTGTGGCCTATGCAGGATGGCGTATCTATCGAGCGCTGAAACATGCTGGCGACCCATGCTATGGGTGTGAGGGCTGTGCTTTGAAAGTAGCGAAACAACGTCATAAAACAAAAAAGTGTCCCAAAAATTTGGCAGATACAAATAATTAGCGTATCTTTGCACTCGCTTACAACACATGGTGCGTTAACAAAGCGGTTATGTGGTGGTCTGCAAAACCATATAGAGCAGTTCGACTCTGCTACGCACCTCACGAAAAGAATCGGAAACCCTTGTAAATCAAGGATTTCCGATTCTTTCTTTTTGTTATTTGATCAAAAGGCATCAAAAAGAGCAGGGATTATGTCCCTGCTCTTATTCAGACAGTTCCGTATTCACGTACGTGACTGGAATCTTACTGTTGGGTTTTGAATTAATAAGCGAACAAAGGATAGTTCTTCATCGTGGCATTCACCTTGGCACGCACCTTGGCGATCACCTCTTCGTTCTCCGGATCATTGAGCACTTCCTCGATCAGTTCTGCAATGAGTACCATCAGGTCTTCCTTGGCACCACGGGTGGTGATGGCAGGAGTTCCTAAACGCAGGCCACTGGTCTGGAAAGCACTGCGGCTGTCAAAGGGAACCATGTTCTTGTTCACGGTGATGTCGGCTGCCACTAAGGCGTTTTCTGCCACCTTACCCGTCAGATCGGGATATTTCGAGCGCAAGTCAACGAGCATGGAGTGGTTGTCGGTGCCACCGCTTACGATATGGAAACCACGCTTGATCAATTCGTCGGCAAGCACTTTCGCATTCTTCTGTACCTGCTTTGCCCACTCCTTGAACTCGGGCTGTAATGCTTCGCCGAAAGCAACGGCCTTGGCGGCAATCACATGCTCTAACGGACCGCCTTGCTGTCCGGGGAACACTGCGGAGTTCAAGAGCTGTGACATCATCTTCACAGCACCCTTCGGAGTCTTCAATCCCCATGGGTTCTCAAAGTCCTTACCCATCAGGATGATACCGCCACGCGGACCGCGCAAGGTCTTATGGGTAGTAGAGGTGACGATATGGGCGTATTTTACAGGGTTGTCAAGCAATCCTGCTGCAATCAATCCTGCGGGGTGAGCCATGTCGATCATCAGCAGAGCACCCACCTTGTCGGCAATCTCACGCATACGCTTATAGTCCCATTCACGGCTGTAGGCACTGCCGCCACCGATGATCAGCTTCGGCTTATGCTCCAGGGCAAGGGCTTCCATCTCATCATAATCCACACGGCCGGTTTCCTTGTTCAGGTTGTAGCCGATGGGGTTGTACAGAATACCAGAGGTGTTCACATGAGAACCGTGCGACAAATGACCGCCATGGTCGAGGTTCATACCCATGAAGGTGTCACCTGGCTTCAAGACAGCCAGCAGCACGGCAGCATTGGCCTGAGCACCTGAATGGGGCTGCACATTGGCATACTCGGCGCCAAACAGCTTGCAAACACGGTCGATGGCTAACTGCTCCACCTGATCCACTACCTGGCAACCGCCATAGTAGCGCTTGCCGGGATAGCCCTCGGCATACTTGTTCGTCAGGTACGATCCCATGGCTTCCATCACCTGATCGCTCACGAAGTTCTCACTGGCAATCAGCTCCATGCCTTTCAGCTGGCGCTGGTGCTCTTTCTCAATCAACTCGAAGATTTCGTTGTCTCTTTTCATGTTTTTTGGGGTTGTTTTTACACTTGCTTCGGATTGTGGGCACAAAGTTACTGCAAATTTTCTATTTAGCGAAGAGAATGCAGATAATTTTGAATTCCTGAGCGAAAGAAATTCATTGAAAAGAGTGGAAAGACCAAACTTCATTCGGTTTTTTCCCATTTGAAAAGATATCATCGATGCAGAACGGACGGAATGCGCAAAGCCGTTGCACACTTTGTGCAGAGACTTTGCACAAAGTGTGCAGAGTATCTGCACAAGTTGTGCAACGGCTCTGCACTCTTCGTGCAAACCATTGGGCAAAACGGTGCAAGTCTTCCGCTCTGGTTGTGCTGCTCATCAGTACAACCAGTGCGGAAGAAAAGTGGATGAATTTTTAAAGATTAGAAGGGGAACTGGAGGCGTTTCACATAGTGGTCGTATGTTGGTGCATGTTGATAGCCGAAGCGTTTGAAGAGGTCGGCGATCTGTTTCTGTTGCTTCACGCTAAAACTCCATTCGCCACTATTGTAGCGGTAAAAATTACGTTTACCCAGCATCGTGAAGAGAGCATTGCGCAGTTGGGCATAGTGTTCATGCCGTATGCCTTCAAAGAAGTGACTCATCCCCCATGCCTCCGTGTCGTAGCGTTCGGTCACAAATTTCGTACAACTGTCACCTTTCTGTGCATGGGGTGTCACACAGGTAGCGGTGGTCATGTCTGCCGGAGCAAACTGTGCAGCCATGTAGCGCAGACAAGTTTCTTTCATTTTGCATTTTTCATTGAAGCAGAGTACCCATCCGTTAGGCACATCCTGAAAATTGAAATCTTGATTCAGCATTTTTACTAAAGCGGCAATACCTTGCCAGTTTAAAGGTTTAACATAGATGATTATCGTCTGCAAAGATACTACATTTTTTCATGAAATCCAAAAATCCCCGCATATATCTTTTGTTGTACATGTTTTCAAGATGTCACAATTTTTACAGTGCTTAAATATCAGTTTAAGTAGGCATAAAAGAGAGTGAATGAATAACGAAAAAAAAAGATTTTCTGGTTTTTAATGTTTACTTCCACTTTTTTTTGTATCTTTGCCCTCGAACACCGTCACGATGTCCAAGCGAGGACGGCGGTGCAATAATCGCGATTGAGCGATTTGTTTTTCGTGGGTTGAATAGATAGTTGTATCTATATTCTATAGAGGTTCCCGTAAATTCCGACCAGAATAGTAACAGAGCCTCGTGGAATCGGGATACACCTTGTAATATAGGTGTACCCGTTCCATATATGTCTCTGTTACAGGTCCTTGGTCGGATACCTTACGGGAAGCGTATATCGGAACGTGGTACACTTTCTTTGTATCTGCACATGAATATCGTTTCACGTAAAAATCCGACCAATTATGAACGTAACGGACGATAAACAAGAACGGCAGGTGGTTTCGCGGCAGCGCGTGGCTGAGCATGGCGAGGTATATACCGCGCGAAGGGAGGTCTGCGCAATGCTCGACCTGGTGAAGGAAGAGACGGAGCGCATCGACTCCCGATTTCTGGAGCCTGCCTGTGGCACGGGTAACTTCCTCGTGGAAATATTGAACAGGAAGATGGAGGCGGTAAGGAAAAAGTTTTCCCGTAACCGCTTTGAGTACGACCTGGCTTCGGCACAGGCCGTCAGCAGTATGTATGGAGTGGAATTGCTGCCCGACAATGTGGCGACCTGCCGCCAGCGGCTGTTAGAGAAATTCAAGGAACTTTATAGTCAAGCATGTCCTCCCCCTTCAGGGGGAGTTAGAGGAGGTCTTTCGCCCGACATGGAGCGTTGCATCAGATTCCTTCTGAAGAAAAACATCCTTTGTGGCGATGCCCTTACCCTATTGCAACAGGACGGAAAGCCCATCACTTTTTGCGAATGGACATTCATCGGGACTGGCGGCAAGGTGAAGCGCCGAGATTTCGAGATGGCTGAACTCTTAAGGAATGTGGAGTATGACAAGCCCAAGCCGGGCGAAGAAGGGATTCTCTTTGCCGATACGGGAGAACCCACTTTCGTGCATCTGCCCAAGCGAGAATATCCTGTGACCGACTATCTGAAACTGCCCGACTATGAATAATTCGCTTCGCAACTACAATCCCGATGTGTTGTCCTGCTTGGCCAACCTAAGCAACGACGAAGTGTTCACCCCGCCGCAGCTGGCCAACCAGATGCTCGACATGCTGCCGCAGGAACTGTTCCAGAGTCCCGACACGCGTTTCCTCGACCCTTGCACCAAGAGCGGCGTCTTCTTGCGCGAGATAGCCAAACGGCTGATTGTGGGCTTGGCTGACAAGATTCCTGACCAGCAGGAGCGTATCGACCACATCATGCACCATCAGCTCTATGGAATTGCCATCACCCGGCTGACCTCCATGATGAGCCGCCGAAGTCTCTACTGCTCGAAAGATGCCAGTGGCAAGTACAGCATTTCGCAATTCGACACAGAGGATGGCAACGTCCGCTATCGCGACATCCGCCATACATGGGTACAGGGCAAGTGCTGCTATTGCGGAGCCTCGCAAGAAGTTTATGATCGAGGCGACGAACTGGAATCCCATGCCTACGAGTTTATTCACACAGACAATCCTAACGAACTTTATAACAATATGACTTTCGATGTAATCATCGGCAATCCGCCGTATCAAATGAATGATGGCGGAAGTGGTACTGGTATTAGTGCAAAACCAATTTACCAACATTTTGTGACACAAGCTCAAAAAATGTCTCCTCGATATCTTACAATGATTATTCCATCAAGATGGTTCGCAGGAGGGAAAGGCTTAGATGAATTTAGAGATTCAATGTTGAAGAATCGGCATATTAAAACCATAGTAGATTATCCTAAGAGCAGAGATTGTTTCCCAGGAGTAGATATTGCAGGTGGTGTTTGCTTTTTTTTAATAGACAAACAATACGATGGAGATTGTTTGTTGATTTCAAGGACAGGTGAAGAAGAATATTCGAGAAAAAGAAAACTCGATGAGTTTGAAATATTTATTCGAGACAGTATCGGACTTGATATCATCCATAAAGTTCAAGCGAAAACTAAATTGTTTATGAATACTGTTGTTTATTCGAGAAATCCTTTTGGGTTTGTTTCTTCCGAACGTGGAAGAGAAAAAAGTCCAAACGAGACACTGAGGTTATATAGTAGTGGTGGTATTGGCTATGTAAGTGCAGAGTCTGTTATTAAGAATAAAGACGCCATTAGCAAATATAAAGTGTACATTGGCAAAGTTAATCCTGATAGAGGTGGTGTTAACAATGCCAAGGATGGCAAAATGAGTGTAATAACGAAAGTTAGTGTAATAGATCCTTTTGAGTTGATAACGGAAACCTATTTATTATTAGGAGTTTATGACAGCAAAACAGAAGCAGATAATTGTGCATCATATTATCGAACAAAATTCGTAAGGTCTCTGATAAGTCTGACATTAACATCAATGAATATAACTAAAGATAATTTCCAATTTGTCCCCCTCCAAGACTTCAGCAAGCCGTGGACGGACGAGGAACTCTATAAGAAGTACGGTCTGACAGACGAGGAAATCCAGTTCATAGAATCGATGATACGGCCGATGGAATAAGCGAAAGAAAACAGAATAATAACACAAGGCGCTCTTTGACAAGTTTTTGATAGTTTATTTGATCAGCGGTCGAATTTTGTCACGACTCAGCAGAGCAAAAGCAAGCTTTCCTCTGCATTCGCTGCTCCAATATTTGGAAGTTTGAAAAGAAACTTCTATCTTTGCGGTATAAAAACGCATTGACATGGAAAAAGAGAAGTATCCGATACTCGAAGAAGATGAAAGCGCAGGCATGTGTTCCGAACCATCTGCCGCTGTTACTTATAGTGAGAAGGAACAGTTGGATGTACCTGTTCTTGGCCCTTCTACTTGGGAAGAGGCCATGAACGACCTTGATGCGTCGGAAAAAGAATTCGAGGCAGGCGAATGTATTCCTTGGGAGAACGTTGTGTCTGAAATTAAAGAACGTTACAGACATCATGCGTATTGAGATTTCTCCTAAAGCACGGCAACAATTGCTTGCGATTACGGACTACTATGCAGAATGGGGAGGTATGCGTTCGGTTGAAAGATTGCTGAATAGAATAGTGGAAAAACAACAGCATATATTGAAATAGCCCAAGGCGTATCACCAAGAGCCGTTGTTGACAAATAGAAAAATTGAATATCGTTCGGTCATTATCAACCAGTATTATAAGATGATTTATAGAATTGATGGTGACGTGATTACAATTTCTGCTTTTTGGGATATGCGAATGAACCCGATCAAACTGAAACGAATGATCTGATCAGAATTTGTCAGTTGAGCGCCATAACGAAAAAAAATAAGGTTATGGCAACAAATTATTTCCCACGGAAGTCGGAGGCGTCTCCGATGATCTATGCTTACGAGGACAAGCACGACCCCAACCTGAAAGGTGTCTTGAAGGTGGGCTACACCACCATTGGCGTGCAGGAACGGGTGCACCAGCAGTATAACATCGTGCGCCCCGGCGAACCTCCCTACCGCATAGTTGTGGAAGAGAGTGCCATGCGTCAGGATGGTACGGCGTTTATGGACCATGATGTGCATCGCCAACTGGTGAAGATGGGATGCCAGCATGTGGAGGGTGAATGGTATCGCTGCACACCCCAGCAGGTCAGGGCCGCCATCGAAGCAGTCAGGGAACATATAGACGTGGCGTGGAATCGTGACAAGGCATTTGGCATGCGCCCGGAACAAGAAAGAGCCGTGGAGAAGACAGCAGCATACTTCGAAAGTTACAAGAGTGAAGCAGGCCGCGTGCCTCACTTCCTTTGGAATTGCAAGATGCGCTTCGGCAAGACTTTCACCACCTATCAACTGGCACTACGCATGGGGTGGAAACGCGTCTTAGTGCTGACATTCAAACCCGCCGTGGTTCATGCATGGGAGGAGGATTTGATGACGCATGTGGATTTCCGCGGTTGGCAGTTTATTGCAAGAAGTACGGAAACCAGCATCGACTATCAGTTTGAGCATGCCGACAAGTCAAAGCCGATGGTGGTGTTCGGTTCGTTTCAGGACTTTCTGGGAAAGAACACGGCCAGCGGCGGCATGAAACTAAAACATGAATGGGCACGTGAATTCAACTGGGATTGCATCGTGCTGGATGAATACCACTATGGCGCCTGGCGTGAGAATGCCAGGGAATTGATCGGTGTCAGCGAAGACCTGGGAGGCGAGATAGAGAATCCCGACTATTTCGACGAGGACTTGATACCCATCACGTCGAATCACTATCTTTACCTGTCGGGCACTCCCTTCCGCGCCATCGCCTCAGGAGAGTTTATCGAGGAGCAAATATACAACTGGACCTATTCGGACGAGCAACGGGAAAAGGAAAATTGGGGCGACAAGCCCGACAACCCCTACGCCTCGCTGCCGCGGATGGTGATGCTCACCTATCAGCTGCCTGCGGAAATATCGAGAGTGGCAGAGGAAGGAGAGTTCGACGAGTTCGACCTGAACTCATTCTTCGAGGCAGAAGGACGGGGCGAGGAAGCCGTGTTCAAACATCACGACGAGGTGCAGAAGTGGCTCGACATGCTGCGCGGACAGTATCTGCCAACTTCTATCAACGACCTGAAGACAGGCAATCGGAAACCGCCGCTGCCTTTCCTCAACGGCGACCTCTACTCGAACATGAACCACACGCTTTGGTTTCTGCCCAACGTGGCTTCGTGCTACGCCATGAGGAATCTGCTGACGGAACTACAGAACACGTTCTATCACGAATATCGCGTAGTCGTGTGTGCAGGCACTCAGGCAGGCATCGGCCAACTGGCCCAGCCACCCGTGGAACGGGCTATGTCGCATCCTGACCCTCTGCATTGCAAGACAATCACGCTGACCTGCGGTAAGCTGACCACGGGTGTTACCGTTCGTCCGTGGACGGGTATCTTCATGCTGCGCGACACGTCGTCGCCCGAGACTTATTTCCAGGCGGCCTTCCGCGTGCAGTCGCCGTGGACCATCACCAACAGCGACGGACTGCATCCGAACCGGGTGGAGATTCTGAAACACGTTTGCTATGTGTTCGACTTCGCTCCGAACAGAGCCTTGAGAAAGGTGGCCGACTACTCCTGCCAGTTGAATGTTGAAGAAGGAAACCCCGAGAAATGTGTCGACGACTTCATCAAGTTCCTGCCTGTGCTATGCTATGAGAACGGCGTGATGAAAGCACTCTCGGCAAGCGACATTCTCGACATGGCCATGAACAACACTTCGGCCACGCTCCTGGCGCGGAGGTGGGAAAGCGCCCTGCTGGTGAACGTGGATAACTTCACGCTCCAGCGGCTGATGAATAATCAGGATGCGATGGCCGCGCTGATGAAGATTGAGGGATTCCGCTCGCTGAATCAGGACATAGAGACCATCATCAACAAGACGGATGCCATCAAGAAGAAACGCAAAGAGAGCGAAGAGGGGCTGACTCGGAGTGAAAAGAAGGAACTGAGCGACGCCGAAAAGGAAATCAAGAGTAAGCGCCGGCAGATACAGGAGAAACTGATGAAGTTTGCCACGCGCATTCCCATCTTTATGTACCTGACGGACTACCGCGAGTATTCGCTGAAAGATGTCATCCTGCAACTGGAACCCAAACTGTTTGAACGTGTAACGGGGCTTACGAAACAGGATTTCGCATTATTGGTCAGCCTGAATGTCTTCAACGAAGCTCTGATGAACGATGCAGTCTATAAGTTCAAACGGTACGAAGACAGCAGTCTGACTTATGCCGGCGTCAACCGCCATGAGGACGAGCAAATGGTGGGCGGATACAGTACGGTCATCACGGTTGAGGAATATGATGAAACCTTATCGAGAGGATGACTGCATGAACCTCTCCAATTACATCGTGGGCATCTTCAAAAAACAGATGTTGGGCAATCGAACTCATAGGATATAAATTTACATCAAAAAAACATTAGTTATATTCTCATATACTCAGATTTTTTTGTACTTTTGCAGTATTCTGTAAGTAGGATCACAAATAATTGGAATGATATGAAGAAGAATCTAATAATGGTCTTTGTCGTTTTTATCATGGCGACTTTGTGTGCAAATGCTCAGCAGAACCTCTCCGGGCGTGTCTATCATTGTGCCAACCTGGTGGAGAAAGAGCTTGGGCAGATGAAGAAAGAGGCGGCCACCATCGCTAAGGAGGCAGAGACAGAGGAGGAGAAAAAAGAGGTGAAGGGTATTGATGCTCTCATGAATGCCATCGTGTCAACAATGACGGTCAGATTTATTGACGGCAGGACCGTGGAGATCAGTGCTGAAGCGAAGTTCGACGAGGAGAAGGCCAAGAAGGGCGGTGCTTCGTGGATGATGAGGAAAATCGTCAGGATGAAGTTTGGCAAGGGACGGTCGGACAAAATGCAGACAACCTATACTGTCAATGGACGTAATATCATTGTGAAAGGAAGGAAGGGAAACAGGATTTATGTACTCAGTGAGGATGGTAAGTCGCTTTCGTATGTCATGGAGAGAAAAAAGGAGAAACGGACGGTTATCCTCAAGCGGATTCAATAAGAACGGTCTTTGACAAGATAATTCTTGTTATCTTGCTTCATTTTCATTGAATTATTCGGATGTTTGTTTTTTTATTCGTATCTTTGTGGCATCATCGCAAATTTTACAAAACAACAAGTTAATATGATGAAAAGGCAATCCTTTTTGGCCGTCATGATGATGGCCGCTTTGGGCATCCATGCCCAGAAAGCTTTGACCCCACCTGCCGGGGGGAAGGCGATCAGTGATAATTTGATTGGTATCTTCTTCGAGGATATCAGCAGTGCTGCCGATGGTGGTCTTTATGCCGAGTTGGTGCAGAACGGCTCATTTGAGTATAGTCCGGTAGAGCGTGATGGTTGGGGACCCGGGACTGCCTGGCGTATGATTCGTCCAGGACATTCTTTGGGATATCTCGAACCACGGATGGACCAGCCGATTCACCCGAATAACCCTACCTATATGCGGCTACATGTGGAGAGGGTGAAGGAGTATTACGACTATAAGGGCTGGAAAGGTTTCGGTATCCAGAACGACGGCTTTGATGGGTTCTCGGTGAAAGCCGGTGCAAACTATCATTTCTCTGCTTTCCTCAGAAATGTGAAAGGGGGAAATAAGACGGTGCGCGTAGCTCTCGTGGAACCTCAGCAAGGATGGGGGAGAGATCCTAAACTCTTGGCCGACTGCACCATCGATCATGTAAGTGATCAGACATGGAAGAAGGTGGAGGTTGTCCTCTCCCCAGAGGCCGATAGCAAAAATGCCGTATTGCAGATTCTGGTGCTCAACGAGGGAACAATGGATATCGATATGGTGTCGCTGATGCCTGACGATACATACAAAGGACATGGCATGCGTAAGGATCTGACTCAAGCACTGGCCGACCTGCATCCGAAGTTCATGCGTTTCCCCGGAGGATGTGTGGTGCATGGTGGCGGTGACGGATTCTGGAACACCTATCGTTGGAAAACTACCGTTGGACCGAAGGAACAGCGCAAGGGACTGAAGAACACATGGGGATACCACCAGTCGATGGGACTGGGCTACTATGAGTATTTCCAGCTTTGCGAGGACCTGAACATGGAGCCTCTGCCAATCCTTCCCTGTGGGGTGAGTTGCCAGGGAACAAATGGCGGCTGGGCCATGAAAGACCAGGCACAGGACGTGGTGCCGATGAGCGAGATGGACGAATGGGTGCAGGAAGCACTTGACCTGATAGAGTGGGCCAATGGTGACGTGAACACGAAATGGGGAAGGGTGCGCGCAGAGGCTGGTCATCCGAAACCCTTTGGCTTGAAATACTTGGGTATCGGTAATGAGGAGCGCATCTCACCTGAGTTCACTGAGCGCTTCAAGTATATGTATGACAAGGTGACGAAGGCCTATCCCGAGATTATTATCGTGGGAACGGCAGGTCCAGGTTCTCATCCTGGCAATCCTGACTATGAGAACGGATGGAAACTGGCCGATCAACTGGGAATGCCCATCATGGATGAGCACTACTATGAACAGCGTGACTATTTCTTGAAGAGCCGACAGTATGATAAGTATCCGCGCGACCGCAAGACAAAGGTGTATCTGGGCGAATATGCCGCTAAGGATAAAAAACTGATTGATGCGCTGGCTGAGGGCTTATACCTGCTTCATGTGGAACGTAATGCTGATGTGGTGGTGATGACCAGTTATGCTCCGCTCTTTGCGAGGAAGAATGCAACGAACTGGAATCCCGACTTGATCTATTTCGACAATGAACGCCCCATCCTCACATGCAGTTATTATGTACAGCAAATGTTTGGATTGTCGAGTGGTAATTATTACTATGGTGACTGCGTTACCTTTAACGGGGATGCAGCAGGTGTTAATCAGCCTGTGGAGAACTCACTTTACGGACAGTCGGTTGTGCTTAATACCAAGACTCGTCAGTTGTTCGTGAAACTCTGTAATGCCGGTGCTGATGCCAAGACGGCAACAATCGACCTCAGTCGCTTTAAAGGAATGAAGAAGGTGATGACAAAGACTGTACTTTGCGGACAGCCCAATGATGAGAACAACTTCGAGACTCAGCCGATAGCACCCAAGAGCGAGACCATTAAGACTCAGAAAAAAATGAAACTGGAACTCGCACCGTATTCCTTCGTGATGCTCCAGGTGGCCTTGTAGAAAATGGTGATGTAATTATATATAATAAGGTGGTACTTTTTTTGAGTACCACCTTATTTGTTTGTTGTGATCAGTCTCTCAGACAAGCATCAAGTTCTTTGGCGATGAGCTCCTTGTCAAGATGCTGGCCGATGAAGACAAGTTTCTGCATGCGGTCACCATACTGTTCATCCCAGTCACGCCGCAAGCTAGGATTGCGCGTCATGAAATCCTCCAGTTCAGCCTTGGGCATCGTGGCATACCATTGACCTGCATTGCGTATGTTTACTTGCTTGCCAGCCTGCTCAAAGACGTAACAGGTATCTTTCTCATCGCGGAAGTAGCAGATGCCCTTGGCTCGGATGATACCTTTTGGCCACTTGCGAGCCACAAACTCGTCAAATAGTCCAAGTTCAAAAGGTCGGCGGCTATAGTAAACATAGGTGCCGATGCCGTATTCCTCTGCTTCTCCTTCATCGTGGTGGTGATGGTGGTGCTGGTGTTCGTGATGATGGTGCTCGTGTTCGTCATCTTGGTCATCGTCATCATCATGGTCATGGTCATCGTGATGCTTTTCTACTTCCTCAATCCATTTGGCCGAAGTGGCGACGGCATCGAAGTCGAACATGTTCGTATGGATGATCTTTTCAAGCTCAACATTACCGAAGTCGCATTCGATGATCTCTGCCTTTGGCTGTAGCTCGTGGACGATACTCCGCACGCGTCCCAGTTCCTCAGGGCTTACCTCACTGGCTTTGTTCAATAGGACCATGTTGCAGAACTCAATCTGTTGGATCACAAGGTTTTCGATATCTTCCTCGTCAATATTCTGCTTGAGCAGATCCATGCCACTTCCAAACTCATCCCTCATGCGTAGGGAGTCAACCACGGTAACGATGCAATCAAGACGTGGATATCCTTTCGCTGTCACCTCGGGGGCCATCATCGGAATCGAGCAGATGGTCTGGGCTATGGGACCTGGCTCACAAATACCGCTGGCTTCGATGACGATATAATCGAAACGCTGAAGGGCAATAAGGTCTTGCAACTGCTGTACAAGATCCATCTTAAGCGTACAGCAGATGCAACCGTTCTGAAGGGCAACGAGCGAGTCGTCTTGCTGATTGACGATGCCTCCCTGTTGGATGAGGTCTGCATCGATGTTCACCTCACCGATATCATTCACGATGACGGCGAACTTGATCCCTTTCTCGTTGCTTAGTATTCTATTTAATAATGTTGTCTTGCCGCTACCAAGATAACCCGTCAGCAGCAGTACAGGAATCTCATTCATGATGATCTTTCTATTAACACAGTTCTACTTTGTTGATGTCTTGCTCCTTGTCGCAATAGTGGCACTTTAAGACGCCACGTTCCTTGTTGATGACATGGAAAATGGTGTCCATGGGTTCATTATTGGTGATGCACTTGGGATTATTGCATTTTACAATGCCCCTGAGTTCGTCAGGAGTTTCCACGGTTTTCTTCTCTACCACGTCGTAGTCTTTGATGATATTCAGCACAACTTTCGGTGCCACTACGGATAAACGCGAGATTTCATCATCAGTGAAGAACTTATCTGTAATTTTGATGATCCCTTTCTTTCCTACCTTGTTTGACAAGTAGTTATAGCCGATGGTAACGGGCGTCTCCAGATCTTGTAAGCCTAAGAGATTCACCACTTGAAAAGTCTTGTCGGCTGGTATGTGGTCAATCACGGTGCCGTTCTCTATGGCGGCAACGAGTCTTTCTTTTTTATTCATGCATCAAATTGTAAATGGTGAAAACTCAAATAATTAAATGATGGTAGTATCGTTCTTTACTTCCTCGAGGGTGATGCCAAGGACATCGCAGATAATAGCCTCACGGGCATACAGTCCGTTTTGTGCCTGTTGGATATAATATGCATGAGGGTTATCGTCAACATCATAAGCAATCTCGTTAACACGGGGTAGGGGATGGAGAATCTTCATGTTTGGCTTGGAACTGCCAAGCATATCGGCACGAAGGATATAGACATTCTTCACCCGTTCGTATTCCATCAGATCGGAGAAACGCTCTTTCTGCACACGGGTCATGTAGATGATGTCTGCATCGGCAATCACCTTTTCGTTGAAGGCGGTATGCTCTTGGAATTTGATGCCGTTCTCCTTACAATAGAGTTTGTACTCGTTGGGCATGGCAAGTTCCTTGGGAGCCACGAAATGGAAAGTGGGGTTGAAATGGCGCATGGCCATGATGAGAGAGTGCACAGTACGCCCGTATTTGAGATCACCCACGAGATAGATGTTCAGATTCTCAAGGGTTCCTTGGGTCTGATAGATCGTGTACAGGTCGAGCATACATTGTGAAGGGTGCTGATGGGCTCCGTCACCGGCATTGATAATCGGAATGGGGGCAATCTCACTGGCATACTGCGCAGCACCTTCGATATAATGGCGCATGGCTATTACATCGGCATAGTTACTGACCATAAGAATTGTATCTTTCAAGGTCTCACCCTTAGTGCCACTGGTAATCTTGGGATCTGCAAAGCCGATCACACGTGCACCAAGACGGTTGGCGGCGGTTTCAAAACTAAGGCGGGTACGAGTGGATGGCTCAAAGAACAGGGTGGCAACAACCTTACCCTTGAGCAGTTCACGGTTAGGGTGCTTTTCAAACTCTTGTGCCATCTCTATCATGTAGAGAATCTTCTCCTTGGATAGGTCAGCAATCGTTACGAAATTACGTTTATTCATTGATGTAGAGCGTTATATTTTCAATTTCGACCGCTAAGTTACGCATTATTTTTGATTTATGAGGGATAATTTCAAAGATTTATTGTATTTTTGCACAAAAATAAGAAGAGTAGTCATGAGAAGAGCATTCATCAAGTCCTTGTGGATTGCACTGGCAAGTGTGTTTGGTATCGTTCTTATTGCCTTTGTCGCTATATGGAACGGATGGATTGGGTATATGCCTGATATGGAAGATTTGCAGAACCCGATCAGCAGGTCTGCATCGCAGATATTCTCTGCCGATGGAAAGGTGATGGGCACATGGAACGCTTCACGGGAGAACAGGATCATGGTTGATTATAATAAATTGTCACCTGATCTTGTGCGGGCTTTGGTGGCAACCGAGGACGAGCGATTCTATGAACATTCGGGTATTGACTTTATCGCACTGGGACGAGCTATCGTGAAACGAGGCCTCATGGGGCAGGCCAGCGCTGGTGGTGGCAGTACCATTACCCAGCAGCTGGCGAAGCAGCTCTATTCCCAGACTGCCAAAAGTACGTTGGAACGCGTATTCCAGAAACCAATCGAGTGGGTGATTGCTATCAAACTGGAGAGAAACTTCACCAAGGAAGAGATCGTGGCGATGTATCTTAACTACTTCGACTTCTTACACAATGCTGTGGGAATAAAGACTGCTTCTAACACCTATTTTAATAAGGAGCCTCAGGATTTGAACCTTTCGGAGTCGGCTACCTTGATCGGAATGTGCAAGAATCCGTCTTTCTTCAATCCTGTAAGATACCCCGAACGTTGTACAGAACGGCGGAATGTAGTGCTGACACAGATGCTGAAAGCAGGATACTTGTCGAAGGCTGATTTTGATTCAACACGTGTGAAACCAATCACGCTGAACTTCCATCGTGCCGATCATAAAGATGGCGTGGCAACTTATTTCAGGGAGTTCCTGCGCCAGTATATGATGGCCGATAAGCCTGATATGAAACGGTATCCTTCTTGGAACCGCAACCAGTATTTGATCGACTCTGCGGCATGGGTTCAGGATCCTCTCTATGGATGGTGTAATAAGAACAGAAAGAAAAATGGCGAGACATATAGTATTTACACCGACGGACTGAAAATCTATACAACGATCGATACACGCATGCAGAGATATGCGGAAGAGGCGGTCTATGCACACGTGGCCAAATACTTGCAGCCAGCCTTCAACAAAGAAAATAAGACGAAAGCTAATGCGCCCTTCTCCAGTGCTCTCACGGCTAAAGAGGTGAAGGGCATTCTGAACCGCAGTATGTTGCAGAGTGAACGCTATCGTGCCATGAAAGCTGCGGGATATTCTGACGAGGAAATCCGGAAAGCCTTCCGTACTCCCGTGGAGATGTCGGTTTTCACCTATGCCGGTGAAAAAGATACAGTGATGACTCCCTTGGATTCTATTCGCTATATCAAGAAGTTCCTGAGATCGGGATTCGTGAGTATGGAAGCCCATACGGGTGCAGTGAAAGCGTATGTAGGCGGACTGGACTACGAACATTTCACATACGACATGGCCTTTATGGGAAGAAGACAGGTGGGATCCACAACGAAGCCTTATCTTTATGCCCTGTCAATGGAGAACGGACTGAATCCTTGTGATGTAGCACCTAACGTACAAAGGAGCTATGGTAACTGGACTCCAAGGAATGGCAGTCGGGCACGGTATGGACAGATGGTTACTCTGAAATGGGGACTGGCACAGTCAAACAACTGGATCTCGGCCTATTTGATGAGTAGAATAAACCCGCAGGATTTCTTGAATATACTTCACCTCTTCGGCATTAATACTCCTGGTATCCAACCAAGTATCGTACTCTGTCTCGGACCTAATGAGGTTAGTGTTGGCGAAATGGTGAGTGCTTACACAACCTTTGCGAATCATGGTATCCACTGTGCGCCGATGTTTGTGACAAAGATTGAGGACAATGAGGGTAATGTGCTCGCCGAGTTCCAGCCCCGCGTCAATGAGGTGATCAGTGATGAGAGTGCCAACAAAATGCTTGTGATGCTGAAGGGCGTTATCGATGGCGGTACAGGTAGCCGTATGCGTTACCGCTATGATATTGACTGCGAGATGGGAGGAAAAACTGGTACTACTAACCGTAACTCTGATGCTTGGTTCATGGGATTCACCCCATCGTTGGTGAGCGGTTGCTGGGTAGGTGGAGAAGACCGTGACATCCATTTCGATTCTACAAGTATGGGACAAGGTGCAAATATGGCATTACCTATCTGGGCCTATTATATGAAAAAGGTATTTGCAGACAAATCTCTGGGATATGACCCCAAAGAGAAATTCGATATTCCTGAAGGATACAATCCATGTGCTTCAAAGGCGGATGAATATGGATTGAATGGTATTGAAGAGGTGTATGAATAATTGAACCATGCTTTAACGACCATTGCAAACGGGATGTTTTCTTGATTTGTGTCAAGAAAGCGGAAAATTTTGCATTTGGGCTGAAAATAATCGTTGAAATATTTGGCGGGTATAGTTTTTTGCCGTACCTTTGCATCCGCTTTCGCGCTGAAAGCAGCGCGTC
>Ga0256404_1001756_pt1 | contig 50650 bp, 53 predicted proteins | sample RumenRJG_01DNA_FD_185990 | JGI IMG/M metagenome (GOLD analysis project Ga0256404, IMG submission 185990) | Bovine rumen microbial communities from Lethbridge, Alberta, Canada - RJG_01 | ecosystem: Host-associated > Mammals > Digestive system > Stomach > Rumen | place: Canada: Alberta | collected...
TGCTATAATTCATTTGATGACCTCCTTTTGTATGCGGTAATCCCTGTTACCACTTGATTTTTCCAATCTATAGTATACAGGTAAATCCACGAATCTACAAACTGGAGGTCATTACATATTGTCTAATTATCACCGGTTCATACTGAGAGGCATCCTTCTGTTCAATTGCTTTTATCAATCTATCCGTCTGTAATGCAATTGCTCGTCTAAAATTGACATCATAGTCAACTCTATATAAATATCTGAATGATGTCATAATCTTTTTCTCCAGTTTATTCAGAAAGATATTCAATCCATTTTTATCAATATAGCACCCTCCATCATCTTCATAATAAAACATATTCTTCTTTATCTCGTGTCCATTTATTAGACTCATTACTGATGAATCAACAATTGTTGCCCGCCATTCCTCGAGAAGATCACTAACAAGTGTAGGATGATTATCAGCATCTCTATGCATGAATCCAAAATAAGGATTCAACCCCTTACATTCTAATTCTCCGTAAATCTCATTCATTAGAATTGAATATCCAAGACTCAGCAATGAATTAAACGGATCCTTTGGAGGTTGCCTGTTTCTCCCGGAGAAACTAAATTCCTCATCAATACACATAGCTAATCCTTTAAAATACATTTTTGCCGCAAGACCTTCATAACCATTAATCTCTGTTATGCTTTTTGCATTCCTAACTTTTGAAAGGCAAAACGATATATAACTCACCTCTTCTTTGATATTGATGCTGTGATTTCTTGCATACCTTCGAAGTACAACACTTTGATTTCTAAGCTTTGCATCGATAATGTTTCTTGCAAATTCGAGCGCAAATGGTGTGTCATATAGAGAGCTCTGGATTCTCTGTATTTTGACCTTAATATGATTCGGCGACACCAGTCTTCCAAAGTATCTTCCACCTTTAGAGAAATAAGCCACCGGAATTCCTTTAGATAAGAGTTTCTCCACACACTGAGTTGTAACCTGAACTTTTCCAAGAATCGTTATCCCATCCAATGTTTCAATAGGCAAACTCTTTTCCATACCATCATTGTATCGGATGACAATTCTATTTGCCGTAATACTGACATGCGCCCCATTCTCATTAATATATAGCTGCCCCATCAAACCTCCTCCATTCTATATCTACACCACCAATTACATAATTCGTCTCCTCTCGAAGAACATATTTCTATTCCTGTATACGCAACCAACAGCGCAACAGTTATCAAGGAGTTTTCGTCTCCTCTCGGAGAACATATTTCTATTTAAAGAAAGGAGAAAAAGTTATGAATGAATTTAGTAGTTGTTTTCGTCTCCTCTCGGAGAACATATTTCTATTTAAGGTGGTTTTTATGGAAATTAGAAAAATGGTTCTCGTTTTCGTCTCCTCTCGGAGAACATATTTCTATTTAAAAGCGGTCATTTACAATCAAAGAAGATTGGTTGAGTTTTCGTCTCCTCTCGGAGAACATATTTCTATTTAATTCAGAGAGGGACGGAGTAAGGATGCAAACGCTTGTTTTCGTCTCCTCTCGGAGAACATATTTCTATTTAGCTTATATACAGTTCCTTAAGCTTCATGAGATACAGTTTTCGTCTCCTCTCGGAGAACATATTTCTATTTAATTTATCATTACAGAATGGATAAAAGCAAAAACCAAGTTTTCGTCTCCTCTCGGAGAACATATTTCTATTTAATTTATCATTACAGAATGGATAAAAGCAAAAACCAAGTTTTCGTCTCCTCTCGGAGAACATATTTCTATTTTATGGCGGATTTTATCAACGTAATGTGTTCAACAGTTTTCGTCTCCTCTCGGAGAACATATTTCTATTTCTTGGTTGGATCCTGTAAGTCACAATATGGGTGCCACCCCGTTTTCGTCTCCTCTCGGAGAACATATTTCTATTTGAAAAAATGAATGTAATAACATTAAAGATTTGGGTTTTCGTCTCCTCTCGGAGAACATATTTCTATTTTATAATGCTATGTATGAGAAGAGCAAGGACGTTGCGGTTTTCGTCTCCTCTCGGAGAACATATTTCTATTTAACAGAAGAACAGATTAAGAGATATATTGAATTGTTTTCGTCTCCTCTCGGAGAACATATTTCTATTTTACAATAGAAGAATATATAGCTCAAGGCTTTACAAAGTTTTCGTCTCCTCTCGGAGAACATATTTCTATTTTTTTAAGGAAGAGAGGGAAAGCCTATGTCAAGAAAAGTTTTCGTCTCCTCTCGGAGAACATATTTCTATTTAAGTTTGAAGCAACAAGGGTAGGAAACTTTATTAGTTTTCGTCTCCTCTCGGAGAACATATTTCTATTTCGGATATTTCAAGAAGGGACAGAAGGCTCATAACAAGGGGTTTTCGTCTCCTCTCGGAGAACATATTTCTATTTAAATAAAGAAAGAGAGGTAAAGCGTATGTATACTTGTTTTCGTCTCCTCTCGGAGAACATATTTCTATTTCCTCCCTTCTGGAGGCACGATAAACACTACATAAAACCGTGCAAAATCGTGGCAAATAGAAATATGTTTTTTATTGAAAACTTTGGCATATGTAAATCACCTATAAATGACAGCTTTTCGACTATCGTGGCAAAACTGATCATAATCAATCAATACTAAGCCTGCATTTACCCATTTGAAACAGTTTACCATCAAATCTGGTACATTTAATAATATGCGGAGACACGCCTTTTATAATATCAGTCTCATGCTTGTGATTCTTTGGTACATTAGTTTTATCAAAAATCTCTTTGTTAACCCGTGTTCCTTCTACTGAATCAAATAAAGCATAGTTAACAGTTTTTGATGCAAATCCTGAGCCCCCACCCAAATATACGATATCCTCCTTAATATCATTGAACCCCTTAAATTTCCTTATGAAACAATAATTATATATTTCAGAAAAAGCTTTAACTGCATCTGTAATATCTCTTCGAGTGATCGAACATAATTTTGTATCTATAGTAACCGAACACTCAATTGCTGTTCCCGGTTTCACTGCTTCCCTAAGAAGATTTAAGGATTTTTCACTGCCATCTGTCCCTCTCTCAATCTTTTGAACAAGTATCAGATCAGATATCTGAAGCGGTTTACTATCACCAATGATTAATCCTGCCATTTCATCATTTCTGGCATCATCTAAATTAGCATTATCTCTCTCAAGTTTGTTAAATGCTTTAATATTTATAGCCCGATTCTCTCTGGATAGTATATTTCGTCCATTCTTAATATTACTCTCAAGCATACTGGAAATATCCTGTTTTATCCCCTTACACTGACCGGGCACATCCATCATCCTCTGCATCATAAGAATAGTCCTCAACATACCTTTTACAGAACTTCCCGGAATATATGGTAGCCCATACGAATCCTTTATAAATTCCATTACCTGTGTTTTTGTACCTTTTGATAACGAGGTCTCTCCACATGGCAAAGTATATTTTATACAATTTTTTATATCATTAATCTGAACCCTATTATAATGCAGCCAATTCGCTAATTCGCCTTTTCCGTCTTTAATAATAAATGTTTCAAATTGAGGTCCCAAACCTTTGCCATAGATATAGTTATAGAATTTAGGGAAATCTAAAACACCAATTTCAGATTTACTCAGAAACAAGTATTCCTTTTTTGACAATTCACGACCACTACCTACAAATACAGGACCCAGGACCTTAAGTTTTAATGTAAATATATCTTGATATCCATTCATTATTTCTTTCCTTTCCTTCAGTCACTATACCTATATTCCTATGAACATAGCTCTCGCATACCTATATACAGGATGCTTTCCTCCATTTGACACGTCATAAATATCACCCGTAAATGTCTTTTCAAAACATGAACCTGCTTTAAAAACAAATATATCTTTTTTCTTTCTCAGTTCGTCGGCATATGTTTCGGATGCAATGAAACCACTTCTCTTAATCAGTGTATAATTTGAGTTGACCATAACCCCCGATAATTCCTCTTCACTAGGCAATGCCAATGACAGAAGCATATTTACACTTCGATCATCATTGATTCTGTGTAACATATACTCCGGAAGATCAACAGTCAAATAAGTAAACCGTCCTAAGCCTGAACTCCTCTTTCCTCCAATACCACTCATTTCAAGTGAATCCATAAGCTCAGATATTAACACAAGATTATCATAGTTTGTATATCCCACTATAAAATACAATCCCGCTGTTTTATCAAAGCTGAATACCCCTACTCGAAATGGTTCGGTTTTTTCATTTCCTCTGATAGAAACCATTGTCCTTGTATCTTTTTTCCCCAGTTTTGATAATCCACCCAGAAACTCTTCAGGATAATTTCCTTCAACAAAACTATCTATCAACGCTGAATCGATATACTCTGTTTTTTTATACATTTTCTTTATAACGGAATTGCTATTATTATCTGACCTTATTCTTATATTGGGCTTAGGAATATAATATTTGTCATCAATGTAAGGAAATGCATCTGAAATTAAGGTGTCACCATTTTTAAAATTTGAAATAAGCAATTCAAGTTTATCGTTTCCCATCTTTAATGCTTCCATACACATTGCTGAGAACAGTGTATCGGCCATAAACGAAATACCGGATTCATTTAGAGACCCCTCTCCAAAATGAACCCCATTCAGAAAGGATAGTCTGAATATCTTATAATTCATAGTTATCACTTCTCTTTCTCATTTTAGATGCTTCTCAGCAATTCATTACATTTTCCTATAACAGCTGTATCAACCTCTCCAACAACAACATCTGCCTTCAAATTATTGAATTTGACTTTTCCATAACCTCTGGATCCACTTCCACCAATATAATCATATTCAAGAAGTTTCATACCTTCAGTTAAAATAGTAAAATCGCTGACTATCTCTTCTTCCTTATCGTTCTCAACATCAAGACTCACTTCATAAACTATATTAAGCTCGAATCTGGATCCTCTTACTGCTCTTTCTATCTGTCTAGGATTAGCCACAGCCGTAATTCTGTTTATTGAATTCTCAAACTTTATTTCTGTAATACTTTGGATTCCTTGCTTTCTTAGGTCTTCAGCATTGGAAAGAACCATATCCGAAAAAAGGAGCCTGCTTCTTTTAACGTTTCCTTTCTTAGCCGACCCAAAAAGATCCGTAAGTCTTTCATCGTCATCGTCCGGCTTTGCAGCAACTTCTGTATTATACTGTTTAGCCAACAGTGTTCTAAGCTTACCCTTTAAGCTGCTACCCGGAATCATAGGAAGATTAGTGGCAGCATCTCGAATAACCGGAGAATCAACCGAGCCTATTGCTGCAAATGCTGAAGACCCTCCTATATGCATGCCTGTTACTACTTCTATCTCACCTGTTATCTCTATCTTTGCAAACATTTTTCTACCTCCCACTAATTATCGTCTTTACCGCCAAAGAATTTACGAAAAGCAACTATCGATTCCATATACCTATAGAACAATATATAGTCTTGTTTTGTTTTTACCTCCTTAAGTATTTCAGGTATCTTAGCCTCTGTCACAAGACTTTTCACTGAAGGTTCCCTACCTGCCTCATAGATTACTCTTATCCTCAGATAATCCACCCTTCCTCTGATTTCAGAATTTAATTCTTCAACCTTAAACAAAAGCACATCATTATAAATATCTGCTGCCATCGAAAGGATATTTCTTAATTTTGACGTTGTAACAAGGCTTAGTGTCTTCCCTTTAGCATCCTTCTTTTCTCTTAACGTCTTAATGGTATTTTCTGCCATATCAACATAGTTTGTTTCATTAATTATCACTTCTGATGCCCTCCTTCTCTCTGTTAAGATAAACATATATCATAATAGCTGTCTCGAGTTGCTCCCGATCATTATCTGACGTAAACCACTTGAGCATTTTTTGTGAAAAATCTTTGTATATATCACTTATCTCCTTTTCTTTTTTCTCATCCGGTTCCATCCTTGCAAGAAGATATACATATCTTGCATAATTGATCTTTTCACTATGCTCACTGATCAATTGAAACATCTTGTATAAGTATGATTTACCATACTCTTTTTCTTTGATCACCGGGTTATCAAAGAACCCTTCCAAAACCTTAAGTTTTTGGTTCAAAACCTCTTTTTCGAAAACATCCCACTTATATGTCTGATTCTCAAATAAGGTTATACTATTTTTACTATTACCTTCATTCTCTTTTGATCTTGACTCTGCAGCAGCAACTTCCTCCGCTATCACACTAATAGGATAGCTATGGTCATAAACTCCAATTCCCGCAGAAATCTTAAGAGTATCCTCTGAATAATCTCTTAACTTATTCTTTAAATCAATCGCTGCTCCAATCACATCGTTCCATGCACCAACAATAAATAGATCGTCTCCTCCGGAATAAACAATTGCACATTTTCTTCCGACACCATTTTCCGTTCTATCTCCATTTCTATATACAAAACTTTCAGGCTTTGATAGAATATCATTTATATATAGCTTAAAGAATAATGACAGCTGTCTGGAAAATGTAGCAGTTCGTGAAATCGTCGAGAATCTGTTGTCATTTTCTCTCTTAAACCCTTCAACGATAGCCTGCCCTAAATTATCCACATCAGCCCTTAGGACTCCTATTCTATCTATCCCCTTTGCCTGCTCCGCAAAGTCATTGAATGTTTCACATTCTTCGCTAACATAATCTCCAACCCATATCTTTGATGCAACGTATTTTCCGGTATATAGTTTATTCTTACCATATGCCCTTTTGAAATTCTCGTTAGATTTCATTGTTTCCTTAAGACTATTTTCACTCTCACCTCTTAACAGGTAGCCTCCAGGAAGTTTTATACCTCCATGTCCGTCATCCTTTACAACTGAGAATGCTGTTGCCCTTAAAACAACCGATGATAAATCTTCAATGCTTTGGCAGAATTTACACCTTCCTTTTTCGTTAACGTTACCGGTTCTTCTGCATACTTTACACTCTCTGTCATAAGCATCGCAGCCCTTACTGTTTAAATACATTATCTGCTTATAATCATATCTTTGGGCTTTTCTTTGAGAAAGAATATCTGATAACTTTCTAAATAAACCTTGATAACTTCCTTGTGGTTCATTTTTAAAATCATTCGCGCATGCATCAACATATCCTCCTGCCGCAAACAGATCATTATCGAATTCATTTAGCAACCACTCATTGATTTCAGCTATTGCTTCATCAAACTCTTCCTTAGCTTCTTTTGTATTAGGGAGAATCATATATGTATGACCTCCTCCAACATATATAACATTTACTCTAGAGAGTCCCATTTTTTCCAGCACAGAATCTACCATGTGTTCCATCAATACTTCCAGGTAGAACGACCTTGCTCTTAGTGTTTTCAATGCATTGCTGGTAGTTATTGTGTAAATAAACGACTGAATTCCTGAGATATCTATTGAGGCAAGCAAAAATGCCTGCTCGTCATAGAATTTCTCAGCATTTATAAACATACTCTCTTTATAATTATTTATATCTTTTGACTCCAGATATCGTTCTATACATATAGCAAACGCCGCTGTTAGTTTTAAATGATCAAACAAAGATACATCACATAACTCATTCTGAGATGTTGATGATGGAATAAATGAAAGATTAGCTTCTAAAACCTCCATCAATGAGTTAATATAATCCTCCGACCAATCAACAGCCCTCAAATTTACCATGATATTGGATATAATCTTTGAATACACTTCCTCCGACATAGTCTTCTTTTCTTCTATCGGATAATTGATATTATTTTCATAATCCAAAATGCCAGGTTGATAATACATCTTTTTGTTATTACCATTTAATATGTTAAACACAGGTTGAAGCGGAGTATGGATATCAAATCCCACATCTCCATCATCAGTTTTTCTTCTATCCGCCGATGCTGATATATTATCTGCCATATATGTAATATAAGCTAATGAATCGTCATCAATTGAGGCTCCTCTTATTTCCGAAGCGTGATGATATCGTACACACTCAAGCACCTCTTTATCGGTAACAAAATTATTCTCTTTAAGCCAATCACAGCCTCCAATACTATGATTTCTTTTATCATCACCTTTTCGATAAACAACCTTACCTATATCATGGAGCAGACTGCCAATAATCAGTTTTAACTCCCTATCTTTCATTGCCTAATCACCTCCATTTCTACCTTGACTGCCCCCATTCCTACTCCTGCTTTTACACCTATTCCCGAAAACTCTGCAAAACGTAATAACAGCCGGACATATCTTGCGAGAACATCTGATCCTTTAACGTTGATTCTCATAGTTCCTAGCGCTCCTACTATATTTATGCCCTCTAAGGGAAAAGCCGCGCTTCTAAGGTTATATTTTGTTACCAGACTATCACCAACCATTTGATTAAGTGTTTCCTCGTCTATCATCACCATATTGTCAGATATACTGCTATACTTGTTCATTATGCTTTGATATATAAGTCTTAGATCAGGAAATGATATATACGAACCCCTTTGTTTAAATGACATAGGTGTTATAAACGATAGATTAAATACTCTATTGGCTTTAACACCATTTAATTCTGTCAATAATTCTTCCTTTCTCACTATCCTTTCTTTCTTATCAACAATATCTACTTTAATATCACCTTTTTTTATTACAAATTCTGTGAAATCAGGTGAGATTAACCTCTGAACAATCTTTTCATGAGCCTCTTCTGATAGAGTATTTACTACCCAATACTCCTTATCATTATCAGACATCAAATATTGACTATATGGATGCCGATTCTGCTGATGAAGAAGTGTTGCATACTCTGCATCAACGTGTTCAAATAAAACGCCTTGTAATGTAGACGCTTTTTTATACGTCAATTTTTCTTCCGTCTTCAATTCCATAATCAATTGTGAAAACAAGAACATCCCTCCTCATGGTTTTCATTTTATCTCAAAGCATTAGATGCATTCACTCTTTCTTCTTCCGCCAATTCCTATATCCCCCCCGTATGTATTTGCCGTTGTAACAGCCACAACATTGACAGATGAACTTCATGGGTAGTATTATCCATGGCGAGAACAATCTATTGGGTACAGTTTACATTGAATTTACTCTAAAAAACTAACGAGTTTATTAGAGTTTATCAAAAATCGGTTCAGATCGTAAGGTGAGTGGTTTGACGTTTACGAGTCAATCATCTCCCGGAACTGCTGTTCAGAGAAATGATTCCTCTTTATCCCTGCACATTCTCTCCACTTAGAAGAAATCATCTCCAAAATCATCCGGGTCAAGCCCTGCGTCCTCCAGTGCCTCACGGCGCTCATCTTCGTCCATCATATCAAGTTCATCCTTATCAAGCCCGGAAAGAAGAAGCTCATCCTCAAGCTCTTCATCCTCATCGATAACGTCATGTTCTTCATAGGAACCGGTCTTGTTCATGTAATCGATATAATCCCAATCCTTATCTTCGTCATCATCGAAAAATCCCATAGTAACGCCCCCTTCTCCAACATTAAACCGCTTTTGGTCTACTTCTTTTTATTCTTTCTATCAATATACAACACCACAATTGATATCAAAACGACAACTATAAGAGTTTTCATACTTACAGAATCTTATCCATATTAGCAACAATTAACTCCTGCGCTTCTCGTCCATATGATATATACATATAATCCACGCCTCTTGAATCTTTACGCAGTTCAGATTTAATTCCAACTTCAGTACCCTTGCTAGTTACGATAGTACTTTTTTTGCCTTTATCCTTGTCATTTTCTTCGGAGAGATATCCATTCTTTTTAAGCCATGATCTAATAGACATAAAAGTTATCTTCTTACATACGGTCGTATCTGTCATGCTATTCAGTTGATCTACAAACTTAGTAATACTCTTGTCACCGGTATAATGAAAATCAAGTAGTACTTCCAGCGGATAGTCCGGTTTGTCTTTACCTCTATTTGTACGCGGTCTTCTTCCTATGTATCCATCATTACGTTTCAGTTCTTCTAAGACTTCTTTTACAAAGAACATACATCTTACAACATTAGGATTATTGATTACGGAATCATCTTCTACAGGCATATTATTTACAGGATTACGCCCTTCCGCTATTCTTTGAAGATATACTATTGCTGTTTCAAGTTTATTTGTGTCTACTATGTCCATAAAACAACATCCTCCTCTAGGTATTGTTTAAGTTTCTTTATCTTATTCTCCGTAATGAACTCTGAATAATGAAGCCCTTCATATGTTGAATGCAATACTGGATATCTTTCTTTGGTCTTCAATACCAGATGTTCTGTGATCATCCATTCGATTGTTGCCTGAATCGTATCATAAGGCATATCTTTCAATGCTCGAAACTCGGGAATTTGTCCAAGATTATTCTTAACAACCTTTTCGCTCTCTGTCCCACTAAGAATATCTGTCAGCACCTTTACTCCATAGAAACGATTTCTACTCATATTCTGTAAAGCCTTAACAATCGTATACACAACCTCATTGAGATCCTTATCACCAAACATAACGGATTTGATATCAGCTCTTTGAATATCTACATAATCATCTGTTAACTCCTTATTTACGAATGTCTGTTTCTCTTGATCTTTCTCTTTTTTATCAAGAGTTTCAGAATAAACATGTATTTTCTCAACACTTTGTTTCTCGTCATTTTGATCCATAGGATAGCCCATCTGATCATAATAATACTTCATGCCTATGGATTTATCGCAACCCGTACCATTCTTAGTATAATTTGTGCATCCAAGAAAGAATCCATTCTTCTGGCTATACTTAACGATCAAGTATCCATCACGACACTTCTCGCACTTCTGAATAGCCATCTTCCCACCGCGATAATCATTTGTCATAAATCCGCATACTTCCGGCTCATTGGAACATATATATAATCTCAAGCCATAAGCTCTCTTATACTTCAATTGCATCGGATATCCGCAAAGAGGACATGGTTTCTTCTGCACACTGTATGAATAATCTTCGTTCCAGTTTCCTTCTAGGCGAATATTCTTATACTCGTTCTTTATTTCAATAAGAAACTCAGAAGGATTCTGTTCCGGCGCCACCATAAATACACGATTCTTCGTTCTCGTCATAGCAACATAGAATAGTCTTCTTTCTTCTGCATAATCGATTGATCTATCTCCCTTGATAACAAATGACAGAACCGGATCATCCTCAATCTTTGAAGGAAAACCGTATATCTCATTCTTTCCGTTTACTATGATAACATCATCGTATCCTAGTCCCTTTGAAGAATGAGCTGTCATAAAAGTAATATCCACATTTGGATATTTGACACTTTTAATTTTGTCTCCACGCTTTATGTATTCAAATAGACCTGATCTTTCAAGCAATTCACCATCAAAATTAAAACGTCCTAGCAGAAGAATTGGACCCAGTTCTTTCTGTTCCTTTTTCTTAAAGTCCATAATTTGTTCAATCGCAATTTCGACTGCATGTGCCATAGCATAGTTTGCCCCGCTTCTACGATCTCCATTCTTTGCTTTTACTTTGCTATCGTAGGTATATATAATTACCGGATCTTCTATTCTTTTAGTTGATATAAGCTTTTTAGGAATCTGCTCCTTATTCTTTTGGATGAAATTCCCAGCTATATCTATGACATCTTGAGAATTTCGATATGTCCTTACTATCTTTAGCATCTTCGCATAGCCCATCTTCTCGGCAAACTTTGTGAACAACGTAATATCCGATCCACTGAACGCATAGATTGACTGCCAATCATCGCCTACTGCAATAATTTTGGCATCAGTGACCTCCGACAATGCCTTTGTAAGATCAAATCGTTGTCTAGAAATATCCTGGTATTCATCCACAATTATATATTTAAAATTAAGCTTTTGCTTCATCTCCTTAACTTCATTAAGTAGTCTTGCGGATTCATTGATCATATCCTCAAAATCAACAGCATTATTTACCTTAAGCCATTTTTCATATTCAAGATAACAATCTTCACATATATCAAGAAACAATCTGCTACGAACATTCTGTGTCGAATGATACATTCGATTAAAATCATCCAATTTATAATCATTCACTTTGAAGTTTGCAATAAATCTACAAATAAGGTTAACCAGTTTACGTATATATCTGTTTTCCTCACCAGCTACTATTGTCTCCATGACTTCTTTATTTGAACGTGGTCTTATCTCAAATCCCTTATCCTCTAGTTTCTCTTTAAGATGATACAGAAGGGATCTTCTGTCATTGTATCCAGAAAATGTATAAATCAGTGTTGTATTATGCTTTCTATGTAATCTAACCTTATCATTCACGGCACTTTTATATCGTTCAATCTCTTCAGGGCTAAACCGATCATTCTCGCCGGATTCCGTTATTCCGAAATGCTCAATATAAGCAACCTTACCATCTTGTTTTATAATAAAGTCAGGCGTATAAGGTTTTCTCGAGTACATAATATCATAAGGATATATAGGCTCGTATTCGTAATCGATATTATTAAGATAAAGGAAATTTGCAATTTCGACTTCCTGATGCGATCTAAGCACTTCGTTTTGTATGGTTATCGATTTCTTAGTTCTTAAATCTATAACTTCACGTTTGAAGTCTTCCAGATCACTTCTCATTGTTGAATAGTTGGACTTTGCTATATTATTAAAGAATCCGTTAAGATCATCACCTTCATAAGGCGCATCAAAATATGATGCAAAGAACATAATCAGCTTGTTGACAACACTTTCATTACGCATCACGGACTCACGGAAATAATCTCTTATCACAAAATAGAGACGTGTCTGCTCTACTATATTCAATTTTTCTTCAGGAGAATTAACATGGATTATTGCATTTCCTGTCGAATGAAATGTTGCAATAGGACACTCAATACCCATACCTTTTTGTATTTTATCCTTCAGCTCATTAACCGCCTTATTAGTAAATGAAATAACCAGAATCTGTTTAGGATCTATGTTTTGCTTGTCCACAAGATATTTAACTTTTGCTGCAACGGTAGTAGTTTTTCCCGCACCTGCCCCAGCGATTACAATACAATAGTCTTCATCTGTCAAAACAACTCGTCGTTGATCATCATCAAGCATAATGCTGGAATCTATCGATTGCAAAACGGTATCAAGATAATCCTTATCTTTCACCAATTCCGATGCAACATATTCATCATTATGCTTATCCACATATTTTTCTATATTGTCATATACTTCCAGTATCCGTTCAGTTTTTTCTATAGAAAGGCCTTCTTTTTTACAAAAATCCTCTAGCATACCGCTTTTCTTCAACACTGAAAAGAACTCAACAATAGTGTCGTATGCTTCTTTTTCTACCCTATACTCACTCTTTGCAATATATTTGTCTTGCTTTAAAAGAGACTCAAAAAAGCCACCGCATTCGAGTAGCTTAATTGCATTCTCATTCCGTGGCTTTCTGGTTTCACCAGTTGGATTCTTTTTACTTGTATTCTCCTTTTTTGTGGAATAACCTAATAATCTATCTAAGAATCCCATAGTCTCCTCTTATTTATATACTGATAAATCATCTATACATTCAGTTTTCCGTCTTTGCATTTATATCTTATTCCTTCTAATCACTAGAACTAATCAATCAATTCTCTACCCACTCAACCTTTCCGGTTTCAATATCATAAACTGCTCCGACTACATCCAGCTCACCGGCTTCAATCTCCGGATGATCGTGAAAGGCCTTTTTTATGATATTTACACCGTGCCTGACATTCAGCACCGTAGCTTTATAGTCATCACGCTCCGAGCCGATTGCTTCGGAAATATCATCGATAATATATTTGATATATTTGTCTGTTTCTCCATGACTGTGAATAGCAGCGCCGACAGCCCCGCATTTTGTATGTCCGAGCATCACGATAAGGTTTGCATCCAGATGCGAAAAGGCATATTCTATGCTGCCCAGCTGATGATTATCAAGCACATTTCCGGCAACGCGGATAACAAACAGCTCTCCAATGCCCGCTGAAAAAATAGCCTCCGGAATAACTCTCGAATCTGAACAGGTTATCACGATCGCATACGGATGCTGCCCTTCCTGCGCAGTATACCTTCTTATTGCCGGTGATATATCACCCTCGTGACTTTCACGCAGAAGATACTCATCATTGCCATATTTTAGTTTATCCAATATTTTGTTGTTTTCCTGGTTCATTGATCGGTCCTCCGGTTGTTTATTACCAACATAAACATACGTGATATTTTGCGGTCATAGTGACCTCCATCGTATTTATCAAATAATTATCCCCTCAAGATGATCCATCTCATGCTGAACAATCTGAGCTGGAAAGCCACTGAACTTCTGCTTCTGCTGCTTGAAATTCTTATCCTGATACTCAACTTCAATCTCTTTATATCTCTTCGTTTTCCTCGTACCTATCAGAGAGAGACACCCCTCTTCCGTCTCGTACTCACCGGATTTGGAAAGAATTACCGGATTATTCATAATAAGATTCATGAAACCCATACTTACAATGATCGTGCGCTTCTTGTATCCGATCATATTTGCAGCCATGCCAACGCATCTTTCTCTGTTTGCCGCAAGAGTATCCTCCAGATCTCTGATGACATTCGTATCATTTTCAGTTGTTATATCGGCTTTCTGCCTGAGAAAAATAACATCCGTTACTATTGGTTTATTCACGCTAAATATCCTTCCTATTCTATAAATACTTCATTAAAACAATAAAAATAATGATCAAAATCACAACTGCAACCAGCTCGCCCGCGAAAGCTTCAATCGCCATAACTATAGCAGCAATTATTGATATGATTATAATAGCCTTCAGGAATTTTACCACAATGTTTTGTTTTGAAGACTGATTCGTCGAAGAAGAACGATGAGTACCGGCCGACCTTCCACCTCCGGAATGTCCGGAAAACATATCATCGTCATAATCATCCGGATCCAACCCTGCATCCCGGATGGCTTCACGTCTCCTCTCCTCACTCATATTACCAAGTTCATCTGGATCAAGGCCATGGAGGTAAATATCATCCTCAGGATCCGGCTCGGGTTCAGGATCTTTGTATATCCCCAAATGATGCACGCGGTCATAATAATCAATATCATCATAATAATCATTATCATCAAAGCTCATGAAACCGCCCCCTTCCAGTTTGTAGTGTCCATAAAAAAATCATAATTGCTTTATCAGTCTTTTTTCTCACTTATAAGTTTGTTATCATAAATCTATTGTTCCACAGATATCAATATACTGATAATAGCCCATGTTATCCTTAATCACACAATCCACAAGATTAAACCACTCGCTACATTCGTCTAGAATTATAGCATCACCAGAAGCTACCAATGGTTTACTCTTAAGTTCGTAGTCAACTGCATTTTCAACCAACACTTCGACCTCATAATTTTGATTAACTGCATATTCAAATATCTTCTGCTTTAATCTTCCGGAATTTGATACAGGTTTGTCCAAATAAATGACTGCCTTAGCTATTTTCTGCTTTTCAAGTGTTGCCAACAGTGCCTTAACAGCAAAATCCGTCTCAGGTATCAATCTGTATGTACCTCTAAGCTCTGCAAGATCCCTGATTGTCCCATCCATACATTTAAAAAGCATTGAATTTGAAAAAGCAATCTCAAGTCCTATTATCACATTGAAACCATCAATAAATATCGTTCTTCCTGCAATACTGTTTTGTCTTCTGTTCGTTCTTGAATTAATTTTATCTTCCGGCGAAACTGTTCTTGCCAAAGCTAAACGCTGGCGTTCAGAAAGCATATAATGATCCCCGACAAATCTTGTTGCCCCTTTGACCGGATATCCATGATTCAGAAGATAATACACTTCCTCGGCCGCACGATGTAATTTCTGAACAGCCTCTTCCCCAAACTCTCTTTCATCCCCGGGCACAAACCCTCTTTTTGCATCCATCATCATTACCATCCCTCACATAAATGTAGATTAATAATTCGGAACCGTTCTCCCCGAGAACATCTCTTTCCGACCATCCTTATATATGATAGTGCGTCCCCACTTGCGATAAATATCAAGAGAAATAGTATGTTTAATCATATCTATATGCCCCGATGTTCCTCCATTTTTAACCCTTATCACAAGATTCTTTACATCTTTCTTTGTGTTTCGAATACTGGTAGAAACTTCTCTTATAACATCTTTATCCGGAAGAAGATAATTTTTTATATCATCTAACACAATATCTATATACAGGTTGTTTTTTTCGATAGTTATCCCTGTTTCCTGTCCATACCGGGCTTTTATATAATCATAGAGTTTATCATCATTCTTAAATCCATAAAGACTATCCAAGTATTTTACCGCTCTTTCCACGCCATACTCATTAACGATTTTATAATCAATATTATACTTTGGATTATATGCCTTTTTAACCAACCTTTGAATATCATCACGTAGCATATATTTATCTTCCAAAGCCTTCAACAATTTCTTGTTCTTTAATTCCATGTTGTATTCATCTTCGCCGGTATATTGTGCTTTTATAAATTTATGGTTTTCCAAGATAATACAAAAAGCCCATATTATGATATGTTCCTCATACTCTTGCCTTTTCTCTTGATTTTCTAATTTCAGAGAAAGCAAATGATTCACAAATTTTATCTTGGTCTCCACAACATAATCTGTCTTGAAAATATCTACAACATTTTCAATCATATTATATCTATTAAAAACATCTGTTATTATCAACATGATTCCCAAATAATGTTCAAAACTGATTTTATCAAGGTAATCTGGATTTAGAATTCCTTTAACTCGACTTTTCACAAAAGATTCAAACCGCTTTTCCTCAGAAGTTGCCCGTCTCGGCGGTTTGTTTTCTTCTATGCCTTCCTGTTTCTCACCATTATTCTTCTCTTTATCATTCTGAGTATCAAGCCTAAAACTTGCAGGATTCAGAAACCTCTGCAAAAACATCCCCCTAATCTTTTCGACATAACTATATGATTTATATGCATTCGAGTACTGATAATTGAGTTCTGTATCAACAATAAAATCATCCTCAAACTCACTACTATCCTCATCCATTATTTTTTGTTGGTTCAGAATAGCTTTCATTCTATTATAGTCATTGATTTCGTCGGCACACATTAATTCAGCCCTTAGAATATTCATTCTATCTTCTATATACTTGTTGCCGTCAGAATCAATATCAAAATCCTCAAGATTATTCTTATATGAGCTTTCTTTTCTAGCCGCCGATATAGATACCCTATCTATTATCCAGCATCTTACAGTCTCCTCATCCTCTCCTATTCTGATAGTCATATCAAAAACGATATGCATGCCTTCTGCTTTTTCTTTATCTATATAAACAATGTATTCATCTTCAGTATTGTCATATTTAAATGAATTATCTCTATAACAAAAAACGATATCTTCAGTAGTTTTTCCTGAAAAATGACATTCAACTCCATCGTTTGTTGTTTCTGCATATAAAAATCTAAACCTATTGCCTTGATAAACATCATATGTAATAGGCTCACAAATAAGTTTTTCATTTTTAATAATATGAAGGTTATCAAAGAACCCGTCAAATTCTCCAGGTTCCCCTATATCCATCAAATCACATTCTACATTTCCGCCATTTTTATATGTTTTAAGCAATGCGCTCATTGTACAGTTTGCACTGCCGTACATGATATAATCCTTACTCGCCGTCTTGAATAAAAATACCTTTCCATGATAAAACGCAGTTGAATCATTATCTTTAAAGCTATCAAACAAAGCTAAGTCATATTTAGCTTTGTACTCTTCAGGAAATGTACTCTTTCCTTGTTGAATATACAGCTTTATCTTTGCTTCAGAAAACAATGATGAAAGTGCATCTATGGCTGATGCTTTATTGTCAAAATAAGGTACAGCTATCCTAAGCTCTTTAACATCCTCAACAATTATAGTCTTAAGTTGATCAATAATAGGCTCATCAATATTCCCGATAAAATAACGCTCTCCATTTTTTCTGTTCTTACTGTAGTAAAAGAAATCAGAGCATTCTTTTATAAGAGAACTATCAAGGCCATATGATATGCTGTCGAGACTCATAAAATATCTGATAGCCTCAACAATAATATCCTGGTATTCAGGCTTCTTATTTGTATATTCTGTAATATTAAAAACCTCATTATTCTTCTCATAACCAGAGGTTTTAATATTTGCCGATGCTACAATTAGCTTAGCCTTCTTTTCACCTAAAAGCAGTACCATCTTAGGGTGAAATGCTCCGTTTATATCTACCGGCGATACAATATATCTCTTTCCGAGTCCTATGTTTAAAGAGCTTCTATCAAGATTCATCAATGCTATTTCAAATTCCTGCGAATCAATAAACAGGCTCACTTTTCTGATTCCATTGTCAAATAGTTTGTTAAGAATAGCACGTTCAAAATACCCTATTTCAAAGTTAAAACTCGAAAATAGAGCGATCTTATAATCGTAACTTTTCACTATTTCATCTATGATACGTATTCTTTCACCCATATAGTCACCACAATTATAACAATTCCAAATCTTTCATTACGCTTGCCAATTGAAACAATCGAAGTCCTTGAAATCTGATATCAAATTCATGTGTACGAACATATCGATCATTAACAATTTCAAAATAAAACCCATCTCTTTTTTGAAGCAACTTTTCAAAAGCGGTTTTGAAATGTTGTTCTATAAGCCATTGATCCATAACAAATACCAAGAACTCTTTAACACTTTTATTCCTGTATTCATCAACCCTTATAATCAATTCCTCAAATGATATAGAAGAACTGTCATTACCCCAAGTTAGATACGCTTTCTCCCTACCTAAATCTGTCCGATTAACGAATCTGTTATAAATAGATAAAACAATCTTCAAACCATTATCAGCCATCTTATCTTCCTGATCATTATGTGCTGCATCACTAATCATGGCTTCTCTGGTCTCAAAATCATACTCACAATCTTTTAATACTTCTGATAACATAGTATCCATGTCAAAAGACCAGTCTGTTTCCTCAATAGCTTTTTGGATCCACTCTTTCTTTGTCAAAGGAAAATTGATACAATTTAACATATACTTCCATATACTTTCCAGTCCGGAAGTAAAATACTGTCTACCTACAACAATCTCCCATCCATTTGATATGGATCTCAGTTCAGGTTTAAGCTCTTCATCTCTTCCTCTTACAGAAAAAGCGTCAAACAATATATCTCGGTACGAAAATAGCGTTGCATCTGTCATATCATATTTCTCAAAAATATATTTTACGTAGTCCGCACTGTCCCTCAACATACGTAGCCGTTCATTTTCAAACAGATGTTTTCTAAGATTTTTCTTACATACTTCGAAGCCTTTTAATCCTATGTTAATTACATTTCCATATTCCAATAAAACATCCTTAGGAACCGGAACATTGTTTAGTCTATATCTTTTATAATATTCAGTATCCTTAATGATTCCTTGAAACTCCAATGCCATCTCCTCTCCGGAACGGGTTAACTTCGGAAAAGAAAAAGCCTTATTAGTGTCTACATCTATTTCTCTAATATAATCCATAGTCACACAACCGGCATTGTAATACTGCATACCACCAAAAGGTGCTATAAAATAATTAGGATTGAACACATATGGTCCCGTTTTATTATTCCAAATATCATATATACTGTTATTTTTACCGACAAGCCCAGCCTGATCAGGTGCGTCAATCAGCAACTGCGATAACACAAAGAAATAATCCTGCCTTTTAAGAAACTCCTTATCAAATACATCTCTTGTATGTTCTTCAATACCTGAATACTTATAAAAATCATAATAAATCCAAACCAAAAAAGGCCAGTAAAAGGCCCTTGGTGTGACAGTATTTACAACAGGGCACAGTTCAGCTGAAATAGATGCTGCAACATTCTCTATCCCCAAACTATCCCTTGTAGTAAAATTCCTTATATTATTGTTTAGTAACGGTCCCTTCTTCATATTTGCCATAAGCTACCCCACCACTTTAAATGTATTGCTTTTCACATCATACTCTGCAACCTTTGTACTTCCTAAAAGATGTTTATTCGTTCGATAATAGTATTCAGCCTGAGTCTCTTTTCTTTTTTCATGTTTAGAATAACTCATAACTATATACTTTTCATAAGTATCCGGTAAAAAGGGCAAGTAGAATGCCGCCTCGTTTGCAAACTCCATTTTTGCACTAGGCACATTCCCGGTTTCTGTCCACGTATAGCACTTGCACTCAATTGCGAAAGTGTCATCCTCTGAAACAATATCGAATTTATGATCTTTCTTTTCGCATTCCGAAAAGCCTATAGGTATCTTCTTTTCCAAAACAAATGGCTTTTTATATTCGTTTTGAAACCATTCAGCCACTGCTTTCTGAAAAGCCGCTCCAACTTTCGGATTATCTGAATTAGAATTCATTTTGTTTCATCCCTTTTTCACTCTATTTTTATACGAATTTCATTACTAGTAACCCGGAAGGGTGGCTTTACATCTCCGGAACACTGGCTCTCAGAATCCAGACAGGTGGCTCAAGGGGAGCTAGAATACTCAATCATTTGTAAACGTCCCGAACTCTCGGACGTACCGGATTCAATCCCTGAAGCAGAAGCCGGAACTCATGCTTGGAGATATCAGCCACCTCATTTGGCGTCCTGGGCCATGATATAGAGCCATTCTCCCAGCGTTTATAGAGAAGGAGAAAACCGTTGCCTTCCCAAAGAAGTGCTTTGATACGGTCCCCTCGTCTTCCACAAAACAAAAACAGAGTGTTCGCTTCGAAGGGATTCAGTTTGAAGTTGCCTTCAATGATCTGCGCAAGTCCGGAAATACCTTTACGAAGGTCTGTATTATTCGAGTTCTCAGATAATACAGATTATCCGAGAAGAATTATTATTCGAGAAGATTTCACTCAGCACAGTTACTTTCAGCATTCTCAATAATTCTTCTCGAATATTATTTTACTTCCGTTTCAAGAAATCAGGTATATCTTTTTTGGGTTCTTTCATATCAACTTTACTGCCAAACCAAGTATCATTCCATTCCTTCAGTTTTTTATCAACCGAATCCTGTGACATTTCGGCATAAATCTGCGTAGTCTGGACTGATACATGCCCCAATATATTTTTTATTGTCACAATATCAACCCCAGCTTCTAACAGATGACTAGCTGTGCTATGTCGCATGGAATGTGGCGGATAGCTGTCTTTTAAGAACATATCCGGATATTTTTCTTTTGCGATATTCACATACTTCTTATATATGCCCTCAACGCATGATATCGTCATCTGTTCATGTGTCTGACTGGAGAAAACATGTTTATTAGGATAGCCCTCAATGTGTCTATGCCTAATATATTTTTGAATTATTCTCGCCATGTCTAAAGAAATACCGACTTGTCTTGTCTTTGAACCTTTACCGATCAATGTAACAGATGCATTATTAGCGTTTATATGAAGTCCATTTACGGTAAAATCACAAATTTCCTGAGCACGAGCACCAGTTGCATACATGAATGAAAGCAAAACTTTATCTCTTAATCCAGTTTCATGGCTTTCATCAGGGAGTGCCAATAGTGCTTTTATTTCATCCCTTGAAAAAACAGCTCGTGCTTTTTTGTCGCTACGCTTTAATGGAATCTTTATTATTGCACTCCTAAATATGGATGCCGCATTAAAATCCCTATTCTGAGCATACTCCGAAAATGCCGAAAGCGCAGATAAGCGTTGGTTTCTGGTAACAGATTTGCAATGCCTTTCTGTTTCAAGCCAGTTAAAGAATTCTAATAGTGTATCATAATCCAAGTTTGAAAACCTGATATCATCCGCTCGAATCCGTTTGACACCTTGCATGAATCGAAGAAGCAGCATGAAACTTTGCTTGTATGATTCTATTGTGTTAGGACTAAGCCCCCTGCTATATGGCAGGTAAGTCTCAAAATAATCCTCCAGTAATGATATAAACTCAATCTTACGCCTACTCATAAATGATCACCTCCGGAAATAATTCCCCAGAATAATCATCAAACTTTGTAAGCGTATCTTCAAAGTAATTGCCACTGTATTTCAGGTATTTTTCGGTCTCATAAAGACTATCATGCCCTAAATATGTTGATAAAAACGGCACAGATTCGCTCACTTTTATACCATCACGTTCATTTTTATCGAAGGACCTCACGGCAAACGTATGACGAAAACAGTGAAGACAAGCACCGCGGCCGTTCTTGAGCGATTCATTGCTACTTATTCCAGCCAGCTTACGGATACTCCTATAATAGTTTCCAACGTTATTAGTCGAAATGTGGCTATGCAAGTCTTCTGAAGGAAAAAGATATGCTTCCGAATCGTTTAGTATCCCCATGCCTGTACAGTAACGATATAAAATCTCTGCCAGATCCTCCCCAAAAGGAACCAGACGTTGCTTATATTTTTTTGTGACCCGCAGGATGATCAGTTTCCTGTCAAAATCCAGGTCTGCAACCTTAATGTTTACAGTCTCTCCGACGCGCAGGCCACAGCAGTACAGCAAGCGTAGGATTAACGGCATCTCTTTTTCCGCAAACTTGTTTTTTCTTGCCCTGGTAATAACCATTGAGTCGGCAACTGCAAAGAGCTTTTCCACATCTTCGTCCGAGTAAAGATAAGGAACATAGGTGTCATGGGTTATTAAGGTTCTCGGAATAAAGCATTTGTAACCGGAATTAAGTAAAAACAGTAGCAACTGTCGAATATAGTGAACATGCTGATTGGCAGTATTTAGTGAAATACCCTCGCTGGTATCCCTGATCCAAGCTTCGATTACCACTTCCGGTAGTTCTTTGACATCATGCTTAACCCGGCATAGATACTCATCAAAAAGCAGCATTGTCCTTCTATAATGTCTATAAGCCTCCTGGCTGAGTTCCGACTCCCGTACGGAAAGGTGTGTCTTTATCTCTTCACCAAAAACCGAATTGAACTCTGACATCTTATTCCACCTCCCCATACAGAAATGCCCTGAATACTCCTGTGGGTAATGGTGGCGCTAAACTATATCTTCGGAGGCTCTCTATGTCTATACGCGCATAATGCTTAATGGCACTCTTGGAGCTGTGTCCCAACACTTTCCTTACAGTTTCATAACTTATATCATCATTCACCATGGAACTGGCTAATGATGATCGGAGTGAATGAGGCCCGCTTTTACGATTTCCCGGATCAACCCCCGCCAGTCTGATATATTTCTTCAAAGCGGCTCTGAGGGTTGATGTTGTGATCGGATTATATGGAGCATACACATTTATAAATATAAAATCTGACTGTATCGAAGGTCTGACGGATAAATAATCCTCGATAGCCGATTTAACATCTTTAATCAGAGGAAGATGAAGAATGTTTCCTGTCTTTTCCTGAATGATATTTATGTCAGTTTTATTTTGAACATCACTGATCTTTAACCTTGCAATATCACCGGAACGCATTCCCATTCGAGATGCAAGTAAGATCATTGCATAATCCCTTTTCCCCAAAAGGGTCTTCGTATCAATGATATCTTCTATCCTTCTTATTTCCTCAACAGAATATACGCTTGGCATAACATAAGGCTTACCGTAGTGAGGAACTATCGTTGAATAGTCATAATTGACATCCTCATAATCTACCAAATATCTTAAAAACAGTCTAATTTCAGCCCAAAGGTTGTGGTCTGTTATCCTTATACATGCCTGTGATACCAGCATGGGAGAAAACTCCTCGTGGGATTTACAATTCAGTTTCACCAACTCATCCAAAAACCATGAGACTGCATACCTTTTAATTCTGACGGTACTGTTAGCATGTCCTGTATTTGTATTCCAAGTGCAATATCGCTCTACTATTTCAACAAAAGCATCAGACAAGCAAAAATGCTTACCTTTATCGGAATGTATGTTACTCCAAGTATCATTCAGTATGTCATTTAGCCGGTATACTACAGTTCTTAGATTATTGTAGTACTGATTATCACCATGTTCGGCATAGTATTCATTTAAAAATTTTTCGCCTCCTTCCGCAGTGTAATGATCGTATCCGTTTTCTTTCAACCATCTAATAATGCTATTACATTGATACCTATAGCAGGTAACAGTATGAGGCGAGCACCCTCGGCTGCCCAGTTTCTCGAGAAGGGTGGTTTTGATCTCCTCAAATGAATAGTTATGTTCTTGCATTATAGCAATACCTCCTTATTGTAGTTTGTACAATAAGGATAAATGAACTATCGTTATTTGAGAAGAATTATTTAGAACACTGAAACAACTGTGCTGAGTGAAATCTTCTCGAATAATAATTCTTCTCGGATAATCCGTGTATCCGCAGATAACTATAAAACGGGTTATGCCCTGTGCCTCATAAAGCATGGGACACCGCCTTAACTAACTTGATCATAAGAGATTCAGGTATGTTGGTCGGAATCTCGATAGTTGACTTTTTGGTTTTGATAACTACAGCTGATGGATCATTGAGCGACAGTACATCCTTTGCAGGTATCTCGGCAAAGCTTACAGCGGGAAGTTTTTCTTCCTCAGAAGGTATCAATGCAGCTGATGCCTGTTTATACACATCAGATCGAACTTTACGTAACCAGTAATAATACTCTTGCTTGAAATACCATTAGCATCCAGCCACTGTTTGGCTGTTTGTCCTTTTGGACGAGTCTGGCACTGTTCAATAACCGCCTTCCAGTTTGCTAGACGAACTTCATGGGTTGATTGATCCATAATGTGAACCTCCTTTTTAAACTTACTCTAAAAAACTAACTAGTTTTTTGAGTTTTTTAGAGTTTATCAAAAATCGGTTCAGAGCGGAAGGCGAGTGATTTGACGTTTACGTTCTATAGAACTGAATTTAATTCCATCGACTATGAAATCAGACAAATACCAATTACCGAAATAGCCATATTCTTCTGTAGGATCATGAAAACATATTATTGCTCTTGTTTTTGGTGCGTCTTCTTCACTTGAGTTTTGTCTATCAAACTCATCTTGATAACCCAAGTACGAAGGAGCGTTACCTCCCTCTCATCGATGACACCGTCATCACTTATTCCTTTGATTATTCCGATCAGTTCATTGACGTTGCGCATTATAAGTAATCCTCTTTTCAAGCACCATCATCCAGCCTCAAAAAGTAAAACTATTCCCCGTATTTTTCCTCAAGTATTTCAGCTATTTTTTCGGTTTCTCTGAGATTTCTTCCTGTCGTTTTTATTGCCAGACCATATCCTTCATCAGTCCAACATAAAACACATTCTATAACACCATCTGCTCTCACTTTTTTTATAAATTTAGTATCCTTTGAATTAAAAGGTAACGAATTAATGACCTTTATGACATAAGGGCTATGACATATACGTTTAGAAAAATCCCTTAATTTGTCTTTTCCATGATCATCCCTTATTCTTATTTCTTTATTGTCTGGTGAAACCGTAGTCTCAACAAGTTCTATTGCTTTAAGAGAATCTATCCAATCCGCGTGTTCTTCTAACTGCTTTTCGTTTAAAGCATTTCTTACAGATATTGCCACTTCGCCATCTTTATATATCTGCTCTGTAGACTTCCACTCTCCATTGCCAAAGCTTATTGCAAGTGAATCCATAATGCTTGCATATGCTAGACCCACGCATTCAGTTCCTTTATACTGCCAGCAATGTGAAAGGTACTCATCTACCCCATATTCATCAAATTCAGCAGTCTCAAATGGAGCGTGAAAAAAAGCATAGCAGAAGTTTAACAAATCTCTTTTTGATGGATCATTACTTAAAATGTTATATATTATGCCTATAGCGTCATTGTCTACTCTGCAAGAGTTAAGCTCATGAGCAGTTAGGTACGAATACATGTTTTTTAATCTTTTAATTTTATTGTAATCGTCGAATATATCACTTGTTATCGACAACTCATTCGCATATATATCCACTAGAATCTCCTTAAATAAGTCGAGACATTAAATATCCCCATTCATCCATCAATCCGCTTGGATAGTTATCAAGATTACCATTTTTATCCATTCGTATTTTTGTAACTTTTGTATTTAATGATGAATCCTTTGAAAAATAAGCAATAGTAGCATCTTTTTCCGACAATACCTTCTCCTTTACAGCCACTCTCACGCCATTTATTATATGATCACTATGAGACTCACAAATAATCTGCGCTCCACAAGCTGAAGCATGCGCCATTAGTTCAGCCATAGCAGTTTGTCCTTTCGGATGCAAATGAGATTCTGGATTTTCAATCAGTATCAAACTATCCTTGGTAGCGGTCAAAAGCGCAACTATTATAGGTAATACATACGGAATTCCAAAGCCCACATTAATAGGGGAATTGCTGGCAGATACTAACCAATCTTCATTATATGATATATTTAATCTTGCCTCTTGGTCCCCAGCTAAGAGCTCTGTATTAACTCTAACTCCTGGTGATATTTTCCCCATCCATGCGCTAACTTGGTCGATCAAACTGTTCGTCCTCGTTTCAGTATCCAATATGCACAATTCCTCTTGGACCGTAATCTTATTACCATTCATTGCCAAAAAAGGTACTGTATACTCCCCCCTGTTTCCAAACTTATTTATCCCATCTGCACTCCATTTTGAATAACTATATTTTCGTTGTGGACCTATATGTTCCGCTGACAAATATATAAAATTTTCTTTTGAATATACAGCAGATTCGTAGTTTTCTTTTTCCCCTTGTATGCACTCTAAATAGTTGGAAAAACTGTTATTGGCATCAAAAAAGCTTACGACCTCCGATTCCCCACTGACACTGTCTTTTAGACGAATTATCATCTTGTCCGATTCCGCATTGTGGGAAAAAACCTCACCGACTGTTCCGAGTTCAATCAAATCGCCATTTGTATATATCTTTTCTATTCCATTACAACCATTTTTCCAAAAACTTTGTCTGCACAACAATAAACTTTGAATAGTTGATGATTTGCCCATCCCATTCATCCCAAACAGCAAGTTTAAGTGAGATAACGGAACTCCAATTTTCTTTATTGATTTATAGTTTTCAATATGCAGATACTCGATCATGTCTATTCCTCCGTACATTTTTTAATCAAATCCGCAATTTTATCATGTCGATATTTAACGCTATCTAGACTTGCAGTACCATTAGTAATTACTGTTACAAATCTTTCATCGTCAAAAAGCTTTTCGTATTCCTCATAGAAAATATCTTTTTTATTAAGCAATATAGATGCACTTTTTTCTGATATTTTTGCCAACTGGACTGTTACCGCCTCAAATAATGGTTTATTAATTCGCCCATAGTTGCCGTTTTTTATTTTTTTTCTAAATGCATTATTACCAAACAGTTTGTACGACAAAAGCATTGCTTGAATAAAAGACTTTTCAACAGCATCCAAATCAATCTTCATATCATTTTTCAAAAGGATTAAAACATCATTTAAATAATCCTCTAAGTTTTCATGATAAGTCTCTATCGGCAATAAATAAAAAGCAAGAAAACGGTTTACAAATTCTCGATCAAGCATTCTATCGGACTTAATTTTCCCATTTGTAGCCAAAACAAACTCTTGAGTTTCAGCAAGCCTCTTTACAAAGGAGGAAGCTCTTCCTCTGTACACTGAGTTCTTTATTTCTGCAGGTTGAAGAACAAGGCCTCCTGTGTTTATTCTTTCAAAAATACTGTTTCTAACTTTATCCGGCGTCCCAGCTTTTATAACATATGTTTGTATGGTTGACTCTCTCAATCTTCTTTGTAGATTGCTCGGAAGTTGATAAAAAACTTTTCCATTAAACTCTTGAAGGTATTCAAGCCCTTGAAGCTTTAATAATTCCGGATCATTTGCCTCTTTTGCCATAAAATTATTAATTGCGCAAAGACGTTGAACTCCATCAACTACTATATATTTTTCTTCTTCAACCATATCAAAATAGAAGGTAGGAAGTGGAATTTTAATTAACAGCGATTCGATTAATCTGCTCTGTTTTTTTGCATCCCAAAGATTTGAATTTCTTTGGAAATCAGGATCGAGTACGATCTCTTTATACTTCAAACGCTCAACTATATTTGAAATAACCATAGGCTTCGGTTCAATATCTACTAACCTTGGATCAAACGGAGTCGAGATTTCCCCACCTTCTTCACTCGAGTATAATTCTTCTTCGTCTATATCATCCTTAGACTCGACAGTAATATCCTGTCTGTACCGTTGTTCGGTAGGACCGGAATCCTCGTTTATTTTTTTGCTGACTATATCAAACCATTCTTCCTTCTTAACAAATCCAAGGACAGGATAGTATTCATTCTCTCTCTCGCAAACAAACCATATATCGTCTGGTTTAACGTCGTATGCGTTTACTAATTCCGAGGTGAAATATATAGTCATTTCATCCTTACTTTTTTTTGTGAAATAGCATGCAATATCAGCTTTAGTATCATCATTGTTAATTCTAAAAGTGATTTTTCTTTTGTTCTGATCATATGGGGTTGAAAAATTCTCTTTGCCGATCATTCGTAACAATAATTCTTTGATATCTTTTTTTACGTTAAATGTTCCCCGAACAAATTCGCTAGACGTAAGAGCCGTGTACGCCCCTGCTTTTGCTCTATAGTACTCACATAAATGATCTGTAAAAACTCCTGTGTAGTTCATATTTACTCCTCTTTCTAAAAACCATTCATCTCAGTTATCATTGATCTTGCTATTGCTCTAATAACAGGTACCGCGACTGAATTTCCAAACTGTTTATATGCTCTAGTATCTGAAACAGGAATAATAAAATCTTCCGGAAATCCTTGTAATCTTGCACATTCCCTTGGTGTCAATTTTCGAGGTAGCTTACCATTTCCTTGTTCAATCAGGATTTCGCTACCATCCTTATAATAGCGAGCACTTAAAGTGTTAGTGTACTCAGAATCTTTATTAAACAAGGAAAAGCCAAAGCCATTTCCCTTTTTCTTGTGTTCTTCCTTCCTACGTAGATGTCCATCATACAACTTTTGACTTATAGTATATTTAGGATCAACTTTCTTTTCGAGAATATCTCCTAAACGCGTAGGAGTTTTTGGTGGTGTCGGGAAGGCAAATTCATAATCTTCTGGAAGACCATAATAGTTTCTGTCAAACCCTACGATGTAAATTCGCTCGCGGTTCTGTGGAACTCCAAAATCTCCTGCCCTTAAAACTTTTGCAGATACCGTGTAGTTTAGATTCCTTAAATGTTCTTCTATCACCTGAAAAGTTCTTCCATGATCGTGACCTTTTAACTGTTTGACATTCTCTAGTAAAAAAGCTTTAGGTCGCTTAACCCGAATGATTTCCTCAATATTGAAGAATAAAGTTCCTCGTGTATCCGAAAAACCTTTATGTAATCCCGCCTGCGAAAAAGGCTGACAAGGAAAACCTCCCAGCAAAATATCGAAGTCCGGAATATCCCGTTCAATATTAACCTTGGTTATATCTCCGAATATTTCACCTCCAAAATTAACCCTGTATGTTTTTTGAGCAAAACTATCCCATTCAGATGTAAAAACACAAACACCATTATTCTCTTGAAACGGTATTCGAATTCCCCCTATTCCAGCGAACAAATCGATATATCGAAATGCTGGATTTTCAGGCTGTAACACATACGGGCGCTCAGATGCAAATTTCATTATTCGTTTATACTGATTCTTGTCTGGTTCTATCTTTCCATTTTCCCATGTTCGCAGGACTTTATCGCCATCCTTGGCCATTCCTGTCGCGTCAGCCAGTTCTTTGACAGACAACCCAAGTTCCACTCTTTTTGCTTTTATATCATCAGCCATATTACTCATGACTTGTCTCCTTTGATTGCTCTATGATACTCAACTATTTCTTTGAGCTTGTCCGGCATAATTGGTGGGTTTTCTCTGTGAAGCATCGCGTGACAGTTAGGGCATACTGGTATCATGTCTTCAGCCGGATCAAGATAGTATTCTCCACCAAATGATGACACCATCTCAATATGATGTACGTGAATAAACTCTCTGCCCAAAGCACCATATACCTTTTCAAAATCAAACCCACAAATTTTGCAGCAATACCCATTAGCACTTAAACATAGTTCTCTGTTGATAGGATTTCGTTCATAGCGGTTTTGGATAACTTGATAAATCTTTCCTTCTGAATGTCGTGTCTCTGATATGTTCTCAACTTCAAGCAGAGATAATAGCAAACCTACCGATAATCTCGACCACTCACGCATTAGGGCGCTCTCTTGCTCTTCGGTCATTCTTTCTTCAACGATTTGCGTTGCTCTGATTCGAAAAACGTTCCAGTGTTCATTCCATATTTCGTCCAATCGTATATCTCGAAGCTGCTTGTTAACAAAAAATTCTATTTTTGCACCTTTTGACTGGATCTCTTTTACATAGCCTAAGAACACCTGCCTTTTTCCAGGGTCTATATTGTTTATCGATTCCATCATAGCCGCAGAATACTTCTGCGGCTCTATCTCAACAATTAACCTTATTTTCTGGCGCAAAAAGATTTTGACCTGAAACAGCTCGTCTAATTCATTGTGCGGCGAAATAACAAATACAGGATCTTGATATTCTATTCTCTCTTTGACATCAAAAGGAATATCAAAGAACACTTGAAGATCATCCTTTATTATTTGACACAAGTTAAGCATTATTCTTCATCCTCTTCCTCTGGATCCGGCAAATCCGCAACAAGAGTTTTCAGTATTCTAGAAACAGCAATTCTCATCTCTTCGTACTGCTCTTTCACCTCTTCGTTATATGTTTTATGTTCAGCCTCAGCCAAAGCCCACAGAAGCGCATCCATCCCTGTAACCATCACGTTTTGTGCCAACACAGGATAATACACCTTCTGATAATATGGATGACTTTGATTAATCTGAACTGCATGCTTTCCATCAGCTATACAAGGTTCCCACAATTGACCATATTCCAAATCAGGCTTAGGAATCACACGAACTTGTCCAGGTTTGGGATTTGAAATAATCGCTATTTTGTGTTGGAAAACTCCATTCTGGTTTTCTATTCTAACCTCATCAGGCTTTGTTACAGTAATCTTTGCTCCTTCAACAGACTTTGCCTTTTCTTCGATATTTCTATTAGATTCTGCGTGCGCATCTCTCTGCTCTGCTTGCTTTGAAACGTTTGCCGATGTTCCTTTTCTGTATCGTTCGTCAGCAGCTCTCCTTGCAGGAGTAATAAACTTTGATAAATAATCAAGTATTTCTTCAGCAGGCAAAATACGTGATTTCTTTATATCTACGTTAAAAGCCGTATCGAGGTTGTGATCGAATGAGAATTCTACCCTCAATAAGGAGCCGTGAGGCTCGTTAATAAATAAGCCAAGCCAATCTCCATAATGAATCAATCTGTTTTCACGATATACGTAAAAGCCCTGCATATCGTTACTTATTCTTGCTTCTTTCTTCGCTTTCTGCGTTGAAAAACTATTAGCGTTAGGGAGCAGAAAAGCTCTTATAACAACCGAAGACTCCGGCGTCCCTGGGATATCAATTTCTACAGGGACCTCTTCTTCTTCAAGCAACTCTGTTAGTTCTTCAGATTGCAAAAAGGGATCCCAAGCCATAATATTTGTTCCGTTAATAGTAATCTTCACATTATCCGCTCGTGTATCCTTTGCATCCAAAAATCTCTGATACACCATTGCTACGTGGAACTGCAGATCTTCAATCCGACGCTTTAACGCAGCTCTTCGGTTCCCTATATTGCTATAACTCTTTAGCAATCTATCAACTTTTCTCCATACAACAAGTGTTCCGGTTCCCTCACCTGCAGTTTGGAGTAACAAGTCTCTCTCATCTTCATCAACCTCAGGCATTTTGAGTTTCCACTCATGAACCTTGGCCACATAATCAAGATCCCATTCTGCCTTCCTAATGACAGAATCTGCTCCCCTTGATATAACTGATAATGAACGGCAAAAGGCGGTAGATGCAGTTTTTAAACCCAAGCCAAATTTGCCAAGACTTCCTAAGTCAGCACGGACTTTTGAGCCATAGGTCATAGCATTCTTTAGACCCGCCAAATCCATTCCAATCCCGTTATCTGCCACATAAATAGTTATTTCTCCGGTTGGATCCATATCGATCCTTATATCAACAGATGTAGCTTTTGCAGCAATAGAATTATCTATTATATCTGCTATTGCAGTATTAAAATTGTAACCAGTATCTCTAAGTCCCTCTACAATTCGTTCTGGATCAGGAGGGCATATGACCTCATTAGTCTCAATATTATCTTCATTCAACGAAGTTTTAATCATTTACAAATACCTCCACATTATTTAATCGGCGAAATGTCAAGTGCCATGATGATATCTTCTTTGTTCTCAGTTGTTCCATCTGTCCCAACAATAGCAGTCTCAGCGATTTCTCGTTTCCGCTCAATTCTCTGATTAACAATCTGCTCTACTGTACCAGCATAAAATAACCTATAAATGAATACCGTTTTTTTCTGTCCACGCCTATACGCCCTTGCCGAAGCTTGATCCTCAAGAGCTGGATTCCATTCTAAATTATAATGAATCACATGGTTCGCAGAAGTAATATTTAGTCCTGTACCAGCTGCCCTTGGGTTTAAAACTAGTAAACAGCTTCCATCATAATTATTGAACTTGTCTACTATTGGCTGTCTATCTTCAACAACCGTTGACCCATTTATAGTATCTACCGGAATATTGAAGCGCTGGGGAATGTCTCTTTGAAGAATATCAAACATTTTTTGGTAAGACGTAAATAAAAGTACTTTCTCCCCACGATCTACAACCTCTTCTATAATCTCACACATTCTTTGATATTTTATTGAACAAGCAAACGGGTCACTATCCAATTCCTCATCGCAAACATGCGGATGCGTACAATACATCCTCAATTTTTGTAGGGCGCCGAGTCCAACTTTCTCACCGTCACCTATTGCAAGTTGTCTATACTCCTCATATCTAGCGGCTTCGGAATCCGACATACATATTTCTTGAGGAATAACAATCTTTTCAGGAAGATCAGTCGCTACGTCAGCAACTAAACGCCTTATCATTAAAGGACTAAGTAGAGGTTCAACCTTATCTGCTCCATCCACGTCATCCGTGATATATGAATCATATTCAGAGCGAGTACCAAGCAGCCCTGGCTTGATAAAATCAACCAAAGACCAAATATCGCTTACATGATTTTCGAACGGAGTTCCTGATACAGCAATACACGCCTTTCTCGGAATCTTTTTTACATATTTTGTTCTTTCACTGTCTGGATTTTTTATATTCTGCGCTTCATCCAACACAACAAGTTTCCACGAGACCATCGATAATAAAGCTGTATCACTTACCGCGGTATTATATGAAATTACAACAACATCATAGCTTAATAAATCCTTATATCTTCCAGTTCTTCGAGCGCCATGATGAATCGCCACCCTAAGTTCCGGTGCAAAACGATTACATTCTCTCTTCCAGTTTTGCAATAGAGAAACTGGTGCAACCACCAATATCGGTATGTTTCCTGCGTTTTTATACTCTTGTATCAGTGTGATTACTTGTAGCGTTTTTCCAAGTCCCATTTCATCACCAAGAATACACCCTTGATTCTCAGATAACATATATTTCATCCACCAATACCCTGTCTTCTGGTAATTGTATAATGTGACGTTTATTCCTCTCGGAATCTTGCCATCAGAGAGTATAGGCTTGTCTAAAACGCTAGTTTCAACGGAATTGATTAGTGTGCCAGTTACTAATAGTTCTTTATTACGCAACAACTCCACATATTGAGATACCGTGATCACACCACAATTCATAATTCCGGCATGACTAAACAAGTCCTCAATTTCTTTCGAGCTTCCTGTCACATAGAACCATTCGTTATCCAGAACACATTGATCAACAATTTGGCCTTGGATTACGTCAACTGATACCTTCTTGCCCTTTCTTTCGCAAAACAAGTTAACAAATATTTTTTCATCTTCATTCCTGAGCTCGCAACGAATATCAGAACCAATCTTTGAAAACCTATATTCAGGAAATGCGTCACGTAAAGCGACACACTCAATTCCTTTAATAAAACTATCTGTGTCATTTAAAAGCGCCAAATATAGTTCTTCTGCACTAGGATGAAGAACCTCTTCTGCTACTGAAAGAGCGATATGATTATCTATAATCCGCCATTCGCCTTTCATTTCTTCCCTCCAAGTCTCTGAATGCTACCTGCAGAAATTTTAATACGATGTGGCATTGATGATGATTCTATGACTGCTTCAATGCTATCTGAAATCTCTTTATCAGTAATTTCCGAATGAATCAAAATGTCGTACGTATCACCTTCCATATTTTTTGTAAAAGAAGATAAATCCTTAGTAAGTTTCATTAAAGATTTGTCAGAGCCATATGCATTTACTATATCGGCAACATATCCTTGGCTCGCATTTACCAAATTCAGCATATTTAAAACCACAGAAACAAAAAAGTCCCCGCGATCCACCGTCTTTTGCCCTGACCACCACGAATAATCTGTAGCAAATCTCCACAACCTATGCGCTGCTTTTTCCATATTAGAGGGGCCATTATTCTCAATCATTATCGTATTCTTGCCTGCATCTAAAAACGCCACCCTGTCAACCGCCGAGGTTTCATCTCGAAGTTGTTTGGCGTAACTATCCAGCCTCTCATGTTGATACTCTGCCACCTTTTCAAAATAGTGTTTGTATCTATGAAGCTCAGAATAAACCCCTACGGCATAGGACGCTATTACAAACCACTGATTCGGAACAAAAATGTTCTTTGTTGTCGGAGTTGTAATAATTGATGTTGCATTAAAGAATTCTACTTTCCATTTGTTTTTTTCTAAATATTCTGTATAAGCATCTTTAAAACTATCTGTCAGTTCAACATCTTGCCAAACAAAGTCTTGGTTATAATGAATCGTAGACTGTCTTATCAGCGCACCCAAATCCTTGAGTATTTCTTTATTTTCTGTTCCCGCTTGTTCCCCTGTCATCCCCAATATCTCCTTAACTTTCTTTTCAAGCTCCTGATCAGAATAATTTGCAAATTCGTCAAATATCTCTTGTCGTGAACCACTTAATCCTCTTTGGTACCATCCTCGCCTTCCATTATCGAAATATGGATCAAACTCATCCCTCATATTTTTTATATTGTTCGGATTTTCATTAAGCACTTCACCAATTTTTTCAAAAGCTTCTCGAAAGCTCCCATAACCAAGTGACTTAACAGCTTCGTTATTACATCTTGACAAATAGTATGAAACGATTAAACCAAGTCTTTTTTTCTCTTCAAAAGTCATCTTCCACACCTCATTTCTCAAAACTTATAACATCGCCAATGTTGCAATCAAAGTGGTCACATATTTTTTCCAAAACATCCAAAGAAACCTTTTCGCCTTTTCCCATTTTGGCAACGGTAGTTGAACTCAAGCTTAGTGTTTCTATCAAATCTTTCTTCTGCATGTTGTGATCAATCAAGATTTTCCATAGTCCGTTATAAGATACTTTCATATTGGTTAAACTCCTCAAAATGCCGCCTTCTGTGTCGATATTACCAATATAAATTATACTATTTTGACTTTTCTAAGTCCACATAAAACTTTATGTTTATAAATATTATTTTTACCCGGCAAAAGTCTCCATTCTCATAGTAAATCTTACATAAACAGGGGTATCCCCTCCTTCCTTCTGACTCATCTGACTAGAGTCTATCACAACGTCTGGTCGATAAAAATGTCATACTTTATGTAAACCAAATATTGTAAATCGTACATCCCAAATCCTTAATTATATATAGTGAAATACGCCTTACTTTTATGATGTTAAGTTATTTATCCGAATCCTTAACATAATTAGTTTGAGTTTTTTATTCAGTTTTATATAGATATGTCATCTGTATTCATTACTCAACCATTCAGAAAAATATCGGAAACTGCAAAATGTCATTTAACTAGTCATCCAAGGGATTGGGGACCGCGTCCCCAACAAGCAGAAAAGATCCATAATGTGCGATTTATAAACGCACATTATGGATCTTTTCGTTACTTGCAAAACCTGGGACACACCAGTAGTTTTGTACTTCTACACCATTTTATATTTACTTCTGCACCACTTTTTTACATCAATAATTCAAAATTATCTCCATCTCATGCCATTTCTCTCCGCCCCATTCAGAGGCAGATTCTCCAAGATCACGAAATCCAAACTTCTTATACATCTTGACCTTACTCGTATTACAAATAAGTATCAATCTACTTCGATTTCGTTCCTGTTTCTTTATGTTTTCGTAAATTTTGAAGTTTAATAAGTAAATCCACACCGGTTTTCCTGTATATAAGCGCGTTAATTAACGCAAACATGATAAGCAGGATAAATCCGCTCCATACAAGCCCAAATATAAGCAGGATTAAAACTCCGGAATCATCATATCCTACGATATATTTTTCACTTGGATCATCAGGATTATAGCGTATTTTGACTCTCTGACCTTTTTTGATCTCTTTAGAGACTTTTACTTCTTCAACAACCTTTTCTCCATTGACCACATATGTACAGTCAGCCGTATATGTACGTTGAATATACCAGAATTTAGTTGCTCTTCTCATCTTTTTTGATACGGATACTTCTCCGATTATCCCGGTTGTTTCTTCCGTACAGGATTTCATTGATGAACTGATATGGATATTCGCCCCTATAAGAGCTATTCCAAAAGCAAGAAACGGCAGACAGGCAATGATTCCAATGACAAATCCTTTTATGGATTTTTTATTGGAATTTGTGTCAGTTTTGTTTCGATCATTTATAACTTGATTATTTTTCTTATTATTCTTTTTATTCTTCGTATTTCTGTTATTCTTACCCATATTTATCTATTAAAATTCTCTCATTCTGTATTTCAATTACAGCCTTATCAATTTCCCTACGTTATATTTCCCACAAAGCATCATATACAAACTAAATAGTCATTTTAACAATTCTGCAACAAAAGTCAAACATTTCTGCAACGATACATTTGTATTATTCAATCATAAAATAAACAATAAATTACGGAGGTAATCATCATGAATAACGAAAGAATCTATTTAGTAACAGGTGCAGCAGGATTTTTAGGCGGTACGATTGCAAGACAGCTTATAGACCGTGGAGACAGAGTCAGGGCTTTTGTTCTCCCGAATGACCCGGCGATAAGATTTGTGCCATCAGAAGCAGAGATAGTTGAAGGCGACCTCACGGATATGAAAAGTCTGGAACGCTTCTTTGATACTCCTGAGGGTCTTGACGTTTACGTACTTCATATCGCAAGTATCGTAACTGTTAATCCGGATTTCAATCAGAAGGTAATGGATGTAAATGTAGGAGGAACAAAAAATATCATTTCACTATGTTTGAAAAAGAAAGTGAAAAAACTCGTATATTGCAGCAGCACAGGTGCCATACCCGAACTCCCGAAGGGAAAAGCAATCACCGAAGTAAGTCACTTTGATGATATGTCGGTTCGTGGCTGCTACAGTCAGTCGAAGGCTCTGGCTTCACAGGCAGTTCTGGACGCTGTGAAATACCAGAATCTTAATGCATGCATAGTGCACCCAAGCGGTATCATGGGACCAGAAGATTATGCAGTCGGCGAGACAACAAGCACTCTTATCAAAATAATAAACGGCGAAATGCCGGCAGGTATCAACGGCTCTTTCAACCTCTGCGATGTACGTGATCTTGCCGCAGGTACGATCTCAGCTGCTGACCAGGGCAAAAGCGGTGAATGCTATATTCTGGCAAATGAAGAAGTGTCATTTAAAGATTTTGCAGCCATGGTATGCGAAGAAAGCGGTTGTCGGAAGATCGGAACCTTTCTTCCGCTCTGGGCCGCTGATATAATGGGAAAGATCATGGAAAAGAAATCAAAAAAGAAGGGCGAAAAACCTATGATGACATCATTTTCCGTATATAATCTTGCAAGAAACAATCGTTTCAGTTCCGAAAAAGCAGAACGCGAACTTGGCTATTCTACCAGGACCTACCGCAAAACTATTCGCGATGAAATCCGCTGGCTGAAAGAAACCGGAAAGATTGCGGATACTCTTTAATCGGATACTCTTAGTATTCTGTAAAAAAAGCAGCACCTACGAAAAGTGCTACCATCACACAAAATCTTATTCTGTTGCTAATCATCTCATATTTCCTCCGTATTTTCTTACTTTTCTTGACATTGGTCCGTCATACTGTTATATTAAAGATACAAAAAGGTGCTGCCGATAGACGGTTAGCCCCGATCATTGATTAGTTAAAAATAACCGCTCAGCTTCTCAGGTCATGGGCGGTTATTTTTGTGTGTTATTATTATCCTTACGTCCGAAGTTATATCCGGCAACGAAGCAGCCCAAGCCAAAGCTCAGAACTGCAATAAGTCCTTCTATAGTCAACATCCATAAAGCCCTCCTTTAATAGTATTCCACAAAGGGTTTCTATGTAATCAGAGGGTCACAGGTCTCGCCTTCCGGCTCGGTCGGTGCTAAACATGTGCCACCGGCACATAGCACCCCTCCGAAGAAGGACTAACCGCCTACCGTTTAGGTAGCACCCAAAATGATTATAGCATAATTAAGGCTATAATCCACCATAAAATGGCAAAAACTGCATTGTTGTAGTTACACCATTTCCTTTGTTAGTAACCCTGTCGTTTTCTAATTTTCTTAGCTTCAAGGTATACTTTTTCGACCCATTCGTCATCAGGCGGTCCAATTATATATACCTTAAAACCATATGTCTTACCATTTTGCAAAACACTAATATCATCGTCAATATGAAGACCTATCCTGTATTTCCCTGGATATTTGGACGGCATCGGTTCAGTCTTATTGCCTTGAACCTCTTTAGCATGTCTGCTTCCATTTATCACCTGCCCGACTTTAATGCCATAGTGTTTAAAAAGCCTTTTTATATATCTCTCGGATCTAAAAGAAGTTGTATAAATCCATGTTTCAAATCCATCTGCTTGTAGTTTTTCGAACAATTCCTTTGTTCCAAGACGGAGTCTGTCTTTATATATTTTATTCCAAGGAAAGCCTAATTCTTTTTCAGTTTTAAATTTGTTTGGGGAAACATAAAGTGTATCATCCAAATCAAACGAGACAATCATCCCTTATACCTCAATATCACATTTATTGTAAAATCACACATAATTAATCTCATATGCATATTTGCTTATAAAGAAAACCGAAATTTAGCTTCTGCCTTAATTCAATCAATTATTCAATTTCACTGAGCACGTTAATCGCAATAACTTCCGATATAATATACCATCATATCTCCAATCTCATCTGCAGATCCAGCCAGCTTTTCTGCTCTGCCTCATGGATTACATCCCCGAGCTGACTGTTCCCGATCAGGAACGGCGACTTAGGATCGTGGTTCTTTACGTTCTCTTTCACAAGTGCCGCATTCGTATTGGCATAGCAATACCTGCAAAGATGTCCACAGGTATCATATGCTCCGATATCTGCCCCCAAAAGGCAGGCGCATTCATTGTTCCTCTGATTTCTGCTTCGTTTAGGAACATCTAGGCCTGCATGTAGAGCAGTCTCAAAAGTCTTTACCGTCATACAGCCGGAACAATCTGCACCATATGATGCAAGATCATTTCCCTCAGCACACGGTCTGATGATCATATCATGCTGTTTAGCGATCTCAATAAAAGCTTTGCCGATCGTCAGTCTGTCCTTCTTAAAAACCTCTCTTGCATCCGGGAAGTTCCGCTCCACCTTCTTATAGATATCGATGAAGCTGATCACACAGGTCCTTGTATATCCAGATAGTGTTGTAGCCATCTGTTCGAATTGATTAATATGCCAATCCACAGAATGCTTATCATCCACAAAGATCGGATCATATCGCCAACCAACGCTGTCTATACTGACGATATCAGAAAGCTTCTTAAAGTCTTCCATCACTTTCTGCTTGTCCGGCACATTAGGCTCGATATCTTTCCCATACGGCGTAATGGTAACGAACCAGTACTGTCCATAAGGCTTTAATACATCCATATGCGGCAACATCGGTGCCGGATTCTTCGTACAGAATGCAATCAAATCCACAACCTCCGGGGACAGGCTGTACCTGGTCACCTGAGACGGGTTGTAGGGATTACGCACCAGCACAAAGCCTTCTTTTATTCTGTTTATCAGCCACTCATGGTAGAACGCCGGTATGTCCGTTCGCATCCCCGTATTTATGATCATTAAATCACTTCCTTAAGAAATATTAGTCACATATGTAAAACTCAAGAAGAATAAATTCTTTATCTTTATATATGATGCGACACTCAGACCATAAATACCCATATGCAGAATAAGTACCGTCTGCCCACACGAGATAATAACAATCAGAGTTTTGCACTATGTGCAAGAGACCGGCTGATATCTCATCATCAATATGCCATTCCCTGCATATTCCTTCCATATCCGTTAACGGATCATCAATCATCTTTAACGATACATTATCATCCTTTGCAATAACTTTATTTTTTACCAGTATTTCTTTTAACGCGCACAAATCAGATAAAGACATGGGCACATGATCACAAGAAAAAAGAAAATAGACTTGACCTTCTTCGTATGCTATTTTCTTCTCTAATTCCTTAAGTTCGGTTAACATAGTTCCTCCTTATGATGTAATTCTTGTCCCATAGTTGATTCATTCCCATGTAAATTAATTAATAAATTATCTTAACTTCTGGTATAATGTAATTCCTCTGATTACTTTTTCATTTATATTTCTTCGCTAATGCGGTCACTCTCATAATACTCCTTTTTCTAACGGAAAGAAAAATATAGTACAAATAATGCAACTATTATGATAAATGCCCCTATAGTGAGGTATTTATAGTTGTTGACTTCACCAGGATTATCAGAATTAACATTAAGTAACATTTGGTCGCCCTTTTCATAATGTGTGCTTGACCAGTTTGATACGTAGTTATATTTTTGTCCTCTAACCTCGTATTCATACGTCGCTCTATACTTATATTTGTCTTCATCCTTATCATATTTTCTTGACACACTCGTTACAACAGCAGTAACCTCCATATCATATTCATTGTTTACTGTGAACTGACGTGTTATATAATGGATACCTGCAGCAATAAGAGCAATTGCTACTAGAACTCCAAAGAATATTCGGACCTTCTCACTCCCGGTATAAACATGGCGATACTTCTTCTTTTTAGTTTTCCCATGTTTCTTCTTAATTATAGCTGTATCTTTTTCTAGCATAGTTTTTACTTCCTTAATAATTTTTGATTAGCTCCGACTCTCCAAATGATTCCAATTCATTCTTGTATCAACTATTCAATCACATTTTCAATCACAAATTGAACCACCTCATCCGTGATGAAATAATCCTCGTGTTTGATTCCGTGAAAAATCTTACACTCAGCTTCGGCATAGCAAGCTGCCAGTTTCCTCTGCATATTCGCATCAAGCGTAGTATCCGAATCTGATCCTATAACCGTAACGGGACAGGTCGTATTTCTTGCATACTGATCAACTCTAATGTTGTTCTTTATAAATACCTGCAATGGTCCCCAAAATATCGGGATTATCTTGTTATACATATCTGCGCTTGTGCGATAACCGGATGCCAATACAAGATGCTTACATTCCCTGACGCTTGCCAGATAAGCCGCCATTCCACAGCCATAACTGTGACCGAAAATATATATGTCTCTACCCGGATATTTCTGCGCAGCATAGTCGTATAATTCTTCAGCCGCCTGCTGCATTGTTCTAAGGTTCATTTTCCCTTTACTTTTTTGAGTCCCGTAATAATCTACTGAAAGAAAAGGACAGTCAAAGCGTCCTCCGTACATTCCCACAGTATTATATGCAATATACATGGAACCACCGAAACAGAGGATTACCTTATCATCCTCCACGTCCATATTATATCCGTATCCATATAAGGACTCATTTATCTGAATCTCCACAGGCTCATAAGCGACTTCCTTCAGCTGTCTGTCTCCCTTATAAAATGAATAGGAAATAAACTGCATGATCGCATCCGTTGCGAAGAATGCGATCAATACAAACATAATTATTTTCAGTACGATGTATGCAATGTTCACCTTTTTCTTCCCCATATGATTATTTTCCGCCTCTTTGCCTCAGCATTTTCTTTGCCTTGGCACACCATTTCAGGTATGCCTCATAAGTCTCGATTCCGAAGGAAGCTGTAAGAGAATAATAAATATGATCCTCTACATCCAATGCTTTCTCCAAGGCTTCACTATATTTCTTCAGTACCTTGAGATCCTTCTGTATCTGTTTCTCAAATACTTCTATGTTATGAACCGAAACTCCTCTGCTTTCCGCACCACCAAAAAACAGTTTCAGAAGAGTTTCATATTTTAGTTCATTGCTTGCCTGTTCTTCTTTGAGCCAATCCTTAAGCGCATCACTACCGCTCTCTGTAATATGGTAAGTGGTCTTTTCGCGCCCACCAACAGATGTATCGTTTTTCGTGATCAAGCCTTGGTTCTCCATACCCTTCAACGCGGGATATATATTTCCAAAACTTCCCTTCCAGAAAAACCTGATAGCTCCATCAATGCGTTTTTTAATATCATAGCCTGTTAAATCCTCATGACTGAGAAGCCCAAGAATTACCATATCTATTTTTCTTTCCCGTGCCATGTCGTTCTCCTTTATATATCTATTTGATATATCGTTTTGATACATAATAGCACTTTGTGAAAGAATAATCAAGCAATTTCTTAGAACTCCTTCAGCGTGAAGGACACCTCCCAAAGTGAACCATACGACGTATCGGAAACCAGCTTCACCTTCTCTCCACTTCGTTCCGGTCAGTGCCAAACGATCGTCCACTGGACGATCAGCACTCTCCATTTTCCTTCTTGGAGGTTAGGCTTGCCGGCTTGCGTCACCTCTTGCTTACACATGCAATTCTACGGAACTCTATGTAAAAAGTCGTTCCATAGGATTTCGAACTTTGGGTTCGACATTTTCGGACATAAAAAGACGCCTGCATTTTCTGCAAGCGCCCACCATCGTCCTTCGATTCTATTATTCTACTTATGCATATTCTACAGTCTCTATTTTTATTCAATTTACCAGTCGATCACATCAAAGAACTCTTCAATGTTACTGGTCCTTTGACCAAGCATATCTTGATCAAATATGGTAGATTTGATACTTATATCAAAAGTCTTTTTCTTGATCTCATACTGATTCTTCACCAACTTATCCTGTCTGCGAATGATCTCAAGCAGATTTTCAAAAGACTTCTTCCCGGTATTTAAAAACTCATATACCTCCGTGTCGTTTTTGAAAGCATCCAAATCCTTATATCCCCATGTCTTGACAATGTAGCTCTTCGTATCCTGACCTTTGTAATCTGCATCATGAAGGCACGCCACGTATTCAAAATCCGGATTGTCAGCAATGACAAACAATGGCGTATTGCCCTTATCATTCTGGATCCTGCAGTATTCTAGAAGCTTCAGAAAGTTTTCTTTTTCTCCCGGCACACTTACTATCCTGTCCGCATCCACAATGATAAACTTCGCAAGATAGTTCGTCTGCGACTCTTTCTTGATCTGACAAAGGAAATTTAAATAGCCACCGCCGTGCATATTGATCGGTTTCAGGACAAGTTCCACTCCCTGTTTCTTCCGCATCTTATCAGTATAGTTGTATTCGGTATCGCCTTCGCAGAAAATGGCGTACCGCTTTTTCAGTACACGCTGTTTTCTACTCAAATGCCGTACCTCCCAAAATACCCTTCATGTAGAACTCATATACCTTGGCAGTCTCATATCTGACATCCGGGAAATCTGCCAGAGAATACAATTCCGATGTAAGGCTGTCCTTGCTCTTAGTCACAAAATAAATCTGTTCCTTCATATAAGTCTTCAGATTCAGATGCAGCACATTATGCGTGGAGAAAATGAACTGACCGCGATGCTCCGCGCCGTTCACAAATGCTACCACCCGGTCTGAAAGAATCGGGTTCAAAACTCTGTCCATTTCGTCCGCAAAAACAACCCTGTTCTCATATACTACACGGAATATCTGCACAGCCCATGCAAAAAACTCCCTTACGCCTGTTGAATCCTGCTGAAGTTCTCTTCTAATCTCATTGCCGTCAGCATCCTTACGGATAATGAGTGATTTCCCATAGGGCTTGTCATTATCCACCTCTATGCTGCAGATACTGTAATCGACCATGCGGAAGATTTCCAGGAAGCGAGGGTCTTTCATGACCTTTATATCCTCATCCCTTCCGGCGGGATCATTCTCCCTGTCCTTAGGTACAGTGCCGGGAAGAAGGATGTCCTTAAACCAGCTTGCCGTTTCAATAGCATCCCTATTACCCAAAAGCGCCAGCTTGCTTACAAAAAGGCCATAGCTATTGTTACTATTCTTTAAGGCAGCCGCCAGTTCACTGGCTTTCCCTTCTTTCTTTTCATACTTTCCGTCCGTGTTCCGCTCTACTGCAAACAGACACGAAAAAGCCGCCCTCCGTTTGCTTTGCTTATAGAGAGCTTCTCTGATAATGCTCGTTCTGTCGATAGCAAGATAATATCTGTATATCTGTCCGGAAGCAGAAATGAAAGTGATTTCAAACCTTTGCACCGGATTCTTCTCTGTAATCGTACTTGTCGCATTAACATATGCTCCTACCGATTGAACCTGAGAATTTATATCTACCAGGCTCTTAAGGAACTTCAGGCTTCCGATGAAGTTTGACTTACCACCTGCGTTCTCGCCAACGATAACGGCAGTCTTTAAAAGATCATATTCAGCATCCGTGGACGTATAATTGTCAGGGAAGCGTGCCTTAACCTTTCCGGTAGGTGCTTCCATGCTAAATTCACTTTCAATATTGAAAGAGCAAAAATTGTTGAAGGTAAACCCGATCAGCATCTGTTCTCTCCTTCCCAAATATTATTATTCATACATTATAGCACAAAAGCCTCTTGTGTAAACCAGTTTTTTGTTTTAGCCAAGAGATTTTTCCCTATTTTTACGATTATTTTGTTTTGAAAACATCATTTTTATACTTATCCGGGTAATTTGCCTTTCAGGCACTACATCCTATACAAATCGGAGGAATGTTCAGTGCACCCTTTTCGCCAACGCTCTCATCTGGATCAGCATGATCTCCTTTGTTCGGTCGTCCATTGAAGAAAACAGCTGCAGCATCTCCGCAGAAGACGCATCCGGACTGCTTTCCTTTATCACACCGCACACCAGATACTCAACCGTAGTCCCCAGAATCCTATCGAACTCAGCGATCATGCTCTGCTTCATATCCCCGTGATCATTCTCATAGTAGGAAATCATGCTTTTGGTGGTATTCATCTCCTCCTTCTTTCCGGGCGAACCGAAAAAAAGAAATGTACTGTTGTGTCAATCATTAATTACGTGTTTTGCCTAAATAATCACAAACACTTTATTCTTGTTTATTATAGAAAGCATGCTTGTAAAAGCTGTCAGCGGTATCTATCCAAAAAGCTTCTCTTGTCTTGCGATGATTTTATTTATGGTATCCGAGTAATCGCATTTTTCCTCATAATCTCCGCGATCTGCCGAAAAGTGTTTATATATTGCGATCATGTCAAGCTTCTGTTCTTCCTTCTTAAGATCCTTGTAGGGAGTATACTTAAACTCCCGGTCCGGATATTCCTTTTCATACCGTCTTTTTTGTCTTGCAATCCTCTTGTTATAGCAATCTTCACACAATGGTTCTACCCATCCTTCGGTAAGCACCGGTACATTCATGCGTCCACATTCGATACAAAAATAACCGGAAATATGATCATATTTAGATTCCAGATCTAACACTTCTCTCGGCGCAGCATTTGAGTATAGCCTCAATGTTCCGTATTTTTCCTTTACCTGAATCCACTGGAATTGATCGAGATAATTATTTCTGATCAGGACCTCTCTGTATTCTTCAAGCATGATCTTACCAAAAGCTCTTTTCCATCCCGTCGGAACATCGTCATACATCGTGAAATTATAGCTTTGGATTCTCTTCCAATGCCAGTCCACAGGCCATATCCATGGATATCGTTCTATCAACTTTTTGTTTCTTAGCCTTTCAGATTTTCTTTTTTTCGCTTCACCTTTTCTGCTCATACATAACGCTCCTTGACTTACAAATATCAGTCCCACAAAGAAAAATAGTATTCCTTCAACATGTCAATTCCATATGTTTAAAGTACGCTCCGGTAATCTCTTGTTCGCTTAAAACACATTTACTATCTCTCATTCTTCAAAAGATATTTGTTGCTTACTACTTTCATGGAAAGTGCCGCACTTATCCTCTCGTTGAATACAGGTTCCGTCGGACGTATCACAATCCCTTCCTTCTTGCCACCCTTCGGATACTCTCCGTCTGACCTTTCAAGCAACGCCTCCACCGTTGGATATTTAGACGGAAGATCTGTTCCAACCTCCTCTACCGGAACCATCTGTAATCCAAGACTCTCGCAGGTCTCCTGCATCTTCTTTAAACCCACTCGTTTTCCATCAATACGGATTGTGAACACATACCACTCCGGTCTGGTCAGCTTCAACCTATTCCGCTGTATTCCGGGTGCACACAGCTCTCCCTGTATAGTCAGCAAATGCAGCCCGTTTTCGTCGTAATACTTCCTGATTTTGTTCTCAATATCCTCATGTTTAACCAGATCATAGAATGCACTCTTACCGTCATCCTTGTATTCATAATTATGTCCGGTTACATGAAACCCTTCCTCATCAAGAGACACTGAATGAGAAGAACCATCCATCTTTGTAGTGATGTAATACTCCAGGCCGGCAAAATCCCCGATCAGATCCGGCTCCGCCTGTACACGGGTTTCATCCGTATGCGGAACATCAATCGGAAGAGTCCCGATCACAGTTCCTCCGGTTGTCACCTTCTCCTCGATCTCCCACTTCCTTACGCCAAGTATATCAGTCACATCCGCCCCCAGCTCCATATCCGCCTGGATCTCCGGGAATTGACTGATTGGAAGCAGAAGTCCCTGGGATATCTGTCCCCGGAATTTCATAGTCCGTAGCCTAAATCCTTCTCCCATAATATCAGTCTTCCGGTAGCTGGATGCTCTCAGAAACTCAAATTCCGGACGGATCGGAAGGAAACTGTCTATCTCAAAATAAACTGCCAGATCCATAGGTTTGAATTGTCCCTTATTTACTACACACTGCCATCCGAGAACGTATGCCAACTCTATTCTGTCCGCTCCATCGATCGGTTCTACATTCCATATTCTCTGTATGCTTGCAAGTTTTCTGCTCATAACTTTATTCCCTCCCCTGCACTTTTCCTCTTTACGAATAGTTCTTTTAATCGAATTTTCACTGTAAAAAAACTCGTAATACTGAATTACTTTTCTGTCAATGCGAAAAGATATCCTATCAATCGGTTCTTCTTATTTTCATCAAGCTTTCTATACTCTATAAGCATTTGATACTCGTCATCGCTTTTATAAACAGTCAAATAATCGCTATTTAATTTTTCATTTACTTCAGTTCCGGATAATATAAAATATGGATCCACCCTCAGTACATCGCATATTACCTTTAGTTTATCTATGGCCGGATTTTGCTTTTTCCCTTTCCAGCTACTCATTGTACTTTGGGGAATTCCTGTCATCTCAGAGAATTCCTTTTGCGTCATTCCCTTTTCATGCACCAGTTCTAAAACACGTTCGCCAATCGTCATTCCAAAAAATCTCCTTTACGAATTATTTGTTTTATCGAATTATATCACATCTACACCATATATGCAATAGAAAAGAGTTTTCAAAAAATCTCTTTCAAGGAAAAAAATTTTCAAAAACTCTTTTCTACAATGGTCAAAATTGGTCAATATTGATTGTAAAAATCGTCTGCATTCATTGCAAACTCTTTAAAATATTAATTGATGGACTTAAGCGTCGGGATTGGATTGGTCAGTTCTTACGTCCTATTCCGTCTTTGTCCCCTTGGCTCCGTCCAAATGCATTTCAGGGTCTTTGAGGATTGCCGTCCTGTTCCGTGCTAATGTCTTAGCGTGTGGTACTGGATGCATCACTTTTCATTTTTCGGTCAGTCGGTGGATTAAGACGTAAAGTTTAATTTATGAGAAAAGGCTCTCTCTTTTCTTTCTTCGCTCTGGCAGTTTCTTCTTCGTTATACTCTGCCGTGATGTTATGAATCGTTCGTCAAACGGTCAACTTCTGTTGACCGGTAGTCAACTCAAAAAAGTAAAAAAGAAAAGACGTATGAAACCAAAATGTCTCATACGCCTCATAGGATTTATGATTATAACTTTGTAAATTCATCAAGCTGCTTATCTACATCTCTTCCGGAATACATAACCCGAATCACTGTAACCAATTTCTTTGTCTTATCGGGGATATAGAAAATAACATAATTATCAACAGGCACAACTCGTGTATTTCGACTCTTCCAGGGCTCTCTTTCATATTGCCGGAACTTCTCCGGATACTCTCCCAAGGAAAGGATTTTTTCTTCGATCCGGTCAAGCTGTCCGGCTGCATTCTCAGGCGAAAGAAGATCAAATGCTATATACTCAAAGATACCGCGAAGATCGTTCTCAGCCTGCTCCGTAAAGGTAATATCATATTTTATACATTATAATCCCTTCGGATATCCGCAAAAACCTGAGCTGTAGATTTGGTACGCCCTGCCTGCATATCCGCATATCCTTTCTCAAGTTCCATGTCCAAAGTCTCTGCGTTCATTCTCGAAATATCAACAGGTCTCGCAGTTGGAATCTTTACCTCAATTACATCAGGATTGTTCCCTGAATATGCTATAACATCAGGATATTCTTCAGAATAAAACTTAAAGATTATCAATCCATCATCAAATCTTTCATCACATTCATCAACTACTTTTACCCTAAATGATAATTCATTCTTTGTAATATCCTCTTTAATATACTCGGGAAGAAATTGAACATCAAAAGAGGATATTTTTATCGGTTTCCCATTACTCTCAAATATTTGTTTTCTCCAGAATGAACTAACACTTATCTCCAAAGCAACATCTTCAATTATTTTTAAATATAATTTCTTTCTGTCGTCAATATAATGACTTGATACATATATTTTCTCAAACTCTATCTCTGATATTAGTTCAGCATGCCACTCTGGATCAGTATTTATTTCTTCTATGGTTGGAACCGGTGCCTCCGTAATAAACTCAAAGTCTTCTTCCACAACGGGATTAACAGATCCATCTTTGTAAATTTCTATCATTCTAGTTGCATATCTATCATTATCAAGATCCACCTCATAGAATAATAAAAAATCTTCACTTCCATCTTTTTGTAATCCTCGCCATTTTATATATTCAAATCTACCCATTTTTATATGCCCTATCATTAATCGCATCCTATCGTTTTTATCATTTTCCTGTTCACTCTTGATAAATGCATTATTTATACCCTGTATTAATTCTATATAATTCATAAACCGTGATTTATATCGTATTTAATCTACGTGATACATTATTCTCAATCTCTGAGCTTCATTAGCGGAAAAACCAAATTTTTCATAAAACGGTATTTTATCCGGCATAGCACACAACTCAACAAAAATCTGAGTATCCGAAACACCATGTTCATTGATAAACTCAAGCAATTCATCAATCAATTTCCTGCCAATTCCTTTTCCCTGATATTCAGGCAACACAATAACATCTTTGATATAGTAACAAAGCCCCATATCACCTATAACTCTCGCCATAGCAACTATTCTTTCGCCATCAAATATAGAAACTCTAAACAAGGTATTATCCATTGCCAGTTTTGTCTGCTCTAAAGACGGACCTTCTCCCCACACAGACTCCCACATATAAATAAACTCTTCTGCTGTTAATTCATCATATTTTATTATTAGCTCACTCATATAATTCTTCCCCTTCGAACGATATCCTGGAAGCTAAAGTCTCTTTTCAAATCTAAACATCCCATCCGGGAACTGCTCATCTAACTGCCCTGCTATATCTGGATTGTTCGGATCCGGATGATGATTATTATAGAACTCGACGATATGAAATCCACACCGATTCACATAGAAATGGATATTACGTTGTTCAAAGTAAGGTGTAACCGTCTCCCACACCTTCACCTCCGGATGAAGCTTCTCTACCTCACACCATGCAGCATAGCCAACTCCTTTGCTATGTTCCTTCGGAGAAGTAAAAAGGATATCAAGGTCTCCTTTTTCACCGTCCACTGTGATGATCACACCACCGACAATTCTGCCCTCAAGCATAATCCTGTATGCTTCTCCGTTATCGATGGAACGTTCTATGGTTTCGCGGGAAATAATCTGCTCATCCTCTTCGAAATGGTCATCCCTTCGGCCAAATTCTTTAAGTGCACCATAGTTAAAGGCTTCCTGATTATCCAAAATAAACTGCTCACGGTCATCAGCCGTAAGCGGTACAAGCTTTACATCCATTAGATCACTCTTTTCATCATTCATAGTCGTATAACCTGTAATTGAACTAAGTCGCTGCGCGACGGCCTGATATAGGTTGTCTCGTAGCGATTTTTCTTTCTAAAAAAGGCAGTAGAAAGTGAGTTAAGTAAGTAGTATTGTTTAAGTTACCACGCCAAAACAATTATACA